>Ga0068859_100005742_pt1 | contig 12619 bp, 8 predicted proteins | sample KBSSwiS22_FD_66585 | JGI IMG/M metagenome (GOLD analysis project Ga0068859, IMG submission 66585) | Switchgrass rhizosphere microbial communities from Kellogg Biological Station, Michigan, USA - KBS Switchgrass S2-2 | ecosystem: Host-associated > Plants > Roots > Rhizosphere > Soil ... | reverse complement strand
GGAGATGGAGGCCCTGGGCGCCGGCGTCCTGCGCAAGATCCTCGTTCCCGCGGGCGGCAAGGCCCCCGTCGGCAACCTGATCGGTGTCATCGCCAACCCGGACGAGGACATCTCCGCGCTCGTCGCCAGCGCCGGCAGCCCCGCGCCCAAGGCCGCCGCTCCGGCTCCCGCGCCTGCGCCTGCGCAACCCGCGCCCCAGCAGTCCGCTCCCGCGCCGCAGGCCGCGCCATCACAACCCGAGCCCCAGGCCGCGCCGCCGGCCCGGGCGCCCCAGGCGGCCGCGCCGGCGCCCCCGGCGCCGCAGCCGGTGCCGGCGCCCGCCGCGACGCCGCCGCAAGGCGAGCGCGACGGCGGCCGCGTGAAGGCGAGCCCGCTGGCGCGCAGCATGGCCGCCCAGCAGAACATCCCGCTGGCCTCGGTGCCCGGCAGCGGTCCCGGGGGACGCATCATCAAGAGGGACATCGAGGCGTGGTCGACCGGCGGCCCCGAGCGGCCGGCCGCCCCCGGTCCGGCCCCGGCCCCCTCCGCCGCCCCCGCGGCGCCGGCCATCACGCCGGGCCAGGACATCCCCCTCAGCAACATGCGCAAGACCATCGCGCGGCGGCTCTCGGAGAGCATGTTCACCTCGCCGCACTTCTACGTGACCGTGGAGATCGACATGGACGCCGCGGTCGCGCTCCGCGAGCAGCTCCTCCAGGGGGAGAACGTCAAGGTCTCCTTCAACGACCTGGTGGTGAAGGCCTGCGCCAAGGCCCTGACCCGCTTCCCCATGGTCAACGCGTCGTGGGCCGGGGACAAGATCACGACCCACGGCGACGTGCACGTGGGGGTGGCCGTGGCCATCCCGGACGGCCTCATCACGCCCGTGGTGCGCAACGCCGACCGCAAGGCGGTCACGGAGATCTCGCGCGAGGTGAAGGACCTGGCCGCGCGCGCGAAGGAGAAGAAGCTCCGGCCCGAGGAGTTCATGGGCTCCACCTTCACCATCTCGAACCTGGGGATGCTCGACGTGGTGGAGTTCACGGCCATCATCAACCCGCCGGAGAGCGCGATCCTGGCCGTGGGCGCCGTGCGCAAGCAGCCGGTCGTGGTGGACGACGCCATCCGCATCGGCCACCGCATGCGGGTCACGCTGAGCTCCGACCACCGCGTGGTGGACGGCGCGCTCGCGGCGCGGTTCCTGGCGGACGTGCGCCGGCTGCTCGAGAACCCCGTCAGCCTCTTCGTCTGATCGCGGGCCGAGCCTACCGGCCGGCCGGGTTGCGGGCCCTGTAGTCCGTGATGACCTGCTCGATGCTGCGGATGTCCGCGGCGGAAAGCTCACGGAACTTCACGCCGAAGCCGGGCGGCAGGCTGTGCACGGGGTGTTGCTGGAGGGGGTTCACCCAGACGACCGAGCCCCGCAGCGACAGCTCTTTATCGCTGTCGGGTAGGCTGAACTGCATGCGGACGCCCTGGCCGAGCCTCGGCAGCTCATCGGAGGCGACGTAGACGCCCAATGCGTTGATGTTGACGAGGAAGGCGCTGGCCGAGGTCCCGTCGTCGAAGGCGAGGGCGCAGCGCCGCACGAACGGAACGCGAAGGAGGGCGGCCTTTTGCGGGGGCGGCGGCGGCGTTTCGCTCAATGACGTCCTCATCGCTCTCGATCTCCCTGCGAACCGAGCCGACATCTACCAATCTACATCACCACGCGATCGGCACCCGATCGCCGGGTGATTTTTTCCCGGTCCAGGTATTCGAGCAGCGGGATCACGTACTTTCGGCTCAGGCGCGTCAACTCCTTGAACTCCCCCACGTCCAGGCGCGCTCCCGAGGCCCAGCGCCGCCGCACATCGGCCTTCAGGGCGTCGAGGGCCTCGCCGGAGACGAGCGCGTCGCCCACGCGCCGCAGCGTACCCTCCGCGACCATAAGCCGCGACACGCGCTCGGCCAGGCGCGGCTCCAGGCGGGCCGGCCCGCGGGCGAGGTCCAGCCCTTCCAGGCCCGCCGCGCGCGCCGCGTCCATCAAGGCCTCGCGCGCCGCCTCCTCCTCCCGGCTCAGCCGCACGGTGTGCCCGGCCAGTGCCACCCCGTCGGCGCCCGCCCGCAGCTCACCCGCGGCGGCCATGTCCGCCACCGCCTGATCGAACGCGCCGGGGGGCGCGGACGCGAAAGCGCGGCGGCGCAGCTCTTCGCGCGGCATGGCGGCCTTGAGCGGCTGCTCGGCGTGATACCGCGCGAGCGCGTCCCGCGCCGAGCGGGCCAGGGACTCCATCGCCTTGCGGGACAGCAGCCACGCGGGCTCCTTGCCGAGCGTGAGGACCGAAGGCTGCGTGGCCAGGCCCGCCATCAGCGCCGGGAGCGGCGCGGTGACGCGCGCGGCCAGGCGCGGGGCGTCGATCCCTTCCGAGCCCGCCTCCTCGACGAGGGCGACGGCGGCCAGGGTCGCGTTGGCGCCCGCCAGGTCGCGGCCGGAAGGCCGGGCCGCCGCGCCGCGCCGGCGCTTCTTCGACGCCAGCGGGTCCACCACCAGCGCGCCGCCGATGGTCATGGCCGGCGAATAGGATCGGATGATCAACGGATCGCCGCGGCCGGCCACCGCGGGCCGCTCGAGCCGGATCTGGACGGGCGCGGTCGTCCCCGGCGCGACGCTCGCCCCCTCGAGGACGCGCACGCGGGCCAGGTACTCGCCGCTCATGACGTGGACGCGCACCCGGGCCTGGTCCCGGAGCGGGCGCTCGCCCGGCAGCAGGGTCAGCTCGGCGTCGAGGATCGAGCCGGGCCGGAGCGTGCCGGGCCGCGCCAGGACGTCACCGCGGGAAAGGTCGGCGACGTCGAGCCCCGCCAGGTTCACCGCCGCGCGGTTGCCCGCCTCCACGCGCGCCACCGCGGAGCCGTGCACATGCAGCCCACGCACGCGCGCGCGGCGGCCGGACGGGAGCACCTCCACCTCCTCGCCCAGGACCAGGGTGCCGGAGACGAGCGTGCCGGTGACGACGGTGCCGAACCCGCGCAGCGTGAAGGCCCGGTCGATCGGCAGCCGGAGCAGTCCGTCGGCCGGCCGGGGCGGCGGATCAGCGGCCAGGGAGGCGAGGGCGGCGCGCAGGCCGCCCAGGCCCTCCCCGGTCACCGTGGAGACGCGCAGCACGGGCGCGCCCTCGAGGAACGACCCCGCGACCAGCTCGCGCGCCTCCACCTCGGCCAGGGCCTGCAGCTCCTCGTCGGCGAGATCGCATTTCGTGAGGACCACCAGCCCCCGCTCGATGCCCAGGAGCCGGCAGATGTGGAAGTGCTCCCGCGTCTGGGGCATGACGGACTCGTCGGCGGCGATGACCAGCAGGACGGCGTCGATCCCGTGGGCGCCGGCCAGCATGTTGCGGACGAACCGCTCGTGACCAGGGACGTCGATGAACGACACCACCTGGTCCGGGCCGACATCCATGTGCGCGAAGCCCAGGTCGATGGTGATCCCGCGCTCCTTCTCCTCCTTGAGCCGGTCGGGATCCGTCCCGGTGAGCGCCCGCACCAGCGCGCTCTTGCCGTGGTCGATGTGGCCCGCGGTGCCGACGATCAGGGAGCGCACGGCCAAGGATAAACCGCCGCGCGCGGCCGGTCAGACCACGGCGCGGCGGCGGCCCAGCTCCCGCTTCAAGCGGGCGGCGTCCTTCTCGTGGCCCTTGCGGCCCATGAGGGCGTACGCGGCCATCTTGCCCGCTTCGACGCCCGGCTGGTCGAAGGCATCGATGCCGTAGAGCTCGCCCGACAGCGCGGTCTGCAGCTCGAAGAGGTAGAGGAGCTGGCCCACGACATGGGCGGAGATCCGCGGCAGCAGGTAGGTGAGGCTGGGGCGGCCCGCCGCGGTGAGCGCGATCTCGGTGCCCCGCTTCTCCGCCGCGATCAGCTCTCCCAGGGTACGGCCGCCCAGGTAGCCCAGCGAGTCCAGGTCCTGGTGCCGCCGCGGGATCCTCACGTCCTTGCTGACCGCCTGGACCTCCAGGAACGCCACCACCTTGTCCTGCGGCCCCTCCATGTAGAGCTGGACCTGCGAGTGCTGGTCGGTGGCGCCCAGGGACGTTACGGGGGTCTGCCCCGTCTCCGCCAGCCGGCCCCGGCGGTCACGCCGTTTGCCCAGGCTCTCCGCCCAGAGCTGGCGGTACCAGTCGGCGAGGTGCACCAGGCCGTCGGCGTACGGCATGGTGATCAGGATGTTCCGGCCCCGGCGCGTGGCCATTCCGTGCATCAGCACCGCGCCGAGCACGCCCACGTTCCGCTGCGCGGACGCGGTCCAGCAGTGGCGGCGCATGGCGCGCGCCCCGTCCAGGAGCCCGTCGACGTCGAGGCCCAGGAACGCCGCCGGGAGCAGGCCGACCGCGGTGAGGACCGAGAAGCGGCCGCCGACGTTGGGCGGGATCTGGAGGGCCGGGATCCCCAGCCGGCGCGCCAGGACCAGGAGCTCGCCTTTCTTGGGGTCCGTGGTGGCCGTCCAACGGCGGACGTGGCGCGGGCCCAGGCGGCGCTCCATCCAGTCGAGGAGGATCAGCAGGTTGGCCATCGTCTCGGCGGTGCTTCCCGACTTGGTCACCACGTTGACGGCGGTGCGCGCCGCGTCCAGGCCCAGGAGCTTGGCGCTCACGCCCTCGGGGTCGACGTTGTCGAGGACCACCAGCCGCCGCCGGCGCGGGCGCAGCGCCGTCTGCAGGGCCAGCGGTCCGAGCGCGGAGCCGCCGATGCCGTCGAGGACCAGGGTGTCGGCCAGGCGGGCCAGCCGGCGGCCCTCCCGGACGGCGGCCGACACGGCGGCGCGGTCGTCGAGGATGGCGTCGAAGCCTTGCTGGCCGGCGTCCAGGGTCCGGCGCAGCCGGGCCATCCCCCGCGCGGCGCGTGCGCAGGCCGCGGCGATCTCAGCGCGCGTGAACCCGGCCCGGCCGATCCGCTCCGCCAGGCAGCCCGTGTAGTCGAGGCGGACGCGCGCAGCGGCGCCGCCCGCCGTGCGCCCGGCGCGGCGGGGCAGCTACTCCTCCTTGCTGCTGACGCCGAAGACCGATTCCGCGGTCTTGTGCAGCTTGGCGGCCAGGGCCAGGCGGGCCTCCTTCTCGATGCGCACGATGAAGGAGTAGTTCTCGCGGGCCAGCTTGATGAGGAACAGCAGCTCGTCGCGGGTGAGGTTCAGGACGATGCGGTTCTCGTTCTGGTCGAAGAACCCTTCGAGGAGCTTGTCGCGCAGGCGCAGGCGCGCCTCCTGCTCCTCGTCCGTGATGAAGTGGTACTCCTGGCGCGTGACCTTCTGCAGGAAGATCAGCTCCTTGCCCGTGAGGTTGAGCGCCACGCTCCTGACGTCGCCAGGCATGATGACCTCCCTTCCCGCGCGCGCGCCGACTCGCGCCCAGGGATCCCGTTGTAAGGCGCGGGCCATTGTAGCGGACCGAGCGGCGGGGGTCACGCCCCCTCTTCGTGGTCGGCGCGGAGCAGCGCCACCTCCTGCGTCAGCTCCTTGACCTGGCGGGTCAGGGCGGAGAGCCGGACGGAATAGTTGAGGCTCAGCAGCGCCAGGTACAGGATGCAGAAGAAGAACAGGGTGGACGTGGGGATGACCGCCCCCACCAGGTCCGTCAGCCAGACCAGCAGGTCGTAGCGCATGATCAGGAGCACGATCGTGGAGCCCGAGGCCAGCCACAGCCACGAGTACTCCACCCGCAGCCGGCGTCTGCGGACCAGCTCCAGGATCACCATGAGGAGGATCACCGCGATCGTGAAGAAGAAGATCTTCTGGCGGATGGGCACGCTTCACCCCCTGAGGTCGGCCTCGCGGCCGAGGGCGGCCACGAGCAGCGACAGCAGCATGTTGAAGGTGTAGGCCACGGCCCGCGTGCCCCCGTGCATGCTGGCCCGGTTCAACGAGGGCCGCATGTGCGCCGGGCGCTCGGCCACGGCCAGGCGGGACCGGCGGGCCAGCACCAGGGCGTCGGCGTCGGGGAAGCGGTCGGGGAACCGGGCCAGCGCGAAGAGCGACTGTCCGCGGGCGCCCAGCGCCTTCAGCCCCGACGTGGGATCGGTGAGGGCCAGCCCGGTGAGGGCGCGCGACAGCGCGGAGAAGAGCGCGCGGCCGACGCGCCGGGTGAGCCCGCCGCGGTAGCTGCCGTCGGCCAGGAAACGCGAGCCGAGGGCCAGGTCGGCGCCGTCGGCCACCGCCTGCAGCAGCGGGGCGATGTCCGCGGGATCGTGCTGGCCGTCGCCGTCGAAGGTCACCACGGCGTCGTAGCGGCGGCGCAGCCCGTACTTGACCCCGGCCTGCACCGCGGCGCCGTACCCGAGGTGCAGCGGCAGCTCCACCACACGGCAGCCCAGCTGCCGGGCCACCGCGGCGGTGCCGTCGGTGGATCCGTCGTCCACCACCAGCACGTCGTCGCCGCCCCGCTCGGCGCGCAGCTCGCGCACCACCTCGCCGAGGTTGCGCGCCTCGTTCCAGCAGGGCATCACGACCAGCACCCGGCCCGACCCGATCACGCGGCCCCCCGCGGTCCGAAACGGCCGCGCGCGAAGTCCCGCGAGCCGACGATCACCGCGCGCACGGCGTGAAGCCGCGGCACCGCCCCCTGCCGGAGGGCGTGGGCCACGTTCAGGGAGACGATGGCGGCGCGGCGCAGCCACCGCCGCATCCCGCGCAACGGGGCCAGCCGCTCGGCGGCGCGCAGGTGGTTGCGGGCGGCGTAGTAGAGACGGTCCGCGGAGCGGCTGCCCAGGGTGCGCCCGCCACCGTGGCGCGCCCGGGCGCCGCGGACCACGGCCAGGCCGAACCCGGCGGCCCGCGCGCGGCCGCACCAGTCCGTATCCTCGAAGGAATGGAAGTACGCCTCGTCCAGCGGGCCCACGCGATCGAGGGCGTCGGCCCGGATCATGAAGGCCGCGCCGGAGAGCGACTGCACGGGAAGAAGGCCGGACCCGCGTCCCGGGCGGTGGCCAAAGCCGTCGAGCCTCGACCTCCCGCTGCGGGCACCGAACCGCACGCCCGCCGATTCGATGCGGCCGTCGGCCGCACGCAGGACCACCGGTCCCACCGCGGCCAGGCGCGTATCGTCGAGGGCCTGGGCCAGCATCCGCAGGCTGCCCGCCTCGAGGACGGCATCGTTGTTGAGGAGGAGAAAGCGGTCGCACCCCTCCGCCCGCAGCCAGGCGATGCCGGCGTTCATGCCGCCGGCGTAGCCGCGGTTCTCGGGCAGGCGCAGCAACGCCACCCCCGGGGGAAGGACGGGCGTTGGCCCGGGACCGTTCTCCACGACCAGGACGCGCGGATCGACGAGGGGATCGAGGGCCGAGCGCGCGGCGGCGGCGGCGTCCTCGGGCCGGCCACGATCGAGGACGACGACCCCCACCCGTCCCAGCCGCGAGGTGTATCGGTCCCGCGCCTCGCCGTAGAGGCCCAGGAGGCGGCGCGCGTGCTCGTCCATGGTGGGGACGGCGGGGGCCTGCGCCGCGAGCCGGGCGAGAAGGCCGCGGTCGTCGGCGAGGCGGCGCAGCGCGCGCGCGAGGTCCGCGGCGTCGCCGGGACGGAAATGGAGCCCGTCCACCTCGTGCCGCACCGCCTCCGCCAGGCCTCCGTGCCCGCTGACCACGACCGGCACGCGGGCCAGGAAGGCCTCCTGGACCACGAGCGGCGCGTTCTCCTCCCAGATGGATGGCACGACCAGGACGTCCAGGTTGGCGAGGATCTGGCCCAGATGGGAGCGGGGGAACGGTCCGCGCAGGGCCTCGTCCGCGAGCGGGCCCAGGATCCCGCGCAACCGGCTCTCGTATCCGGTGTCGCCGTGGTACGGGACGAACGCGCCGTGGAGTTGCAGGCTGAGCAGCGGGTCGGCCAGATCACGGAAGGCCTGGGCCAGCACGTGGACGCCCTTGGAGGGGATCAGGGAACCGATGAGACCGATCCTGAAACGGCCATCCGGACCGGGGGGCCGGTGGGGCGTGAGCGGGATTGGATCATGGCCCAACGGAAAGACACGGATTCCGCTCACGCCCATGAGATTCATCCGCTCGCGCATGAAGCGCGACGGGGCCAGGACCATGTCGGCCTGGCGCAGAACGTCATGCATCTCGCGGAGGCGGCGCTCGACGCTGGCTTCGTCGGGTCCGGCCAGGCCCGCTACGGCGCGCGCGACCGGCCGCACGAGGGGAAACCGCGCGGCGCCCACGCAACCCAGGCAGCGCTGCGGCGTGGGACCCGGGCACACCTCGAGGTCCAGGTTCACGAGCTGGCCCAGCGCGCACAGCGTGCCGAAGTCGTGGAGCGTGAAGACCACGGCCGCGCCCAGCCGTCGCGCCTCGGAGACGATGCCGGTGGAGAGGCCGTTGAGGTGCCCCACGTGGACGATGTCGGGCCGCGTGGTCTCGAAGATCGCGGCCGCGGCCGCCGCCGCCCGCGGATCGCGATACGCCTCGAAGCCCGCGCCCGACCAGCGGGGCGTGTTCACGGACAGGATCCGCACCCAGTCGCGCCGCGACTCGACCACCTCGTAGTCGCCGCGGGCCGGGTCCGCGGAGCGGTACAGCACGGTCACCTCGTGATCGCGGGCGAGGCAGCGGGCCAGCGACTCGGTGTAGATCTCCGAGCCCCCGAGCCCCTCGGGAGGGTAGGCGTGATGGACCAGCATCACCTTCATGCCCAACCCGGATACGGCCGGCCTTCGGCCTCGTCGCGCGCGCCGCGGTACTGCCCGTAGCTGGCGGCCAGGGCCTGGGCCGGCGCGGCCAGCCAGGCGGAGGCGCTGCCACCGTCGCGCGCGAGCGTGGCCAGGTCGCTGGCCACGGCGCCGGCCGACGCGCGGACGAGGTGCGGGAGGTCCGGTATCGTCCGCAGGCCGAAGAGCCGGTGCAGCACGCGGTGGCCCAGGTAGTTCCGCCGGAAGAGGCCGCGCGCCGTGCGCGCGTGCGAGTGCACGACCACGGCGGAGGGGACGTAGCCGATGCCGAAGCCCGCGCGCAGGACCCGCTGCGCCCATTCCGCGTCTTCGCCGAAGCGCGTGCGCACGAACGGATGGGCCAGGAGGACGTCGCGGCGCACGGCCGAGGCCACGTCGTCGAACGCCAGCAGGCGGTGGCGCTCCAGCGGCGACATCGACTCCAGCGCGGCCATCTCCGGGAGAAAGACCACGCGCGGCGCGGGCCCGGCCGCGACCCAGGCGGCCAGGTCGCGGCGCGTGAGCGGGTCGGCCCCCGCGCGCGGGGTCTGGCGGGCGAAGGCCCCGGCCAGGCGCGGATCGGCCTCGAGCGTCTCGACCAGCGTGAGCACGAACCTCGGGCCGGCGGGCAGCGCGTCCTGGCTCAGGAAGACCACGACGGCGCCTCGCGCCTCGCTCACGGCCAGGTTGCGGGTCGCGCCGTGATCGAAGGACTCCGGCGGGACGCGGACGACGCGGGCGCCGTGGGCCTCGAGCATCGCGGGCGAGCCGTCCGTGGACCCGCTGTCCACGGCCAACACCTCGAGCCCGCCCGGGAGCTCCTGGCCGGCCAGGCTTTCCATGAGGTCCGGGATGTAGGGCGCGCCGTCCTTGACCAGGGTCACGACGGTGGCCCGTGGCGCGGGGCCGGGCGCCGCGGCCTTCGGTCCCACGCGCGCGGGGCGCGCGTACAGCTCCTCGAGCTCCCGGGCGCCGTCCTCCGCCGTGGGCAACCGCACTGGATCCCGTGCCTCCGCCAGGCGCCGGCCTTCGGCCACGTCGTCCAGAGCCCGCCGCAGCGCCTCGACGTCGGACGCAGGGGCGAGCAGGCCGGTGTCTTCATGGGCCACGATCTCGGGCACGCCTCCGATGGCCGAGGCCACGACCGGCACGCCGGCGGCCAGCGCCTCGAGGACGGTGAGCGGGCTGTTCTCCCACCACACGGACGGCAGCGCGAGCACATCGATCGCGGCGAGCACGCGGGGCTGCTCGCCTTCCAGGAAGGGGCCCTGGAAGCGGATGCGCGGATCCCCTTCCGCCGCGCGCCGCAGTCCCGCGACATAACCGGGGTGCGTCGTCGTGGCCCCGTGAAGGTCCAGCGTCAGGTCGGCGCGCCCGAGCCCGCGGAACGCGCGGATCAGCACGTCGACACCCTTGTGCGGGGCGAGCGTGCCGACGAAGCCGATGCGGCGGCGCGGCCGGGCCGGGCGGGGACGGGTCGGGCCGGCGATGGCGCCCAGACGCCGGACCAGGACCTTGGCCGGGTCGAGACCGAACTCCAGGGCGCGCTCGCGCGCGAACTCCGTGGGCGCCAGGAACAGGTCCACGTCCGCGGCGAGGGCCCGAAGGCGGTCCGCTCGACGGTCCATGCCCGCGGCCAGGCCGGCCGCGCGCGGAGGCGCCACCCGCCGCGCCAGGGCCAGCCCTTCCTCGACGAGGCGAGGGGCGAGGGCATGGACCTTGTGGAGCTGTCCGCCCAGCCCCGCCCCCCGCGCCGCCGCGGAGAGGCCGCGCTGCAGCGGCGGCACGAGGTACGGGCTGTGGGCCAGGCACGCGGCGCAGGTCGCGTGGTCCATGGTCGCGCACAGCGCGCCGTCCGCCCGGATGCGCAGGCCGTCGCGCGGGCAGCTCAGCCAATAGTCGTGCAGCGTGAGCAGGGTGGCCGCTCCCGCGCGCCGGGCCGCATCGAGGAGTCCCACCGAAAGGTTCAGCAGATGCTGCGCATGGACGACATCCGGGCGGAAGTCCTCGACCACCTGGGCCCCGGCGCGGTCGATCCCGGGATCGTCGTAGGTGGCCTCGAGCGTCCCGAGATGGTGGACGTTCACCACCTCGGCGACGTCCACCCCGTCGTGCCGCCGCCGGCGCGTCGAGTACGGTTCCGCGGCGAGGTCGTGTGCGGCGGCCAGCACCAGCACCTCGTGGCCACGGGCCCTCAAGGCCTGCGCCAGGCGCAGCGTGTAGACCTCGACGCCGGCCGTGGACCGGGGAGGGAAGGCGTGAACCGTCAACAGGACCCGCAAGAGACGCTGCCTCCGGCGACCACCGTGGTCTAATCTCCAGCCGGATGTCCGGGTCGCGGCGTAGATGGTAGCAGCAGGCGGCGGCGGGGGCCCGCGGGGCCTTTCGGCCGGCGTCCCGCGGCTCTGTGCGGCGGGGTCGCTCGCCCTGCTAAGCATTTACTCCATAGCGAGTTATGGCGTCTCCGTCGAGCCATGGCCCCTCGGTGGTCCCAGCCAGGGCGGTCCGTTCTTGACCGGGAGCTCCCTGGCCCTCGGTCTTGTCCTGGGTTGGGGCGTGCCGGGAATTTCCCTCGCTTTTCTCACCGACCGTTCGTTGCAGGGCGCGGCGCTCCTTGCGCGTTCCCTCGGTCTGGGCGTGGGGTACATCGTCGTGACCGGTCTGGGCTACGCGATCATCGCGGGACACGCGCCAGAGCGAGCAGTCCTGCTTGGACTGTTGGCCGTGCCACCGCTGGTACTGCTGGGGAAGGTTTTGAGACCGGCCGGACCGGTGAACGCAAGTCAGCGCGACCCGGTCCCGGGAAGGAACGCGCTCGCAACGGTCGCGCTGACAGCGATGGTCGCGCTGACCGGAATCCTGTGGGCCAAGCTGGCCCATGAAGGCCTCAACGGCGACGGCACCGAGGCCTACGAGCTCGCGCGAAGCCTCGCGGACCACCCCGTCCCGCGCTGGGACCTCGAGCGATGGGACGGGCCCGGCCGGTTCGGCACGCCGGCCGTGAACCCGTTCCTCACCAACTCCTACCTCGTCCAGGCCGGCATGACGGTGATGGGACGCGGCGAGTTCGCGGCGCGGCTTCCGCTCGTGCCGGCCGTCGTCATTGCCGTCGTCCTGGCGGGATCCCTCGCCTCGCGGGCGGGCCGATCGGGGTGGGCGTACCTGGTGGCCGTCGCGGCCCTCTACGTCCTCTGGAACGCCTACTACGTCGGCTACGAGCCGCCGTTTCCCGACCTGGCCGAGCCGGCGGCCACCGACACGATGATGGTCGCCCTCTGGCTCGCCGGGTTCGCCGAGGTCGTGACCGGGGTGGAATGGATCGGAGTCGCGTCCCTGGTCCTCGCGGCGTTCATCCTCTACTCGGCGCCCGTCTTGACCGTGCCCGCCCTCGTCGCCTTCGGCTTCTGGGCCCGGCGATGGCGGCCGCTCCTTCTCTATTGCGGTGCCGGCGCCCTGGCCGCCGGCCTCGCGCTGGCCTACGGCGCGGCGTCAGGCGACCTCGCCGACTGGTTGCGCCAGGTGCGCAGCGAGTACTGGTACGACCTCGTGGACCAGACCCGGCGCAGCGCGACCGGCCGCTTCGCTGCCCTGCTGCTCCTCCTGACCGGGGGCCTGCCGCTGCTGGCGCTGGTCCGGTGGCGCCGGCTGTCCGCCTCGTCGCGGGCGCTGCTGTGCGCCGCGGGCCTCTATCTGGCCGTCGCGCTGCTGAGCAGCTACAAGAACCTCCATTACCTCGCGCCCCTGCCCTTTCTTCTCGCGCCGGCGGCGCTGCAGGCCACGGGTCCGCGGTCGCGGACGGCGGCCGCGGCGATCGTGGTGGCGGCGTTCTTCCTGTCGTGGCCGTCCCCGGCCGCGATCCACCGTGACACCGTTGAGCTGGGAGAGAAGTCCTGTGTCGTGGGGATGGGCTATGAGGAGGCGTCGCTCGCCGGCGACGTCGTGTACCGGGCCTTCGCGCCCACGGGACA
>Ga0068859_100005739_pt1 | contig 12624 bp, 16 predicted proteins | sample KBSSwiS22_FD_66585 | JGI IMG/M metagenome (GOLD analysis project Ga0068859, IMG submission 66585) | Switchgrass rhizosphere microbial communities from Kellogg Biological Station, Michigan, USA - KBS Switchgrass S2-2 | ecosystem: Host-associated > Plants > Roots > Rhizosphere > Soil ... | reverse complement strand
GTTGACGACAATGAGCGCGAGCACCGCCAGCATGATGATCACGATCGCGAACACCGCCAGCAGCGCCGCCGACCCGCCCACCGGGCCGATCTCGTCACGGGCCAGCTGACCGAGGCTTCTGCCGTCGCGCCGCATGGAGAAGAACAGCGTGACCATGTCCGAGACGGCGCCCCCGAAGATCACGCCGGCGACGATCCAGATCGTGCCGGGCAGGTAGCCCATCTGTGCCGCGAGCACTGGGCCGACGAGCGGTCCGGCCCCGGCGATCGCGGCGAAATGGTGGCCGAACAGAACCCGCCGGTCGGTGGGCTGGAAGTCGACCCCGTTGTCGAGGCGCTCCGCCGGTGTCGCCCGGCTGTCGTCCACCCGCAGCACCCTGGTCGTCAGGAACCGCGCGTAGAACCGGTACGCGATCGCGAAGGAGCCCAGGCCCGCGACGAGCATCCACGCGGCCGACACGGACTCGTGGCGGGACAGCGCGAGCACGGCCCAGCCGACCGCGCCGGCCACCGACACCGCCGTCCAGCCGACGACCTGCCCGACTCGTCGCGCCGAAACAGCAGGAGGCGTCATGCTCTGCCTCCCGCAGGCAAGCCGCGGGCGCGACGCCCAGCCAGCCCGGTCAGCCCGGCGAGGCCGGAATCGTCAGGCGCGTCGCAGCTGAAGTGCCGCAGACCCAGCCGGGTCCGGCAGTCCACGACCACCTCCCGGCCCGCCAGGCTGACCGCGGCGAGCGGATGGGCCAGCACGCTGCCGGCCGGATCCGCCGGAAGTTGGCGGAAACCGCGCCGCCGCGCCGCGAGGTGCCGACGCGCCGGGCGCAGCCAGGCCTCCCCGGCGCAGCCGCAGCACAGGCTGAGCGCGGCCCAGTCGGCCACGATCACCTCGTCCTCGCGCAGCGCCGCACGTGCCCGTTCGGTGAGTCGGATCACCGGGCTCCTCCCCGTGCCACCACAGGTCCCTGATCGTCAGGTCGCCTGTATACAGCCGGGTGGGCGCGTGATCGGCAGGCCGCGAATCACGCCGACCGCCCGGGTGACGTGACTGGGAGGCTTGCCCGGCTTGTGCGCGACGCGGCGCGCGTGTCAGTACCACCGCTGCCACTCCGTCGGCGGCGTGCTCCGGCCTCGCCCTCGCTGCGCTCCGGCGAGACCTCCGCACGCAGCCTCCTGCGTGTCAGTCCGTGGCGGCGCGGCCCTGGCGGGCGTTGTAGACGACGACGTCGTCGCGGCGGCCGTAGTCGGCGAAGACCGCCAGGGCCTCGTCGCGCAGGATGTCGGTCCGGACGGTGATGCCGCGGCGGGTGAACTGCTCGGCCCAGTCGTCGCGCATCGGGCCCTCGTCGAAGCCGGTGAGCTCTTCGATCTCGTCGCCGGCGCCGGCGATGGTGAGCAACTGGACGCCGGACCACATGGTCGCCCCGTAGCACATGACGCAGGGGCGCCAGTTGACTACGAGCTCGACCGGGGTGCCGAGGGCGCTGAGGTCCCACCGGCCGAGACGAGCCTGGGCGAAGGACAGCGCCACGACCTCGGCGTGCATCGCGGACAGACCGGTGGCGAGGACGAGGTTGACGCCGGCGGCGTAGATCTCGCCGGTGTCGGGGCTGGCGACGACCGCGGCGAACGGCCCGCCGCAGCCCTCCTGGTGGTTGCGCGCCGCGAGCCGGTGCACGAGGCTCATCCGCGCCTCGACCTCGGGCAGCACACCGCCGGCGGCGCGGACCTCCTCGTCGACCCAGGCAGGCAGTGCGACGTCGAGCGCGGTCACCGGGCCGGTGGAGCGGGGGTTCATCCGACGGGCCTCCTTCCGTCCACGGAGCGCCCCGAGTCTCCGTCGCCGCCGTTACGGCCCGGTGCGGTTAGTCGAACAACTCTGTGTCGACGGCGATCGGGCGAGGTCGACGGCGGATCAGACCGTGGGCACGGCCCGTCGCCGATTCGATGCCGAACCGCGTCCTGGAACATTGCCGTGTACGTCCTGGAACATGGCGGCGTTACCGTGCGGGGGATGAGCACACCGACCAGCCGCCGCCGGCCAGCCGCGACCTGGATACGCAGGTTGGCCACGGATCGCGCCGGCACGGTGCACGAGCGGATCCTTGACGCGCTGCGCATGGTGATCCTCGCCGGGCACGCGCCGCCCGGCGCGCCGATCGCGGTCGACGACGTCGCCGAGCAGTTCACCGTCAGCCGCATCCCGGTCCGCGAGGCGCTCAAGACGCTGATCGGGGAGGGGCTCGTCGACCATGAGCCGCGTGCCGGCTACAGCGTCGCGCGGCTGACCAGGGCCGAGCTCGCCGAGCTGTACGTGGTCCGGGAGGCGCTGGAGTCGGCGGCGCTCACCGCGGCGGCCCACTCGGCCACGTCGGCCGACGACGACGAGGTCGTGGCGGCGTACGAGGCGCTTACCGCCGCGATCCACGGCAACGACGCGCAGGGCCACCACCGTGAGAGCAGGCGGTTCCACCTGGCGCTCACCGGCCCGTGCCGGATGCAGCGGCTGTTGCGGATGTTCGAGTCGGCCTGGAACCTCACCGAGCCGCAGCAGCCGATGTCCTACGTCTCCCGGGAGATGACCGAACTGCTGCACGTCGACCACCAGTTGATGGTCGACGCCTTCCGCGCCCGGGACGCCGAGTCGCTCGTCGCGATCTCCGACCGGCACTACCGGCGCCTGCAGGATGTGGTCGCGGCGCTGCCCGACACCCGCATGCGGGCCTGAGCGCGCCGGCCCCGGGCCGGCCGCAAATGTTTCCAGAATGATTCCGGCCGGATATATCTCCCTGGCCGCCCGGATATATCTGTGCCGCCATCGCTTCGAAACACTGTGTTCCTACCGTGTTCGCATCGGACTAGTCGAGGCGGACCTGCCCCCGTTCCTCGGCACAGATCTGCAAGGAGCCATGGAGATGCCCGACGCGACGGAAAATACGGGGTTGGTTCCCGGCGCGGCAGCCGCCGGATATGCCGATGTCGTCGAGGCCGCCGGCTATCCGCCGGGCCAGGGTGGGGTCAAGCGCGAATACGACCCACGCCTGACGAACGAGGACCTGGCCCCGCTGAAGAAGCAGCCCTGGGGCGCCTACAACATTTTCGCCTTCTGGATGTCCGACGTGCACAGCGTCGGCGGCTACGTGACGGCGGGTAGCCTGTTCGCGCTCGGCCTGACCAGCTGGCAGGTGTTCATCTGCCTCATCGTCGGCATTGTCATCGTCCAGTTCTTCTGCAACCTGGTGGCGAAGCCCAGCCAGCAGGCCGGCGTACCCTACCCGGTCGCGAGCCGGGCGTCGTTCGGCGTGATCGGCGCGAACATCCCCGCCATCATCCGCGGCCTGATCGCCGTCGCCTGGTACGGCGTGCAGACGTTCCTCGCGGCCGAGTCGCTGAACATCGTGTTCCTCAAGCTGTGGCCGGGGCTCGCGCCCTGGGCTGACGTCCACAGGCACGGCCTGCTCGGCCTGTCCTACATCGGCTACCTGAGCTACGCGATTCTCTGGGTCCTGCAGGCCGCGCTGTTCTGGCGGGGCATGGAGACGATCCGGCGGTTCATCGACCTCGCCGGCCCGGCGGTCTACGTCGTCATGGTGGTGCTCTGCATCTACATGCTGAACCGGGCCCACTGGGACGTGAACCTGAACCTTTCCAGCGTGCACCTGTCCGGCTGGAAGCTGGTCTCGACACTGCTCGGCGCGACGGCCACCGTCGTCGCCTACTTCTCCGGCCCGATGCTCAACTTCGGTGACTTCTCCCGCTATGCCGGCAAGATGTCGTCGGTGAAGCGGGGCAACTTCCTCGGCCTGCCGGTCAACTTCGTCATGTTCTCGCTGCTGACGGTCCTCACCGCGGCCGCGACGGTGCCGGTGTACGGCAAGCTCATCACCGACCCGATCGAGACCGTGCAGCGGATCGACAACACCTTCGTCATCATCATCGGCGGCATCACGTTCGTGACCGCGACCGTCGGCATCAACATCGTGGCGAACTTCATCTCACCGGCCTTCGACTTCTCGCACGTCAGCCCACAGAAGATCAGCTGGCGGATGGGCGGGATGATCGCGGCCATCGGCTCCGTCCTCATCACGCCATGGAACTGGTACAACAATGCCAACGCCATCTTCTGGACGCTGAGCCTGCTCGGCGCGCTGATCGGCCCGCTGTTCGGCATCCTGATCGCTGACTTCTACCTGATCCGCAAGCAGAAGATCGTCGTCGACGACCTGTTCACGCTCGCCCCGGACGGTGCGTACCACTACTCCAAGGGCTACAACCCGGCCGCGGTCAAGTCGGTCGTCATCTCGGGTGTCATCTCGCTCGCGTCCATCATCGTGCCCAAGGTCGCCGGCATCCTGCACTGGCTGCCGCAGTACGGCTGGTTCGTCGGCTGCGGCGTCGGATTCGTGTCCTACTACTTCATCGCGCTGAAGGCGAACGTCGCCGGCTCCGCGGACCGCAGGGCCGCGGCCGCCGGCGCGCCCACGCCGGTCATGGCGACGGCAACCGAGTAGCTGTGCGCATCAAGGTCATCAACCCGAACACGACCGAGTCGATGACCCGCCTGATCGAGGCCAGTGCCCGGGCGGCTGTCAGCCCGGGCACTGGCCTGGTCGCGGTGCATCCGACGATGGGTCCCGCCTCGATCGAATCCGCCTACGACGAGGCACTCAGCGTCCCCGGCCTGCTGACCGAGATCGTCCACGGCGAGCCGGCGGACGGATATGTAATCGCCTGCTTCGGCGACCCCGGCCTGGACGCCGCCCGCGAAGTCGCGCCCGGCCCGGTCGTGGGCATCGCCGAAGCCGCGATGCGGACGGCCAGCTACCTCGGCCACTCGTTCACGATCGTGACCACGCTCGCCAGGACTATCGGGCGGGCCGCCGAACTGGTCGACCGGTACGGCGTCGACGGCTACTGCCGCAACATCCGCGCCTGCGAGATCCCGGTGCTCGAACTGGAGACCGACCCCAAGGCCCGCGACAGGATCCTCGCCGAGTGTGAGACCGCGATCGCCGCCGACGGAGCGGAGGTAATCGTGCTCGGCTGCGCCGGCATGGCCGACCTCTGCGCCGACCTGACGGCCAGGCTCGGCGCGCCGGTGATCGACGGCGTCGCCGCGGGCGTCGCCGTCGTCGAGGGACTCGTCCGCCTGAACCTGTCGACCAGCCGGACCGGCCCCTACGCCCGCCCACCAGCCAAGCCCTACACCGGCGCGTTGTCGGCATTCAGCCTGCCCTAGGGCGGTCGCCCGCCAGCCTTCCGGCGACCATGCGGCCCACCCAACGGGTCGGTGCCATGGTCGCGTTTCGCGGATGCGCCTTAGGACCGGCGCTCGATGACGCGCTGGCGCCGGCGGGCCAGCAGGACGTCCGCCAGCGCGTCCGCGCGCTCCATGTCGTCGAGCGTGGCATGGGGACGGCCGTCGACCTCCAGGAGCGCTGCCAGGAGCTCCGCCGAAAGTCGAGTCCGTGCCGCCAGTCGCGCGACGCTCGGTGGCAGACTGGCGGGCGCCGGGGCTGGCAGCTGCCGAGGGCCGGCGTCGATCTGAGGTGGGACCCGCTGGTCCGGCACGGCCCGGCCGTCGGGAGCAGCAGTAGATCGAGAGCCGGCGGATCGGGTTCCCAGCAGATCGAACATACATTCGATCCTGTCGGCACTGGATCACCCTGTCAAGGGGACCCGCGCCGCCCTCCGGTCACGGGTGACGTACCTGGGCGCGGCCCGTCGGTCCGTCAGCGGGCGTAGTTGAGGCGCAGGCCCGGCCAGGGCCAGCCGTTCGTGATTCTCGCACCGCGCGGTGCCCAGGCGCTCCTGCGCCCGGCATGGCGCGTGCGGCGTGGCTCCGGTGCCGCCGGCCCGAGCTGGCGCAGGTTCACAGACCGACCCCGCCCGCGCTCGCGGGTGGGGGCGCCGGCCCCGAGCCCGGCGCGGATGCCGGAGGGCCATGTGGGAGACCATCTGCTGGACGCCTGGCGCACGGTCATGCCGCCACGGGACGACCCGTTCGGGCCGCTGCCGCCGGTACTGGTCGTGCTCACGGTCGTCAGCGGGTTCGTGGACGCTTTCAGCTATCTGGAGCTGCGCCACACCTTCGTCGCGAACATGACCGGCAACGTCGTCTTCCTGGCGTTCTCCCTCGGTGGCTCACGCGAGTTTGTCTGGTGGGCGTCGCTGCTCGCCATCGCGGCTTTCGTGGTGGGCGCGCTGGCCGGTGGCCGGATCGCGCACGTGTTCGGCGCACACCGGGGCCGTCACCTGCACCTCGCCGCGAGCGTGCAGACGGTCCTCGTCGCAGCGACGTGCGTGCTCGGCGCCTTCCTGGACCGGCCCTACCGGGATGCCGCCGCCGCGGCCATGATCGTTGTTCTGGCCGTCGGGATGGGCCTGCAGAATGCCACTGTCCTCGCGCTCGCTGTCCCGGGCCTGACGACGACCGTGCTGACGCGGACGATCGCCGGCCTGATGGCGGACAGCGCCGCGGGCGGGGGTCAGATAGGCCGGCGGATCGTCTCGGTCGTCAGCCTGTTCGTCGGAGCGCTGATGGGCGCACTGCTGATCGAGCACGGCTACGGCCGGTGGGAGCTACTGGTCGCCGTCGCCCTGCTGCTCGTCGTCGTCGCCGCGATGGCCCGCACCCGCGGGTCAACCGCGCCGTGGACCCGCAAGAAGCTCTGACCCTGACACCCGCAGGAGCGGTCGCGGCCGGCGAACCGGCACCCAGGTCCAGCGCGGTCGAGCCGGGATGTTCTGATAGCCCGATGACGACAGGTGGACGGGGGCCGGCGGCGCGCCGGACGGGCGGCGACGTGGCGGGCGGGTGAAGACCAGCCGGCTGGAGGCCTTCAGCGACGGCGTGCTCGCCATCATCATCACGATCATGGTCCTGGAGCTGCAGGTGCCCGAGGGCCACACCTTCGCGGACCTGCGGCACACCGCCGGAAAGGCGCTGCTCAGCTACGTGCTCAGCTTCGTCTACGTCGGCATCTACTGGAACAACCATCACCACATGTTCCAGCTCACCCGCCGGGTCACCGGTGGCATTCTCTGGGCGAACCTCGGCCTGCTGTTCTGCCTGTCGCTTTTCCCGTTCATCACGGCCTGGACGGACGAGACGGACTACGCCCGGACCCCGGTCGTCATCTACGGCGTGAACCTGCTGATGGCCGGGTGCGCCTACTACATTCTGCAATGGGTCATCATCCGCGATCAGGGACCCGAATCCCCGCTCAGGCGGGCCATTGGCCGGGATCTCAAGGGACGGCTCTCGCCGATGTTCTACCTCGCCGGCATCCTGTGCGCGCGGTTCGTCGGCGGCAAGAACCACGTCGGCGTCGCCATCGGCATTGCCTGCTACGTCTTGGTCGCGCTGATCTGGATCGTCCCCGACCGGCGCATCGACCGTGCCGTCCGAGAACTCGGGGCTCCGGACTGACCCTCGCGACGTCCGGCCGCGCTGGGTTCGCGGCCCGGCGAACTGACGCCTATCGACGCTCCGTGCACGCCGAACCGACGGAGACGGTGGTCCGTGGATCGAGGACGATGCCCACCTTGCCCGCGTCATCCAGCGGCAGGCACTGGCGCGAACCGCCACGGTCGAGGATTAGGTAGTCCGTGGCCTGCCCGGGTGCGAACCACAGCAGCCCGATCGCCGCGACGAGCAGGCCGGCCGCGGCCAGGGCCGTGAACTGCGAGCGGCGAATCGCGTGCCTGGCCCGCATCTCCTCCTTCAGCCAATGCTCACGGATCGCCTCGAACCCGCCCGCCACCCGTTCCAGGCTGCCCTGCGCGGCCCGCCCGGCGAACCAGGTCGAGGCGATCATGAGCCCGAAGACCGCCAGGACCAGGACGCCCGCGGCCGACTTCCACGCCGGGGGAAGGTCGGCAGCGACCCGGGGCGCGGCGACGATCCCGGCCGCGCCGAACAAGGCCGTCAGCGAGGCCAGCGTCGTGCGCCACCGTTCCGCGACGCCCCGCAGCAGCGGCAGTTCCTCGGCCCGATGCCGCGTCGCGATCTCGTGCCAGCCGCGATCGTCGTCGCTGATCGGGCCGGCGGACCCGCGGATCCGCATCAGTCGGTCAGCTCGATCCCGCCCTCGCGGCCACAGCCGACCCTGCCCTCGGTGTGCACGACCCCGCATCGGCATTCAACGATGTACCGGTGCTTCGTGAAAAGGCTCTTCTCGCCGGAGAAGCCAAAGCGCAGCTCAATGGTCCAAGCCGTGGGGTGCGCGCACGCCGGGCAGTCCCCCCAGATACGCACCCGGTCAGGATCGGTGTCGTCGACGCTCCACTGCTCGATCTTTGCCACCCAGTCCGGCGGCGTCTCCCGGCGCCAGGGAATCTCGGTCACCGCGCCCCCTGCCCCGAAACAGATCGGATCTTGGCGGGGCCAGCATAGCGAGCGGCTGCGGCCGGTCAGCTTTCGGCATTCAGGAGCTGGCGGACGCCTGCCTCGTCCGGGAGAACGTGGCGCAGCCGTGGAACGGTGGCGAACCCAGCGTCGGCCGAGACGAGCGCCTCGGCACCGACGACGTGCGCCGCGGCGGCGAGGACCGAGTCGAAGGCGCCGATCCGGCTGCTCTCCTCGAACAGCCGGAGCCCTTCGCGCAGATCCGCTTCCTCCACGAGGAGAAGGGGCCCGAGTAGTTCGACGTAATCCCGGGCGAGCGCCGCGGCGTCTTTCCTGTCCCGGCGGCGGGCGCGGACGTGCGCGAACTCCTGGATGACCTCCACCGTGGTGGTGGCGTTGATCTCTCCGTCGGAGACGGCCTGGACGAGTCGTTGGCAGGGTGTCTTGAACGGATGGTCCACCCCAACCGCGTAGAGCAGCACGGTCGTATCCAGAATGATCACGCGTGACGCCCGCGCAGATCGTCGAGCTCGGTCAGCACGTCCCCGATCTCCATCGGCTCCGCGGCGAGGATTCGCCGGGCGGCAGCGGAACGTCGCTGCTGTGCCGAGGGCAGCCCACGGTCGATCGCCTCGCGAATCACCGTCGCGACGGAGGTACCGCGCTGCCGGGCGAGTGCCTGCACTCGCTCATAGCGCTCCTCGTCGATGAGGATCTGCAACCGGCGACTCAACATACACATACATTAGCATGCTCATGTCGATGGCCTGGGCGGGTTCATAACCTGAGAAGCGCCCATCAACGTCGAGACGTGCCCGGAAGTCCCCGGGCTCAGTGACCGAGGCGGGCGCGGACCTCCGGGCGGCGCAGCGGCGGGACGGTCGTCGGCGGCTGCCGGCGGGCGGGCAGCGCGCCCAGCAGGCGGTGGACCGAAGCGGCCACCTCCGTCACGGCGGCCTCGAACGCATCGGCGGCCCCCGGCGGCGGCTGGCGCAGCCCGCTGACCTTGCGGACGAACTGCAGCGCCGCCGCCGCGATCTCCTCGTCGGTCGCCGGCGGCTCCAGCCCCCGCAGCTCCGTGATGTTCCTGCACATACGACCACGGTAGGTCCCTCCTCCGACAGCCATGGGGCGTACGCCGGTCCTGCCCGGCCAGGGCTGGGAAGACGTCGAGGAAGGTTCCGCCGGGCGCGGCGGATGGGTCGTTGAAGTACTCGCGCCCGCCGATCAGCGCGAAGAGCGGGACGGGCAGGCACACGGCCAGCCGGCGCAGCCGCGCGGGCGCGGAGCGGCCGGTGAGCTGGGTCCTGTGGGCGGCGAGTGCGTCGCGCTTCGCTCGGGCGTGCCGGCGGACGTCGACCCGGTAGGCGATCTCGCGGCGCGGCGTGAACATCGGCGGGTTCGGTGTGAACGCCGGGTCTGGCTCGCTGCCCGGGGGAGCTCCCGGCACACCGGTCGGGGCAGTCTGGCCTCGGTGCCTGGCCGGGCGGAAGACGACGCCGAGCCCGCTGAGGCGGACCAGCCGGTCGATGGGCTCCCGAGGCAGGGTGGCCTCCAGCACCCGCGTCCCGCCGGCCAGCTCGGCGGCCCGGGCGCCGACCTCGTGGACCCGGAGGTGGTCACGGTGCCCGTAGCCGCCCCGGGCGTCGTAGCTGATCAGGACTGCGGCGTGCTCCTCGCGCAGCAGGTCGGCCAGTCGCCCGGCCGCCTCGTCAAGGTCGGCGCGGGCGAACCGCCGCCGGCCTATCGGATCCGGGTACAGCAGCGGCCCGTGCCCGCTGTCCGCGTAGCCGAGGCATTCGACGCGGGCGACCCCCAGCACGGCCGCGGCGGCGGTGGCCTCGCGCAGCCGGACGCCAGCCGTCGCCTCGGTGCCTTCACCCATATGGCCGTCCGTGGCCACGACGAGGACGACCCGGTGCCCCAGCGCCGCCAGCAGGGCCAGGGTTCCCCCGGTCCACAACGCCTCGTCGTCCGGATGCGCGTGAAACGCGACGACCGTCGCCATGCCGCCGATACTGCCAGGCTGGGAGCCCGCCCTGGCGTCCGACTGCCAGCCGAGGGCCGTCAGCCAGCGCGGGTCGGATCCTCGCCGGCGAGTCTGACGAGGCCCTTCGTGTCACCGACCGCGCAGACGACGTAGAGGGCGAAGGTGCGGGCGCCCGCGGTGCGCCTGGCCCACCCGAGGACGTCGGCGACGTCGGTGTCGGAGATCTCGAACTCGGTGGACGTGGGGGAGGCGTTCGAGTGCGCCGCCCGAGTCCAGAAGTAGACCCGGTAGGACGGCTGGTCGAGCTCCCAACTGGTGTCCCTGGGGTCGACGCGGCGCACTCGCACGATGCGCAGGCTAACGGCGAATGCCGGCGGATCCGCCCAACAACGCGGTGTCGGGCAGAACGAGCCCCACCGGCGGGCGGACGCAGAGCAGCGTCCAGGCCGCGAGCGTGTTGACGTCCTGGATGGCGCCGGACGCCAGCAGGTCGGTCCACTCGTCGAAGCGGACGTGCCTGGAGACCAGGTCCTGTTCCTCGACGAGCAGGTCGCGCGGGCCCTCGACCAGGTCGGAGGCGACCCAGACCTGGCAGCTCTGGTTCGAGTACCCGTAGGCCGCGAACAGCTGGCCGAGGTGGTCGAGGCGCCCGGCGCGCAGCCCGGTCTCCTCGCGCAGCTCGGCGGCGGCCAGCTCCGCCGGGTCGGCGTCCGGCCGGTCCTCCCACGACCCCTGGGGGAACTCCCAGTACCGCCCGCCCACGGGGTAGCGGTACTGCTCGACGAGCCACAGCCCGTCCGCGTCGACGGGGACGACCAGGGCGAACGCGGGCTTCTCGACCACGCCGTAGATCCCCGCGCTGCCGTCCGCCCGGACGATCGCGTCCTCCCGCACCCGCATCCAGCGGTTCTCATACACAACCCGGCTGTCCCGTACCTCGATCGTCACTCCACCGCCCCTGCCGCCCGTCTGCCCTGACGTCCGGGGGCATCGTGTCAGCCGGCGGACGCCGAAACCGGCGATTCCGGCCAATACCTGCCGGATGGCAACAATCGGCGGTAGCCCGCGACGGGTGGCCCGGGACGGGTGGCCGGCGTCCTCCGAAGCGGGCCGACCCCGGCACCGGGGGCCTTTCGGAAATCGTTGGCCACCGCCGCCGCAAGTAGACGGACCGGCGTTCGCGAAAAGGATTTCAGGAGCCGCCTTCGAAACCGTTCGGACATCCGTCCCATCGCGTTCCTACACCCGGCGGCCGGGTAACCGCTCGCCTAGGGTGAGCGAGCTAGTGACGCGCGCTCCCCTGTCGACGACGCGGCGGGGGACCAATGGCAAAGGGGCCCAGATGAGCATTCCTCGGCGTCAGGCAGTCAAAATCGGCGCCTATATTCTCAAGCAGAAGCTGGCCGGCCGTGACAAGTTCCCGATCACCCTGGAGCTCGAGCCCCTTTTCGCCTGCAACCTCGCCTGCGTCGGCTGCGGGAAGATTCAGCACCCCGCCGACGTGCTCAAGCGGCGGATGCCCGTCGAGCAGGCGCTCGCCGCGGTCGACGAGTGCGGCGCCCCGGTCGTGTGCCTGGCCGGCGGGGAACCGCTGATGCACCCGCAGGTAGAGGACATCGTCGCCGGCCTGGTCCAGCGCAGGAAGTTCGTCTACCTGTGCACGAACGCGCTGCTGCTCCCCAGAAAGATCGACAAATTGCGGCCGTCACCCTACCTGTCGCTCGCCGTGCACATCGACGGTCTAGCGGAGCGGCACGACGAGTCGGTCGCCAAACAGGGGGTCTTCGCCCAGGCGGTCGACGCGATCAGGGATGCCCAGCGCCGCGGCTTCCGGGTGACCACGAACACCACGTTCTTCAACACCGACACCCCGCAGACAGTCATCGAGGTGCTGAACTACCTGAACAACGACCTCAAGGTCGACGGGATGATGCTTTCCCCCGCCTACGCTTACGAGAAGGCTCCGGGCCAGGACAAGTTCCTCGGTGTCGAGGAGACCCGGCAGCTTTTCCGGAAGGCGTTCGCCGAAGGCCGGCGCGACCGCTGGCGGCTGAACCACTCGCCGCTGTTCCTGGACTTTCTCGAAGGCAAGGCGGACTTCCCGTGTACGGCCTGGGGAATTCCGTCGTACTCGCTGTTCGGCTGGCAGCGGCCCTGCTACCTGATGGGCGACAGCTACGCCGCCTCCTACCGTGAGCTGCTGGAGACGACCAACTGGGACGCCTACGGCCGCGGCCGGGACCCGCGCTGCGACAACTGCATGGCGCACTGCGGCTACGAGCCCACCG
>Ga0068859_100005737_pt1 | contig 12625 bp, 12 predicted proteins | sample KBSSwiS22_FD_66585 | JGI IMG/M metagenome (GOLD analysis project Ga0068859, IMG submission 66585) | Switchgrass rhizosphere microbial communities from Kellogg Biological Station, Michigan, USA - KBS Switchgrass S2-2 | ecosystem: Host-associated > Plants > Roots > Rhizosphere > Soil ... | reverse complement strand
TTCCGACCGTCTCCAGCTCCAGCTCCCCATCCCCTACCACCGGGAGCCTCGCGACGACGAACGCGTCCGCCGCTACCTCGACCGCGGCTTCCGGATCGTGCAGTACCAGCGGCTCACCGACCAAGAGGTCGTGCTGACGCTCGCGCCCCCGGTCACCGCAGAAGGCCCAGCCTCACGCCCACCTTCTTGAAGGCCGCAAGAGCGAAGTCCAGATCGTCGCGCGTGTGCGCGGCCGAGATCTGGCAGCGCACGCGCGCGTGGCCCTGCGGCACCACCGGATAGCCGAAGCCGGTCACGAACACGCCTTCTTCCAGCAGCATCTCGCTCGCGCGGATCGCCTTCGCCGTCTCGCCGAGGATGATCGGGACGATCGGCGTGTCGCCGTCGAGCGGCGCGAAGCCGAGCTCGCGCACCGCGCTCCGGAAGTAGCTCGCGTTCTCCCGGAGACGCGCGACCAGCTCGGGATGAGCCTCGAGGCGGCGGACCGCCGCGAGCGCCGACCCCGCGACCGTGCAGGGGAGCGCGTTCGAGAACAGCTGCGTGCGGGAACGCTGCACCAGGTAATCCACCAGGAACGCGGAGCCCGCGGTAAAGCCGCCGGCGGCGCCCCCGAGCGCCTTCCCCAGCGTCGAGGTCACGACGTCGATCTCCCCGAGGAGACCGAAGTGCTCCGCGGTCCCCCGCCCCGTGGCGCCGAGCACCCCCGTCCCGTGCGAGTCGTCCACGACCACGATCGCGTCGTGGCGGCGGGCGATCTCCACGATCTCGGGGAGGCGCGCGACGTCTCCCTCCATGCTGAACACGCCGTCGGTGACCACGACGCGCGTCCGGGCGCGGGCGTTTTCCTCCAGGAGCGTCGTCAGCTCCGCGAGGTCGGAGTGCTTGTAGACCCGGCGCGCCGCCTTGGTCAGCCGGATCGCGTCGATCAAGCTCGCGTGGTTCAAGGCGTCCGAGATGATGACGTCGCGCTCGTCGAGCACGGTCGGCATCAAGCCCTCGTTCGCGGTCCAGCAGGAGACGTAGCTCAGCGCGGCTTCGGTGCCGACGAACGAGGCGAGGGCACGCTCGAGGTCCCGGTGGATCGTGAACGTGCCGCAGATGAACCGGACCGAGCCGGTGCCGGCGCCGAAGCGCTCGAGCGCGTCCTTACCCCCCGTGACGACCTCGGGGTCGTCGCACAGGCCGAGGTAGTTGTTCGACGAGAGGATGAGGACCTTCCCGCGGCCCTCCATGCGCACCCAGGCCGACTGCGGGCTCTCGAGGTGGTTGAGGCGCTTGTACACCCCGTCGCGGCGGAAGCCTTCGAGCTCCGCGGCGAGGCGCGTATCGAATCCGGAGGGGCCGGCGGGGCGCGTCACGGCGGCGGCGTCCCGGTCGGAGCGCCCGAGCCGCCGGGCGACAGGCCGAGAAACGCCCGCGCCTGCTCCATGAGGAACTCGAAATGCCGGGCGTCCAGGGGGTTGAGGCGGTACTCGTTGATGTACTTGACCTGCATCCCCAGCCACTCCCGCCAGCACGACTGGCAGACGTTCTCGAGGAACGCCTGGCCGGTGGGACCGGGCATCGGCGCCCGGGAGAGCCCTTCCGCTTCGAGCTTGCAACGGGAACAGGTGACGACGGCCATGGGCGCCTATCTTACCGCGCTGCGCTACAGTGGGGCCGCTTTCGAGGGAGGCCGGCATGGCGGGCGAGCGGGAGATCCAGATCAAGATTTCGGACGACATTCTTCGCGGGGCGTACGCGAACCAGATGGTCGTGCGCCACAGCCGCGAGGAATTCGTCCTCGACTTCATCAACGTCTGCCCCCCCGAGGGGGTGGTGAACGCGAGGGTCGTGGTCAGTCCCGGCCATCTCAAGCGGATGATCGCGGCGCTGTCCGAGAACCTCTCGCGCTACGAGCAGCGCTTCGGGGCGGTCGCCGCTTCCGAGGCGCCCCCGGACCCCAAGTTCCAGAACTGAGTCAGCGCGGCCCCTGCCGGCGCAGCTCGTGGAGCACGTGGCCGATCTCGGGGAGGACGAGCGAGGCCAGGGCGAGACGCACCGCGTGGGGCGAGCCGGGGAGCAGGAACACGGGCCGGCCGGAGACGACCCCGGCCGTGGCGCGGCTCAGGATCGCGGCGCTTCCGATCTCGCGGAACGACAGCATCCGGAAGAGCTCGCCGAACCCTTCGATACGCGCCTCGAAGCACGCGGCGAGCGCCTCCACCGTGCGATCGCGTGCCGACAGGCCCGTGCCGCCGCTGGTGACGACGACGTCGCACCCCGGCTCTTTCGTCCACGCCAGCACGGCGGCACGCACGAGGTCGGGCTCGTCGGGGACGATCGCCGAGGCATGAACGCGGTGGCCCGCCCCTTCGACGAGCTCGCGCATCGTGGCTCCCGACGCATCGGTGTCCGGCCGCCGCGTGTCGCTCACCGTGAGCAGGCCGAAGCCGAAGGCGCCGCCGGCCTGCGCGCGGTGCGACGTGGTGGAGGGAGAGCCGTCCGTCAAGGCGTCCGCCTCGCCGCGAGGATGCGGCGTGCGACGCCCGCGGCGTCGAGGCCGAGATCCGCGAGAAGCTCCGCGCGCGTGCCGTGCGTCACGAAGGCGTCCGGCAGCCCGACGGCGAGGAAGCCCGCGCCGTGGCGGCCGAGACCCGCCAGGGCGTCGGCGACGCCGCTGCCGAACCCGCCCGTGAGGGTGTTCTCTTCCAGCGTCACGAGCAGAGGTGCCCCGGCGACGGACCGGAGTGTCGCGAGATCCAGGGGCTTCACGAACCGCGCATTGACCACCCCGGCGTCCACGCCGTCCCTCGCGAGCAGCGCCCGCGCCTCGGCGGCGATCCCCACCATCGTTCCCGTGGCGACGAGCGTGGCGTCGCGCCCCTCGTGGAGCGTCTCCCAGGAGCCGATCGGCAGGACGCGCGGCGGACGCGCGGGATCGAAGCCCTGAGGGACGGTGTCGCGCGGGAAGCGGATCGCGAACGGCCGGTCGTCCTGGGAGAGCGCGGTCCACAGAAGGTCCTTGAGCTCGCTCCCGTCCTTTGGCGCGGTCACGACGAGTCCGGGGACGCAGCGCAGGTAGCTCAGGTCGAGCACGCCGTGGTGCGTCGGCCCGTCCGCGCCCACCAGTCCCGCGCGATCGATCGCGAAGACGACGGGCACGTGCTGCAGCGCCACGTCGTGGACGATCTGATCGAACGCCCGCTGGAGGAAGGTGGAGTAGATCGCCACCACCGGCCGCACGCCCTCGCACGCGAGGCCCGCCGCGAAGCAGACGCCGTGCGCCTCCGCGATCCCCACGTCGTGGAAGCGCGAGGGGAACCTCTTCTGGAACGCGGCCAGCCCGGTGCCGCTCGGCATCGCCGCGGTGATCGCCACCATCTTGGGAAAGGCGTCCGCGGCCTCGATCATCGCGCCGCCGAACGCGGCGGTGTACGTCGGTCCCGGGGCGGACGCCGCGACGGCCTTGCCCGTGATCTTGTCGAACGGGGAGACGCCGTGGAACCCCTCGTGATCCGCCTCCGCCACGGGGAGCCCCTTCCCCTTCTTCGTGAGGACGTGGAGCAGAACCGGCCCCCTCCGGTCGAGGACCCTCGGCAGCAGATCGAGCAGCGAGCGGAGATCGTGGCCGTCCACCGGGCCGATGTAGCTGAACCCCAGCGCCTCGAACAGCCCGCCCGGCACGATCGCGGCCTTGATCGCCGACTCGAGACGCGTCGCCAGGGACCGTGCGGTCCCGCCGACGCGCGGGAGGCGCGCCATCGCGTCCAGGCCGGTGCTGCGCCATCGCGTCAGACGCGGATGGGTCTGCAGCTCGGTGAGGTAGTGGGCGAGCGCGCCCACGTTCGGCGAGATCGACATCCCGTTGTCGTTGAGGACGACGAGCAGGTCGCGTCCGGCGTGCCCCGCGTTGTTGAGCGCCTCGTAGGCGAGACCTCCGGTCAGAGCGCCGTCCCCGAGGATCGCGACGATCTTCCGCGACGCCGCGGCCAGATCGCGAGCCGCCGCCATCCCGAGCGCCGCGGAGATCGCGGTGGAGGCGTGCCCCGCGCCGAACGTATCGTAGGGACTCTCCTCCCTCTTCAAGAAGCCCGAGATCCCTCCGGCCTGCCTCAAGCCCCAGAGCGCCTCGCGCCGTCCGGAGAGCACCTTGTGAACGTAGGCCTGGTGCCCCGTGTCCCACACGATGCGATCGTGAGGCAGGTCGAGGGTGCGGTGCAGCGCGACGGTCAGCTCGACGACACCGAGACTCGCGCCGAGGTGCCCACCCTTCTGCGAGACGACGTCGATGATGAACTCGCGGATCTCGGTGCAGAGGCGCTGCAGCTCGTCGTCGTCGAGTCGCTTCAGGTCGCCGGGCGAAGCGATCCGCGGCAGGACGGGCGGCGGCGGCGAAGACGCCTCGGGCGCCCCCTCGCCGAGACCGTCCCGGATGACGTCGTCCATCAGGACAGCGCCGCGAGGAGATCGTCCACCCGGACGCGGAGCGCGTCGAGGTTCCCGTCGTTGACGAGCACGCGGTCGGCGAGAGCGAACGTCGCGGCGAGCTGCTGTCCCGCGGGATCCGCGCTGTTCTCCTGCCGCTCCCGCGCAAGGAACTCCTCGAAGGTCTCGGGGTCCCCCGGGCGCGCGCGCCGGCGCGACCTCTCGAAGCGGAGCTCCGCCGGCGCTTCCACGCCGACCAGCACGAAGCGCGGCACCGAGCGGAGCACCGCGACCTCCGCGGGGTTCCGGATCGAGTCGACGACATCCCGCGCGCCCAGCCTCGAGAGGATCCGCTGCGCGAGCACGCCCGCGCCCCCCTCCCGGCGCAGGCTCGTCCCGACGCGGATCAGGTGCTCGCGCTCGGGGGGAAATCCCCGCGCCGCGGCTTCCTCGCGGACGATGTCGGACAGGGAGTGCGTCGCGAACCCGCGGGCGGCGAGGATTCCCGACACCTCGCCCTTGCCCGCCGCGTTCGGGCCGGTGATGCCGAGGACCAAACTCATGGAATCAGTGGGACTCGGGCGGGTCCTGCGTTGAGCCGTCGGTGGGTGCCGGCGGCGTTTCCGAATCGGCCGGAGGAGGCGCCGGCGTCTGCGTGTCGCCGACCTTGATCTGGATTCCGGACTTCACGGCGGGTCCGCCGCCCGGAGCCTCGATGACCTGCTTGGCGCCCGGCGCTTGCGGACTGATCGGATTGAACCGCCGGGGCCTCGGCGTCGAGAAGTTATCGGTCCGCTCGTCGGAGACGGTGGAGACGCGGCCGGCGCCACCGTAGGGGCTGTCGCCCGGATCGTTGCTGGCTTCCCCCATGCGGAGCCCGGTCCCCGTCGACGTCTGTCCGAGACGGTAGCCGACCGGCGTGCCGCCGCCGCGGATCGCTCGATCCGGGAGCGGGTTCGGCAAATCGTTCGGCGAGTGAGGCAGGCCCTGATTCGAGGGGTGGTACACGGGGTTCAGGAAGACGTTCTGCCCCGCGCTGCTGATCTTGTCGACCATCGAGATCGGGAAGGTAATCGAGCTGTTGCCGCCGAGATCGAGCTTGACCATGTCCTTCTCGATCACGTGCGAGCGGACCGTCATCTCGGCGCCGTTGGTGAACTGCACCACTTCGTCGGCGAGTGCTACGGGCGCCCAGGCGGCCGCCGCCGAAATCATCAACGCCCCGTACACTCGGCGCATGGAATTCCTCCCCCGGAAACGTACGAAAAGGGACCGCCGAAGTGTACCCCCAAGGTCGGGGGGCGACAACCTAACCGGACGGTCTCGCCGACGCGCGGTCCGCAGGGTCCTCGTGGCGGAAAACCGAGCTCTTCCCTAGAATTCACGCGATGAAAGCCCTTTTGCCGATCGCCTTCGTCCTGTCCACCGTCGCGCTCGCAGCACCGCCGCCGGAGCCGCCTCCGGTCCAGGTCGCGATCAGCGTCGCTCCCGACCCGGCAGCACCTGGTGGCGACGCCGCGGTGACCGTGGTTCTGAAGCCGGGTCCGGGGATCAAGCTGAACAAGTACCCGAAGATCAAGCTCCAGGTCCCCGCGTCCGCCGGGGTCGTCGCGGAGGCTTCGGGCGCCATCGGGACGAGCGGTCCGCCTCCGGCCGACCAGCTCGAATCGAACTACTACAAGGGCGGGGTCGATCCTCTCGTCGTGCACCTCACGGTGGATCCGCAGGCGGCGACCGGAAAGCACGACGTCCCGGGGAAGCTGAGCTACTTCTACTGCGTCGCCGCGTCCGGCTACTGCGCGCCGGCGAAGGTGAACGTCTCGATCCCTCTCACCGTCCGCTGACCGTCACCCCGCGGCGCGCGGGACGCACCGGAAGGACCGAGGCCCCCGCGGCCGCGATCGCCTTCGCGACGGCGTCCCTCTTCCCCTCCCCGGCGAACGCGACGAGGCATCCTCCGCCGCCCGCCCCGCAGACCTTCGAGCCGACGGCGCCGGCGCGGCGCGCGGCCTCTCCGATGCGTCGCAGCGTCGGAGTCGCCACCGACGGCGCGAGACGATAGCGGAGGCGTCCCTCCTCCCCGAGCAGCCGCCCCGCATCGTCGAGCTCCCCGGCGGCGAGCGCGTCGCGCATCGTCCGCGCGAGCCGTGCGATCTCCCCCATCCGCGCGACGGTCGTCCGCTCCCCTTCGACGAAGCGCTTGAACATGTCCCAGTTCGAGAATCCCGACTGCCTCGGCTGACCGGTGTAAGCGAGCACGAGCCGCTCGGAGAGCGCCGCCCCGTGCGGGAGCGCCTCGCGCGCCACGCCCTCGGGCCGGTGCCAGAACGCGGAGAGCCCTCCCCAAAGCGCCGCGAGGTAATCCTGGTTCCCGGTCGGCACGCGGATCTCCTCGGTCTCGAGGTTCTGCACGCGGCGCAGGAGATCGCTCCGGCTCGGCGACGTGCCGACGGCGCGCGCGAGCGCCGCGGCGACCGCGATACCCAGCGCCGAGGATCCTCCGAGCCCGGCGCCGGCGGGCGCCTCCGCGCGCACGTCGAGGGTGAGCGGTACCCCCGGCGCGAACGCGTGGGCGAGACGCACGAGCCACGAGAGCGGCCCCCGAGGCCGGCCGCGAAGGGGAAGCGGGAGCGTCACGCGACGTCCGCGATCGGCGGAGCGGACCACCAGCCGGTCGTCGCGGCGCGGCGTCACGACGGCGGTCGCCTCGAGACCGATCGCGAGGTTGACCGTGACCGCGTCCTCGACGAGATGGCAGATCGGCCAGATGTCGAGCGTGCCGCCCGCGAGATCGATGCGCGTCGGGGCGACCGCGCGGGACGCGCGGACCCTCATGCTTCGGAGTCGCCCGGCTCCGCGATCCCGAGCCCCTCGCGCCGATGCTCCGCGAGCAGCTCGATCGCTTCGTCGTAACGGTCGGACGGGACGAAGACGCGGATCTCGCCGAGCCCGTCGACGCTCACCGGCAAGAGCGCGTGCGGGAAGTCCGAGACGACGCGGCTCGGGATCCCGTACTGCTCAAGGAGGTTGTGGACGAGCGCCGCCTCGCCGTCGCTCCACGTGACGAGCGCGAGCGTCTCCCGGGACGCCACGGGGGCGTCGTCCTGCGGCCGTTCTCCCTCACGCGTCGCCATGCGATTCCCGAAGGGGTTCACCGTACCACGACCCGCGCCAGGGATAGGGCCGCCAGCCGCCGCTCGATGACCGCGCGGACCTCGTCCGCGGTGACCGCGTCCAGGGCCTCGATCGCGCGTCTCTGGTCCCCGGGCATTTCTCCCCGAAGCACCTCCATCCCCGCTTCGTAGGCCAGGCTGATCCGCGTCATGCGCCGCATGAGCGCTCGCCCTCGCAGCCCCTGCGCGACCTTGGCGACCTCGTCGGCGGAGGGGGATGCGGTGCGCAGGGAGGCGATCACCTCGCGAATCCCCCCCTCCGCGGCCACGAGGTTGTCCGGACGCGTGCCCATCGTCACGTCGATCCGCCACCTTCCCCCCCACGGGCGCAGCGCGGCGCCCACCGAGTAGGCGAGACCGCGCGTCTCGCGCAGCTCGAAGGCGAGCCGGTCGGAGAGCGCCGCGACCGCGATGGAAAGCGCGGGCCTCTCCGTCTCCGGCACGTCGAGAAGACCGCCCAGGGCGAGATACCCCTGCGGCGCACCGAGATCGATCTCGGCGGAGCCGCCCTCTCCGGCCGCCGCGGGCGTCGAGCCCACGGCCTGACCGGCCGGCAGGGCCTCGAACGCGGAGCGGATCGCACTCACGGAGTCGCCTGGGTCCATGGGCCCGACGAGCGACACGATCGTCCCGCGCCCCGTCGCGAGGCTCCCGTGCCGCGCGCGCAGAGCTTCAAGGGTGATGGCTCGGAGGGTCTCCGGCCTCCCGCCCGGCGGCCGTGTCAGCGGATGGCCCGGCGCCAGCAGCGCGTCGAGCCGCGTCACCGCGACCTCCCGTGGCGACTTGAGCCGGCGCTCCGCGAGAGGGAGCATCGCCGCACGGCCCTGCTCGAGCGCGTCGGACGTGAGATCCGGCGACCGCACCAGCTCGCCGACCAGCGCGACCGCCTCGCGCCAGGAATCCGAGGGCACCTCGAGCCGCAGCCAGGAGAACTCGGGCGTCGTGTAGTAGTCGTCGAAGGGAACGCTCGGGTCATCGAAGGCGCGCAGTCGAGCTCCCAAGCGGTCGAGCCGGTCGGAAGCTCCGCTCGTCCGCAGGATCGCGCGATGGAGCAGGTCGGTGATCCCGTCGAAGCCGTCGGGCTCCGCCGCGGCCCGGGGCACGAACGCGACGTGCATCGCGACGACGTCGGAGTCGGTGCTCCGTGCCGCGACGTAGCGGAGCCCGTTGTCCAGAGCTCCCGTGCGCGCTCCGTCGGCGGGCGATGCGGTGGGAGGAGCCTGCGGATGCCACGCGACGTGCCCGGCGGGTCGACCCGCCGACGCGATGCGCGCCCGCAGCAGCGCCAAGCCTCCCTCGAGCCTCTCCGCGGCGGCATCCCAATCGTCCGGACCCAGCCCGCGGAGGACGTCGGCCTCGCTCGAGAGGGATCCTCGCGGCGAGCCGAGGATCCGGTCGCCGCGCAGGAGCGCGAAGTAGTGGATCTGGTCGCGCGCGATCGCCGCGTCCGCTCGCGTTCTCGCGAGCGCGCGGTCGAGCCGGCCCCGCGCCGTACCTCCCCGCCGCGTCGATCGGATCGCCTCCGCCAGGGCGTCGAGCGCCGCGGTCGGATCGCCCGCGCCGGCGGCCGATCGGAAGACGACCGTGCTCCAGGGACGGGTCCGGCGCGAAAGCCCGAGCTCCGCCGGGCCGTCGATGCCGCGCGCCGCGAGCGCTCGCGCGAGCGGGGCGTCCTCCCCGTCCGACGCCGCCTCGAGCAGGATCTCGGCCGCCGTCGAGGCCCGGTCCCACGGATCGGCCTCGAAGGGGAAGGCCGCGTCCACGCCGGCGTCTTCCGTCGCGACGATCTCGACGTTGGACGCGGGGACGGCGGGCCAGCGCGCCGCCGGTCGCGGCGGAGCCTTCCCGCGCTTGGCCGTTCCGAACGTCGCGCGCACGACGTCGAGCATGGCGCCCGTGTCGAAATCGCCCATCACGACGAGCGTCATGTTCGACGGAACGTAGCGCTGGCGGTAGTACGCGACGACCGCTTCACGCGTGATGGAGGCGAGGGACTCTTCGGTGCCGAGGATCGGCCGCTCGATGGGGGTCCCGGCGTACGCGAAGCGCCGCATCGCCTGCTCGCGCCCATGGTCGGGGTCGCTGCGATCGCGCGCGAGCTCCTCGAGGACGATCTTCCTCTCCTTCTCGAAGCTCTCCGCCGGGATCGTGGAGCGAAAGAGCATGTCCGCCTGGATCGCGAGCCCCTCGCGCGCGTGCCGGGCCGCCACGAGCAGCGTGAAGAGCGTGTGGTCCTCGCGGGTCGTCGCGTTGTTGTAGGCTCCGATCCGGTCGACCGCGTCGTAGAGCTCCTTCTGCGTGCGCGTCGTCGTACCGTCGAAGAGGAGATGCTCGAGGAAATGCGAGGATCCCCCGGCCCGCGCCGGCTCGTCCACCACGCCGGCGCCCACGACCACCGCGGAGGCGACCATGGGATTCGCCCGATGCGGGATGAGCACGACGCGCAGGCCGTTGTCGAGCGTCGTGTCGGTGGAGGCGGCCGCGGCGAGGACGGCGGCGAGCACGGGGCCGATCACGCGGGTCTCCTCCTCCGGGGGCGCGGCATCCTACACCCCGAAGGTGCCGCGCCATGAAGCGGATCCGGATCGTTCTCGTCGCCCTGCTCGTGCTCTTCGCCGGAGGCCTGATCTGGATTGCGCGCTCGAATCGAATGCCGCCGCCGTTGCCGCCCGACGCCGCGCATGCGGGTCCGATCGACGCCGATGCGTGCCTGACGTGCCATGGTGCCGACGGACCCCGCCCGCGAGGGCGATCGCATCCGCCGTCGCGCGATTGCGCGCGCTGTCACGCCCGCTGAGGATTGGAGCCGGCACCCAGACTTGAACTGGGGACCTGCTGATTACGAATCAGCCGCTCTACCAACTGAGCTATACCGGCACGAAACGACGAGAAAAGCGGGCAAGAAATAGCAGAGATTCATCGGTCGAACAAGCCCTTGGGACCGGGCTTGCGGAATCGCGAGACGTCGAGGGGCTCGTGCCGCCGGTCGAGTCCCAGGCGGCCTGCCGCGACGTCGAAGCGACGGGCGAGCATCTCGGCATAGACGCCCTCCCCGCGCTGCCGCGCCCCGAAGCGAGCGTCGTAGAGGCCTCCCGCGCGCGTCTCGCGGATGCGGGAGAGCACCTTCCCGGCCTGCTTCGGCTCGTGAAGCTCGAGCCACGACTCGAACAGCCCTTTCAGCTCGTGCGGAAGCCGGAGGAGCACCCACCCCGCGCTGGTGGCACCCGCGTCCCGCGCCGCCTCGAGGATGCGCTCCAGCTCGTGGTCGTTCAGACCCGGGATCATCGGCGCGGCCATGACGCCGCAGGGCACCCCCGCGGCGGCGAGTGCGCGCAACGTCTCGAGGCGCCGGGCCGGGGTCGCGGCGCGCGGCTCCATGCGCGAGGCGAGGCCCGGGTCGAGCGTCGTGATGGAGAGGTGCACCGCCGCCTGATGCCGCGCGGCGGCCGGAGCGATCAGGTCGAGGTCGCGAACCACGAGCGCGGACTTCGTGACGATCGTGAAGGGGTGCTCGTGCTCGGCGAGGACTTCGAGGATGCCGCGCGTGATGCGCAGACGTCGCTCGAGAGGCTGGTACGGGTCGGTGTTCGTCCCGAGCGCGATCGGGGAGCAGACGTAGCCGGGACGGGCGAGCTCTTTCCTCAGAAGTGTCGCGGCCTCGGGCTTCGTGAAGATCTTCGTCTCGAAATCCAACCCCGGCGAGAGGTTCAGGAAGGCGTGCGACGGCCGCGCGAAGCAGTACGAGCAGCCGTGCTCGCAGCCGCGATACGGGTTGATGGACTGCGAGAAGCCGATATCGGGAGAGTCGTTGCGCGCGATGATCCCCCGCGTCGCATCGACGAAGACCTGCGTTTCGGGGGGAGGAGCGCCGGCGGGCTCTTCTTCGCTTTCGAACCACCGCGCGTCGAACCGGCCCGGGGGGTTGCCCGACGCGCCGCGCCCGCGGATCGAGGTGAGGGTCGGGTCGTTGGACATGCAATAGAAGTACGGGATGGTGGAGCGAAAGTAAAGCGGAAACGTTACGACGGCGTCGGAGAAAAAAAAAGCCCGGACCGGTTTCCCGGTCCGGGCTCGAAGCGACTGACCTGAGTCTTCTAGTACGCGACGATCTCGTACTCGAAGTTGCCCGTCGTCCCCGTCGGATCGATGAAGTGCGGGGTCGCGGTCGTGCCGATCTGCGTGAACGCCGCGGTGCTGCCGACGGCACGCCGATAGACCTTGTAGCCCTGCAGGGCGGTCGGGTTCTCGAGCAGCGGCGCCTCCCAATCGAGACGGAGCTGGCCGGCGACGAAGCTGATCGCCAGTGAGTTCGCCTCGAGGGCCTTGCCGTTGTTGATCTCCTTCGCCGCGCAATCGGCCGCGTCGCACGTGGCCGCCGTACGGCCCGGGTCGGACAGGGCCGCATCGATCGCGTCGTAGGAGTCGCCGACCGACGTGCTGGAGCCGCAGGCGGACTCGATCGGCTGGGTCTCACACACCTTCTGCTTGCAGATGTTGAGAGCCGTCGCCATCGCGTCTTCCTCGGCCTTGAGGCACTTGTCGGAGCCGGTCGTGTGGAGAGCGGCGCAGATGTCGGCCACGCTCGTCACGTCCGCGAAGGTGCCGCCCAGGCTCGCCACGCACGCCGCGTCAGCCGCGGTGAGCGTGTCGCCCGAGTGCGGCGCGTTGCAGAGCGAGTTGTAGTAGCCCTTGGACTTCGGACGGCCGCCCGGCGTGCAGCCGGAGACGCCCGAGCAGACGCCCGCGCTGCACGTGTCGTTCACGGTGCCCGCGTCGCCGTCGTCGCAAGGATCGGTGTTGTTGGTGTACTGGCAGCCGCCCGCGCAGAAGTCGTCGGTGCACGGGTTGCCGTCGTCGCAGCTCAGCGTTCCGCTGCCCGGCTGGCAGGATCCGCCACCGCACGTGTCGCCGGTGGTGCAGACGTTGCCGTCGTCGCAGGGAGCCGTGTTCGGGTCGTTGTGGACGCCCGTGCCCGGATCGCAGGAGTCGTCCGTGCAGGCGTTGCCGTCGTCAGGATTGACGGCGCCGCCCGGCTGGCACGATCC
>Ga0068859_100005735_pt1 | contig 12627 bp, 8 predicted proteins | sample KBSSwiS22_FD_66585 | JGI IMG/M metagenome (GOLD analysis project Ga0068859, IMG submission 66585) | Switchgrass rhizosphere microbial communities from Kellogg Biological Station, Michigan, USA - KBS Switchgrass S2-2 | ecosystem: Host-associated > Plants > Roots > Rhizosphere > Soil ... | reverse complement strand
CGGACGTTCGGGTACTCGCCGCGCAGCCACTTGACGAAGGCGACGAACGCCTCCGGGCCATCTTGGGCGTCGGGGTTGTGCTGGATGTAACGGGGACCGAAGTGGTCCGCGACCGCCTTCTCCGGGTTCCCGGCGAAGGCTGTCGTGTAGTAGTCGACGACGACCTGCTTGTTGCGCTCTGGATCCGCCATGGCGCCGATGGTAACTTTTGGTTACTAGGTACTTCAACGTAACCATGAAGCCCGATATCTACAACCCAGACTGCCCAAGTCGGATCGTGCTCGATCGCCTCAGCGACAAGTGGACCGCGCTGATCGTGCTCGTCCTGCGCGACGGGCCGCTTCGCTTCAGCCAGCTGCGCACACGCGTAGGCGGCGTCGCGCCCAAGGTGCTCACAGAGACGCTGCGCCGGCTCGAACGGGACGGGATCCTCAGCCGCACCGCGTACGCGGAGGTCCCTCCACGCGTCGAGTACGAGCTGACTGCGCTCGGGTATTCGCTCGCGGAGCCGATCACGGCGATCACCTCGTGGGCCGAGGAGCACATGCGCCACATCAGCCGCGCACGCGCGCGTTACGACCGCCGCGTACCGCTACCGACGGCGCGGGTTCGGCGCCAGCAGACCTAGCTCGCGTGCCCGCTCAACGGCCTGTGCCCGCGTGTGGACATTGAGCTTGCTGTACAGATGACGGGTGTGTGTCCTGATCGTGTTGACCGACACGAACATCTCGGAGGCGATCTCCGGGGCGGGCAGGTTCGTCGGCAGGTAGCGCAGCACGCGCAGCTCCGTGGCGCTCAGCGGCTCCGGAGGCTGCTCCGCTCGCGGGGTCTGCCCGGTCGGTGCGCTCCCGGCCAGAACGTCGAGGATCTCTCCGGTGAGAGAGGCGTGCGCGGTGCCGAGACGCGCGTGGCGCTCTAGGAGCTCCGAGGCCGGGAAGAGCAAGAAGGGAAGCAGCTGGCCGTCGGGCTCTGCCAGGTCCAGCGCGCGCTCGAGCGCACGGGAGGCGCCGCCGGCGTCGCGGAGCGCATCGAGCGCGATGGCTCCCAGCAGCAGTGCCTCGGTCTCGTAGCGGATGTCGAGGGCGCGCGCGGTGGGGTCGTCGCTCGCTGCAGCCGAGGGATCGTCGAGCACGGGGGTGAGCGCCGCGATGGCGGCGTCCGGCTGATCCTGCGCCAGGCGAAGCGCCGCGAGCGCTACTCGCATCTCGAGCGTGTCACGGGCAGGGTCGTCGAGGGCGGCGAGCGCGTGCTCAACCCGATCCGTGTCGCCCATCAGGACCTGCGTGACCAACATGTGCGCGCGCACGAAGAGTGGTGTTGTCTGCCCGGTGAGCAGCGCATCGTCCCGTTGAGCAGCTCGGAAGGCCGTGTGCGCCTCCTCCCGGCGGCCGCGAACGATCTCGAGCAGGACCCGACTGTTGTGCAGCATGAGCCCCGCCGCGGGCGCGACCTCCACATCCCCGGGCAGCGCCCTGCGTGCACGCTCCAGCCATCGCTCGGCCTCCGTCAGCCGTCCCCGCCACAGGTTCACGTTGCCGAGGACCACGTACGCCACGCCGACGAACGGCTCCTCGATCCAGCCGTTCGCTCGTGCCAGCTCAACCGCCTGCGTGCACTGTTCCTCACCGAGCGACGGCGACCGTTGGGCGCTCGTCAGCCCGAGATGCGCCCTCGCTCCCAGCTCGAGCAGCGGGCGGTTGATCCGCCGAGCCAGCGCGACCGCCTGCTCGAGGTGCTGCTCGGCCTGCTCGCGTCGCGCCGTCCAGATCTCGGCCATCCCGAGCTGGAGCAGCGCAAGCGCACGCAGCTGCTCGCCGAGCTCGGGCGGCATGAACGCAGCGGACTCCGCCGGAACGAGCAGCTCTCGCGCCCCACGCGCGACGGCGATCACATCGTTTCGCGCCCGTGCAACGGCAAGGCTCAGGGTGGCGCGGGTGACCTCGAACTGCTCGCGGCGGTCCGCGGGCACGGCCGCCAGCCCGCTCGCGGCCCGCGCCAAATACTGCTCGGCCGCTACCGCCGAGCCATCGGTCAGCTGGTCTGCAGCAGCGACGAGCTCGAGCTCGGGATTGGCGGCGAGCACCCCGGCGGGAAATGCCGCCAGGAGCTCGCGGGCCGAGGCCCAGTCACCGTCGAGGAAGATGCCGAACCACCGGTCGGACAGCACCCGCGCCGCCAAGCCCCACTGCCCCGCCGCCTGGGCGTGGCGAATCGCCTCGACCGGATGGCCGTGGTCGACGAACCACTCGGCAGCCGCCGTATGCAGGCCGGGCAGCTCACCCGACGCGGTGCGTCGCAGCTCGAGCGCCAACAGGTCGGCGAACAGCCGGTGGTAGCGAAACCAGGAGCGCCCCGGATCCAAGGCGACCACAAACGCACCCGCCTGCTCGAGCTCGGTCAAGATCCGATCGCCGCCCGAGCCCCCGGTCAAACGATCGGCAAGCGCGCCGTTCACCCGCTCCAGCACCGAGGTCCTGAGAAGTAACGACCTGACCTCGTCCGGGAATCGCTCGAGCACCTCGTCGATCAGATATTCGGCGACGCTGCGCTCGCTACCGGAGAACCCAGCAGCGAATCGGTCGTGATCCGGGTGGCCGGCGAGCGACAACGCGGCCATGCGGAGCCCTGCCGCCCAGCCCTCGGTGCGCTCATGCAGCAGATCGAGCGCCGAGTCCGACACCGCGACCCCGGCCGACGCAAACAGCGCGCGCGCCTCGTCCAGCGAGAAGCGAAGATCTTCCGCGCGGATCTCCGAGACGTCACCTTCGATCCGCAAGCGGGGCAGCCCGAGCCGGAGATCGCGCCGTGTCACGAGCACAAACCGAAGCTGCGCCGGTGCGCGCATCAGCAGGAGCTTGAGCTGGCGCAGCCCCTCGCCGGAGCGCAGCTCGTGGAGATCGTCGAGCACCAACCACAACGGGTCCTCGATTGCCGCGAGGTCGCCGAGCAGCCCTTCGACGATCGCCTCGGCATTCAGATCCGGGCTCGGCGTGACCGGTTCGATCGCACCCGACCCAGCGCTCGTGTCGCGTAGGGCGACCAGCACCGAGAGCCAGAACCGCTTCGGATCCTCCTCCCCGCGCTCCACCGCGACCCACGCGGCGCTCTCATCCAGACCCGCATCGCCTATCCAGGCGCGCAGCAGCGATGTCTTACCGCTTCCAGCCGGCGCCGACACGAGCGTCACGCGTCGCGCTTCGGCCAGGAGATCGAACAGCTCGCGACGCGCGACCGTGCTCGGAGTTACGTGCGCGTCAGCGGTGTCTGAGCGGGCCGATCGCCCCACGAGGCCGACATGTTCGCATCACGCGCGAACGGCGGATCTCACCAACACCTTGTGATGAGCAGTCATCAACCGCGGGGCGAACCTACTCGCATGTCGCCGCGGCTTTACGAGATCAGCATTCGGGGTGCGGTCGGGCCGACACTGCTCAAGGCCTTCCCGGAGCTGAGGGCGCACAAGTCCGGGACGGACACCGTGCTCAGCGCACTCCTTGCTGACCCCTCCGCGCTCTACGGCGTGATCCACCAAATCGAGGCGCTTCGCACTCGAGCTGCTCGAGGTTCGCAGTCCGTCCGCCGCGAGCGATGGCGGCGATTCAGACATACATCAAATGCGCCGGGGCTCGTCGGTCTCGGGCGAAAGGAGACCTCGCATGATTCTCGTGACCACCGCCGGCAAGGTCGGCTCGGAAACCTCGCGCCTGCTTGGCCAACAGGGTGTGCCCGTCCGCGTCATCGTCCGGAACGCGGAGAAGGCCGCCGCACTCGCCACCAAGGGCGTCGATGTCCTCAAGGGAGATCTGGAGGATCCGGCGAGCATCGACGCAGCCATGCAGGGCGTCTCGAGTGTCGTGCTCGTGAGTCCGCCGGTCGTTCAACAAGAGCTGAACGTCATCGACGGCGCTGTGCGCGCCGGCGTCGAGCACGTGGTGAAGATCACCGCCAAGGCCTCGGCGGACTCGCCCATCGCCCGACGGCGCAACCAGGCGGAGATCGAGAGCGCGCTGATCGCCTCCGGGATCGGCTACACGCTCCTGCGTAACAACGCCTACATGCAGAACTTCCTCATGATGGCGCCCGGCATCGCCAAGACGGACAGCTTCAGCACCGCCACCGGCGACGGTCGCATCGGCCACATCGACGCGCGCGATGTCGCCGCGGTCGCCGCCGGGATCGCCGCATCACCGTCCGCCCACATCAGGAAGACCTACTGGCCCACCGGGCCCGAGGTGCTGTCCGGGGCCGAGGTGGCGGCAGTGCTCTCACGGGTCCTCGACAGAACGATCACCTTCTACCCGATCACCTTCGAGGAGCAGAAGCAGGCGATGATCGACGTCGGGCTCCCGGAAGCCGTCGCCGATGACAACGCCAGAGCGGTTGCCCTGATGGCCGACGGCGACTGCGACTACCTCACCGACGACGTGCTCTCGATTCTCGGCAGGGCGCCCCGCAGCTTCGAGCAGTTCGCTCGCGACCACGCAGCGGCCTTCTCGTCAGTCCGAGCGGCTGCCTGAGTGATCGCCCCCCGACAACGAAAGGAGCCGTCATGGCTTCCGCCACTCACACCGACAGCCGGACCGAACATCTGATCGAGCTGATGACGAAGGGCGACGACGCCTTCAACGCCCGCGACTGGGATGCCGTGGACACGGTCCACCACCCGCACATGGTCGCGTACGTCACCGGGCTGGCCGAGCCGATCTACGGATCGGAAGCACACTCCGCGGCGATGCAGCAGTTCCTCCGGAGCTTCCCCGACATGCACGTGAACACGCCGTATCCGCTCCGGTTCGGAAGCGGAGACTGGATCACCGTTGTCACCAACGTCACCGGAACCTTCGCTGGGGAGATGACCCTCCCCGACGGCACCGTGATCGCTCCGACAGGGAGAGCGTTCGACCTGGAGTTCGGGCAGACCACGAAGTGGGACGGTGATCGGCTCATCGTCATCTCCGCCTTCTGGAACGTCGCCGTCCAGGCACGGCAGCTCGGCCTCGCCTAGCTCTCGTGAGTGCCGACCGGCTCGCGCCATCGGACGGCGCGAGCCGGTCAACGGCCCTACCGACCAAGTCGCCAAGAGATCGTCGTGCTCCCCGACACGATGGGATCCGTTCATCGTGCTCGGCGACGTCCGGTTCACCACGAATGGCTTCGACTGGCACCCTCTCCGGGGCTTCCAGACGATCACCCTGTCCTCGAGGGCGAGCTCGACCATCGCGACACCGCCGGAGGCTTCGGAGTGCTCGGACCCCGCGACGCCCAATACATGGTCGCCGGGCTCTACGCCATGCACTACGAGTTGGCCCACGGCGGTCCGGGTCTCACACGGCCGGGCCCGAGCGCATAGATTCGCGCGATGTCCTACGTCATCGGCATCGACTCGTCGACGACCGCGACCAAGGCAGTGGTCTGGGACCGCGAGGGCCGGGCGGTCGCCGAGGGCCGGAGCGAATTCGGTCTGGCGATCCCCCGGCCCGGCTGGCACGAGCAGGACGCCGAGGACTGGTGGCGCTCGTGCGCGACCGCGGTCACGCTGCGCAACCAGGTCGCCGGTGCGTCCGAGGGCACGATCGCCTACACCCTCGCGGCGATCAAGGACTGGACGTTCCTCCTCGGCCCCGGCTGGGTCGTCGGTTGGGGCAACGGGCTGATCCTCGGCTACCTCATGTACCGCTCCGAACTCGTGCCGCGACAGGCGGCATGGCTCGGTCTGATCGGCGGCCCGCTGATCATCCTGTCGGGGACGGCCGTGCTGTTCAGCGGCAACGATCCCAGCGACACCCTGCGCTCGCTTCAGGGCCTCGCGACGATCCCCGAGTTCATGTGGGAACTCTTCCTCGGCCTGTACTGCACCTTCAGGGGCTTCAGGCCGTCGTCGCCGATCCTCCGGGCCGACACGCACGAGGACCGCCCAGGGGCAGGGCCTGCCGTCGCACCGGCCTAAGAGACCGGGGAGCTGCCGCTCCGGGGAGAACTACCAGCGCTGCGCGCGCCGGCGGGCCGCGCTTCTGCTTCGAGCACATCTGATACCCGGCTGTCTACCGCGGCAGTGAGCGCAACTCGCGCAATGCGATAGCGCCGAGCGGCGCGAACGGCGCTAGTCGTCCAATCCGGTCGCAGACGCGTCGGGTGCAGGGGGCAGGTTCCCGATCTGTCGAAGCAGCGGCGCCTTGCCGCCCGGCGCGTCGTATGCGGCCCGATCGATGTACACAACTACGGGCGCGGGTCCAACTCAACGAGCGCGCACCACGGCGAGTTCGACATCCCAGGCGGCCCGCTGGGCGCTGTCCCCGGCCCCGTCGCCGAGCCGCGCGGCACGACGGAGGCGAGCGTGCCGCGTGCGCGCGCTCGCCGAGCGCGCTGAGCCGCGGACCGCAGCGCTCGTTCCGGGCCGCACCGATGAGTTTCGCGCGCCGCGGCTGTCTCACTTGCATGGAGAGCAACGACTTCGAAGGCGCTGACCACGGCTCCGACGTCTCGGTGATCTTCGTCGACGCGCCGCCCGGGCGCGGTCCGGCGCTGCATCACCACCCGTACATCGAGACCTTCGTCGTCCAAGCCGGCCGCGCGCGGTTCTCGGTCGACGGCCGGACGATCGAGGCCGCGGCAGGCGAGGTGGTCGTCGCGCCTGCCGGCGCGGTCCACGGCTTCACGACCCTTGAGCCCGACGGCGCGCGGATGGTGAACATCCACTCCGGTCCGCGCTTCCAGACGACATGGGTCGAGGAGGCTCAGCGACGATGACCGCCAGCGCCGGTCGTCGCGCATTGCGATAGCGCGCGACCCGCGTCCCGGGCCACTCCTCCTCGTCCAAACCGGAAGCGCGGCTCTGAGGCTCTAGCGCCAGTAGTCGGGGCCCTCGGCGTGGAAGGTCATCGTCCACAGCCGGTCCTTCGCTTCAGCCATCTTGGGCCCACGCGCCCGCTCCAGCGCGGCGGTTACGACCGACAGCTCATCCTCAACCGAGGCGATGATCTCGGTGGCGATTTGCGGCGCTCGCGCGAACTCGTTTCGGAACGCTACCCACCACCCCGACGTGAGCCAGATCGCGACGTCGTCAGGCGGCCCATGGTGTCGCGTCGCAGTTCCGACGTGAGCCTGGATGTTGTGTCCACCCAGCGGGCGGCCATGCCTCTACGCAACCGGAGTGAAGTCGACCATCCGGGCATCGGGTTCGGTCCAACGATCGGGATGGTGCGTCCACCCGCCGCTCTTGGTCTTTAGGTCGAAGCGCCGCCGCCGCATCGCCCGCACACTGTGGCACTCGACCGGTAGAAGGCTGGACGCGTGGCGGACTGCGCTCGCTCTCCATGCGACTCGCTCGCGCCGCCCCGGAGCGATGCGCTCTCGTTTGCTCGCAGAGCGGCACGCGACGCCTCGAGAGGGGTACGCAGCTGCTCCCTTCCGCGATTCTGGTGGCTCGTCTTCGAGCCCGAGGAGGGGTCATGACCGAGGTGCTGCTGATGCCGCGGGCCGTCGGCGGTCCCCAGCGACGATGCCCGGCTTCCACGCCGGCCGCCCGCCACGCAACAAGGGACCAGCGCTACCCGGCGAACCCCGCCGAGCGTCGCGGAGATCGTCGCCGTGATGTGCGCCGCCGGTCACGCCAGGGCTGCAGGTGCTCCCACGCCCACGGAGGCGCGCCCCGCCCGCACGTCCGGCGCTCAGACGGGCCGATGGCCGGCGCCGCGGGGCGGCCACGGGACCTCGATCGCGTCGTCGAGGCGCCGGTCGCAGCCTTCGCAGAACAGCCGTCCATCCGCGAACGTCGGCAATCGGTCCGCATGCCGGGGACAGACCCACGCGCGTTCACCGCGCTTCGCTACGCCTCCAAACCGTGTCCGGCCGGTGCGTGGGTCCCGCGTCCAACCGGCGGGCTCATCCCGGCACGCATTCTCAATCCACCTCGCCGCTCCGAGAATCGCGCTCATCGGGGTGGCGTAGCAATACCCGTCGCCGGCGCCCCGCCCCGGCCAGCCGACGCACAGACGCGCGTCCGTGACGACAGCATCGAGGCCGCTCGGCGTTCGATGGCGCCAGACCACGGTCGGGTCACCGGCGCGCTCGGCGCCGGCAAAGCCGGCGTCGACGATCTCGAACAAGTCGGCCATCGGTCATCACAAGCCGTCTGCATCGCGAGCCTATCCCGGACCAGCGGCGGCCGCGACCACTCTCTGGCGAGCCCCGGCTCCCTGGCGACGCCGCGCTGACGGCGACCTGCTGCTCGCACGAAGCGACAGCTATCGCGTTCGAGCTGCGTCGCGTCGGGACCTCTGTCCGCCGACGTCCTGCCCAGGCGGCGCATCACTCCATCGGGTGCGTGGCGCTCCTATTGCTCCGAGGGGCGGTCGGCTTAGCGGGATTCCGAGCCAAGCACCGGACCGGCTCGTCTTCAGTCGCAGGAGAGTGCGGCCACGTCGTCGGAGCGCGCGACGTCAGTGCTTGGTCTGTCGAACGGGGGCACGTTGGACCTCACTGCTGAGGCGCGCGCTCACGACCGAGAGCAGCGGCCAGCTGGGCGGTCGACTCCACTTCGAGCTTGGCCATCGCGGAGGCCTGCAGAAGGCGTGCGGTCCGCGGACCGAGGAAGAGGTTGTGCGCGACGTCGGCCAGTGGCGCGCCGGCGCCCGCGGCCAGGGCGACCTCCAGTTCGAGCGGCGTCAGTCGGTCGAGGCGGCTGGTGTGGGACGGCGGGGCGACGCCTCCGGCGGCGACGATTTCCTCTCGCGCGCGCCGCGCCCATGGTTCGGCGCCGAGCGCCTCGAAGGCGTCAACTGCGCGCAAGAGCCGATCGCGTGCCTCCCCGCGGCGATCTGTCGCGGCCAGCCGAGAGCCGTATAGGAGCTCGGTTCGAGCCCGCTCGAACGGTCCCGTGATCTCCACGCTCGCCTCCAGCGCGGCCGCGAAATCAGCGTCGAAGCCGGAGTCGGGCGCCAGGAAGGCGCGGCAGCGCACGGCGAGCGCCAGCGCCGACGGGCGACCGGTGCGCCTCGCGTCGGCGTGGAAGCTGTCGAGGACGCCGTGCGCGTCCTCGCCGCGTCCGGCGAGGGCGTAGGCTTCGACCAGGTCGGGCATCTGGTGTGGCGCCAGCGCGGCGTCGGACCAGCCGCTCTGGTGCTGAAGGCGTCGAACCTCCTCGAGGGGCGGGACGGCCGCGCGGGCGCGTCCGCACCCGAGCTCGAGGAGCCCAAGCGCGGCCGCGGCGCGGTCGAGCCGAGCGCCGCTGCCGAGCCGGCCTGCAAGCTCGAGCGCGTCCTCGACGTGAGTCCGGCACGCATCGGCATGCCCTTGGGCAGCCTCGAGCCAGGCGAGGGTGCCCAGGGCGAGTCCCTGGTCGGCGCTGTTGCCCGTCTCCTCAGCGAGTTCGACCGCCTCCGCGAGCTCCGCGGCCGCTGCCCGCCAGCGGCCGGTGTCGAGCGCCACGCCGGCGAGGCGGACGAGCGCGTACGGCAGCATGTCGGCGGCGCCGGCGCTGCGCACCTCGGCGATCAGCCGCCCGAGCACCTCCTCGGCGCGGCGGTGGCGGCCAGCGACGGCGAGTGCCGCCCCGAGGTACGCGTGCGCCGGAACGTCGCCCGCAACGGTGCCGTCGCGGGCTGCAATCGTGTCCGCGCGCTCGACCAGCGTGACACCCTCGTCGTGATCGCCCGCGAACAGCAGTGCCGTGCCCAGCAGCAGCGTGGCCATGAATTCCACACGACCGCCCGCTCCCCGTGCGAGGTGGCTCGCGCGCCGGGCCAGGCGCGCGGCGTCGGCCGGGGAGCCCGCTCTCAGCGAGGGAAGGACGGAGTCGGCGAGGATCTCGGCCGCCTTCGCCGGATCGTGTCGCTCGCAGCGCCCGGCGGCCGTGATGAGCCAATCCCGCGCACTCGTCGCGGCGCCGCTCCGGGCCGCGATCTGGCCGCGCACGTGTTCCAGCTCGATCCGCAGCCGCGGCTCCGAGACGCACTCCAGTGCCGCGCCGAGATGATCGAGCGCGGCGTGCACATGCCCCGCCCGGTGCGCACACTGCGCGGCGCCCAGCAGCCGCTTGGCGCGCACGTCGGGATCCGAGCTCAGCCGCGCGGCGGACTCGAGCGCCCCGGCCGCGGCACCGTACGCGCCGTGGCCGCGCGCGGTCGTCGCCGCCCGCTCCACTCGATCCGCGAGGGCGTCGTCGGGCGCGGTGCTGGCGTGCGCCTGATGCCACACCGCCTCATCACCGTCGGACGCCACGGCCAGCGCGCGGTGGGCAAGTCGCCGCTCGGTGGCGAGCGCGGAGTAGGAGACCGCCGTGCGCGCGAGCTCGTGACAGAACATGAGCCGCCTCCCATCCCGGGCAACCAGCTGTGCATGCTCCGCGGGGCCAAGAACGGCCGCGTCGAGGCCGAGGTTCTCCCAGGCGCGTTCGACGGTGGTGAGGTCGCCGCGGTCGGCGAGCGCGGCGACCAGCAACGCCCGGCGCGTGTCCGGGGACAGCGTCTCGATCCGGCGGAGGTATGCCCACTCCGCCGTGGGTGGCAACGAGCGCTCGAGCCCCGCGCCCCCGCGACGCTCCTCGGGTGTGAGTCCGCGGGCGATCTCGATGATGGCCAACGGGTTGCCCTGGGCGGCCCTCACGATCTGCTCCACCGCGCCGGGCGCGAACTCACTGCCGAATCGCGCGAACAGCAGGCTCCGCGCGTGCGCCGGGTCCAGCGGCCCGAGGCGAAGCTCCTCAGCGTCGACGTAGCCCTCGTCGGATTCCGTGGCGATCACGAGCGCAATCCCGTCGATCCGCAGGCGCCGCCCGATGAACGGGATCGCCTCGGCCGACGCGTCGTCGAGCAGGTGCGCGTCGTCGATCACCGCCAGGATCGGCGTCTCCTCTGCCGCCGCCGTCAGCACGTCGAGCGCGGCCGCATAGACCGCGTAGCGATCGACCGCTCGCGCTGAGCCGTCCAGGCCCAGCGCCGCCCCCAACGCGGCCGCGCGCGCGGGTGGCAGGTCGGCGCGCCGGTCCAGCAGCGGCCGGCACAACTCGGCAAGGCCCGCGAACGGTTGCTTCCACTCGTTCTCCGTGCCGCGGGCCCGCAAGACCCGAAGACCGCCGGCCTTGGCCACGGCGCCGTCGAGGAGCGCCGTCTTCCCGGCCCCGGCTTCGCCGCGCACGACGATGACAGCGCTGCCGCCCTGGCGCGCGGTCGTCAGTGCGCGCTCGATCCTCGCCCGCTCGCGATCGCGCCCGATCAGGGGTCGGAGAGTCGTTCGCAGCACGGCCTCGCGCCGTCCCAACGCCCGGGCGGTGCCCGCAAGGTTGCCGAGCGCCAACGCGTTCTCGAGCCACCGGCCGAAGAGCTGACGCGCGGTCTCGCGCAGGCGCGGCACGAACGCGCCGTAGTCGTCGAGGAACGGAGCCAACGATCCGGCTCCGTGCCTGGCCTCGAAGAGCCCGACGGTGTCCGGGAACAGCTCCAGCCATGCCTCGAGGTCCTCGCGCGATGTCTCCAGATGGCACTGAATGCCGTACGCCACCCGCCCGATGCGGACCGCCTGGTTCTCATAGCGCGGCGACCGGGCAAGGCGCACCGCGCCCGCCGGCAAGGCGAAGTGATTGGAATGCCACTCGCACACATCCAAGCCGAGCGGAAAGCCACGGAAGACCGGGTCGCGGCGCGCTGCCGCCGTCAGGAAGACCTGATTGATCCCCAGCTCGGGCTCCATACCCCGATAACTCTGGGCCCCGAACGCCGAGGCAAGAAGCTGCGCGCCGAAGCACACACCGAAGTACGGGACGCCGGCGAGCACGGCCTCACGAACCGTCTCCTTCTCCCCTGCGATCCACGGATGAGCTTCGTGATCCCACACGTCGACCCCGGCGCCCATGACGACGAGAACGTCGTACTGCCGCCAATCCGGAAGGACCTCTCCCTCATCGAGCAGGACGCGGTCGACGGCGATGCCACGCCCGTCGAGCACATCACCGTAGACGCCGATCGGATTGGGACGCAGGTGTTCGAGCGCGAGCGCTCGCACAGAACATCTCCGTGGGAGGGCCCCCGACCATACACACCGGCGAGCGTTCGCCGAGCGGCGACCGGTCGCACCGTGCTCCCTCTGTCGCTTCTATGTCAAGAAATTGATCGTGTGGATGTCCTGGGCGGGGTGGGCGGCTGGAGCAGTCGCCAGACGCGGCGGGCGAGGTAGCGCTTGAGGCAGCGGATCGCTTCGCGGGTGCTCTTGCCCTCGCTGCGCCGGCGCTGGATGTAGTCGCGCGTCGGGGGGTGACAGCGCGCGCGGGTGACGATCACGCGGTGCAGTGCCGCGTTGATCTGGCGGTTTCCGCCTCGGTCGAGCCGCTGGCGCTGGGTGTTGCCCGAGCTGGCCGGGATCGGTGCGACGCCCGCCGCGCGGGCGAGCCTGGCCGGTGTGGCGAAGCGCTGGGCGCCGGCGATCTCGCCGACGAGCTTGGCGGCGATCAGCGGCCCGAACCCCGGCTCGCTGAGTAGCTGTGGTGCGAGCCGCCCGACGAGCTCGGTGATCTCGCGCTCGAGCCGGGTGATCGCCTGGGTGAGCTCGCGCAACCGACGCAGCTCGTCGCGGGCGATCCGGACGCGCATCGTCTGCTCGGCCCGGGCCAAGCGCCGCGAGATCCGCGTGCTCCAC
>Ga0068859_100005728_pt1 | contig 12637 bp, 10 predicted proteins | sample KBSSwiS22_FD_66585 | JGI IMG/M metagenome (GOLD analysis project Ga0068859, IMG submission 66585) | Switchgrass rhizosphere microbial communities from Kellogg Biological Station, Michigan, USA - KBS Switchgrass S2-2 | ecosystem: Host-associated > Plants > Roots > Rhizosphere > Soil ... | reverse complement strand
TTTATGACAAAACCCGTGCAAACCCATTGACTATTTATGATAATCAGCTGGGCATCGTAAACCCAAATGTTGTTTACAAGTCTTTTGCAGCTCCCGATTCATTAATGGCATATATACCGGGATGTGCTGTAGAAATTTTGGCGCAAGTACCACTGGCTATTAAATGGGACTATTTTTTTGTAACACTTTCAAATGATGTTCCTGCATTGACATGGTCTGCGGAATATGATCATGGTACTATATTCGAAATTCAAAGAAGCTATAACGGTATAAATTTCTCTAATATTAAAAATGTAAATGCCGACAATACCAAATCGTCTTATAACTATAACGATAACTCGGTAAATGCAAAAGCCAGCGTAGTTTATTATCGTATCAAAGCAACCGAGCCTAAAGGCTCGCTGAGTTATTCTGAAACAAGAACAGTAAAATTCAGCAATACATCCGGAATTACTATTCAAACTGCACCCAACCCTTTTACAAGCGACTTTACTGTTAATTATCAAGCCACCGAGCAAAGCACTATAACTATTAAAGTTTATAACATGAGCGGTCAGCAGCAGTTTGCAAAAAATATATTAGTAAATAGTGGCTTTAATAGTTTTACAGTTACTGAAGCAGCGAAACTGGTGAAAGGCTTTTACCTGGTGCAGATAAGCAGAGACAGCAAACTAATATCAACAGAAAAGATCATTAAGCAATAACAATATTTTCAATAGGACGGTTTCCAGGACAGGACGGTTCAGCCATGAGGCTGAGCCGTTTTTTATTTGAAATAGGATCTATAAACGTCTTTATCCTTTCTTGATTTTATTTCTATCTTTATCGGTATCAATACTTTTTACCTGCCATGTATCATGTAACCAAAAAAAAGGTTCACAGCCTGCTTCATCCTGAAATTGTTGGCGAATCTCATTGGGACAGGATCATCAATATATTTATAATTGTTCTTATCATTTTGAATGTAACAGCAGTAATGCTGGAAACAGTAGACTCGATCTTCCTTCCTCATAAAAAATTCTTTCGTGATTTCGATCTTATTTCTGTTATCATCTTTACCATAGAATATGTATTGCGTGTATGGAGCAGTAATCATGATCCAAGATACAAACACAGTGTATATGGCCGGTTAAAATATATGATTTCGCCAGCTGCGTTGATCGACCTGATGGCTATTCTGCCGTTCTATGTTTTTGCTTTTTTGCCTGCCACAATTGCCAGCCGCGGTTATGGTTCCGATTTCAGATTATTTCGTATGCTCCGCCTGTTGAGATTCTTCCGTCTTTTCAGACTTACTGCATATACCAAAGCAACCAAGATGGTCACAAATGTTTTTAAAACCCGCTTCAGTGAGTTAATGCTTGCTTTTATATTAACATCCTTTCTTATTGTCATTGCTTCCTGTATGGTTTATTTTGTAGAACATCCCAGGCAACCAGAACATTTCACCAGCATTCCTGATACAATGTGGTGGGCGGTCGTTACATTAACTACAGTTGGCTATGGTGATATGGTGCCGCTAACAGTAATGGGAAAAGTTTTTACTGTGATTATATTATTAGCAGGAGTTGCTTTGCTTGCTCTTCCTGCTGGTATAATTACTTCAGGATTTTTAGAAGAAATGAGAAAGAACAGGAAATCTCCAACATATATATGTCCACATTGTGGTAAAGAGTTTCAACCAAATGAGCAACACGAAGAACATTAGAGTAATACAAGTCATAAAGTCAAATGGGTCATAGACGTCAAAAGACTTTTAATGTGATTTTATATGACTCATTTGACTCATTGCTCTTATCAGAACCCATATTTATACCTATATCGTTCGTATAGCTCAGTTTGCTTATTCTTCAAGCTCACATTTCGGCCTTGAATAAACGCAGCAATGATAATACTTGTCCGCATATCTAATATATCGCCATCACTTATTACAATGTTTGCATCCTTACCTGCTTCAATTGTGCCGGTACGATCATCAACTCCTAGTATTTTTGCTGCGTTTAAAGTAATTGCCTGCAATGCTTCTTCTTTTGTTAACCCATAAGCAACTGCCTGGCCTGCGTTAAATGAAAGATTGCGATAGCGGGCTTCATCATGATTATCATTCAACGCATAAAGCACTCCTGCCTTTTGCAATAAATAGGGCGTCTTAAATGGCTGATCGATATCATCATCTTCCAAAGTAGGCAAATTGAATTCCCGTTCCAGTATCACAGCAATATTATTCGCTTTTAAAAGATCAGCTATTTGCCAGCTATCGCTACCTCCAACTATGACCACATTAATTTCGAATTCTTTTACAAAATCAACTGCGATCAACATTTGTTTTATTTGATTGCAATGAATAAACAGTTTTTGTTTTTTCTCAAACAAAGGTCTTACGCCTTCAAACTTGATATTAGTCTCTGTATGTGCACTTTCATTCATGTAAGCTTTTGCCTCACGAAAAAATTTTCTTACGTCTTCGATCTTGTCCATTGCTTCTTTTACAGGATCACTTTGTTGTTGTGCAGCAAAGCCTCCAACGCCACCCTGGCGTGCGAGCAAACCCGGCATATAAAAATTCATGGCATCATCTGTTTTATAAACCGCATCCTCCCAATTCCAGGCGTCCAATTGAACAACACTTGAAGAACCAGCCAATAAGCTCCCTGTCGGAGTTACATTAGCTAATAAAATTCCATTTGCTCTTAATGTACCAATGATCTTTGAATCAGTATTATATGCTACAATTGCACGAACATTACTGTTCCAATCCCCCAGTTCTGTATAATCATTGGACCCACGAACGGCATTACTGATCTCTTTTAATCCAAGATCAGTTTCAGGAAGTATAAGCCCGGGATAAACCTGTTTCCCTTTTGCATCAATCACTTTTTCACCGGCAGTTACGGACACATTAGGACCTACCTGTTCTATTTTCCCGTTATTTATTTTAATCGTTCCATTATTTATTACCTGCCCATTCCCAACATGAATGGTAGCGTTTGATATATAAAACACTACTTGTTGCGGGCCAGCCGGATACACATCATCCTGCGCTTTTATACCGGAAGCGACAAGTACAGCTATTATCAAAAAGAAATACTTTTTCATTTATAATTTTTTTATTGATTAGAATTTTTTTCATCATAACTATCTACTTCCACCATTCCTTTGTCATGTTCATAATCTTCACAATAAAGTACTACCTGCAAAGTTGGCCTTGCCGCAGCAGGACCACCGGGAGTTGTTCTTCCTTCAGTGATCATTTTTTGAATTAAACGATTACGTTCAGCAGTGATCTGCTTACGCATTTCTTTATCCTTATTACGATCAAAATAAATAGTACCATCAACAATGGTATATAAAGCCACTGCATAAACACTCAGTGGATTATCGCTCCATAATACGAGGTCTGCGTCTTTGCCAACTTTAATGCTACCTACCCTGTCATCAACATGCAGCGCTTTTGCAGGATTAATGGTTACCATTTTAAATGCATCGTCTTCACTCATGCCCCCATACTTTACGCTTTTCGCAGCTTCCTGGTTAAGACGACGAGCCATTTCTGCATCATCAGAATTGATACAAACATTAACGCCTACTTTATTCATAATAGCAGCATTATATGCAATTGCATCCTGCACTTCGAGTTTATAAGCCCACCAGTCAGAGAAAGTAGAAGCATTGGCCCCGTGTGCTTTCATTTTATCAGCCACCTTGTATCCTTCCAGTATATGAGTAAATGTATTTATCCGGAAACCGAATTTTTCTGCTACACGCATTGTATAAGTGATCTCGGGTTGAACATAAGAGTGGCAGGTAATGAAACGTTTTTTATTCATGATCTCTACCAATGCATCCAGTTCAAGATCTTTTCTTACCGATTTAGCGTCAGGACCCTTTAATTTTTTTTGATAATCACTTGCTCTTGTAAATGCATCGAGCAATATTTCTTCAACACCCATTCTTGTATCGGGATACCGTGTATTACCTTGGGTAGATGCTGTGCGTTTTACATTTTCACCCAAAGCAAATTTGATAAAAGGATCGGCTCCTTTGAATTTGAGATCCTCATCATTAACCCCCCACCGAAGTTTTATTAACTGAGTTTGTCCGCCAATGGTATTAGCGGAACCATGTAATATATGCGATGATGTAACACCACCACTTAATTGGCGGTAAATATTAATATCATCGGGATTCAAATTATCTCCGATACGAACTTCTGATGTTACTGATTGTGCTCCTTCATTTATTGAAAATGCAGCGATATGAGAATGCTCATCGATAATACCAGGCGATAGATACTTACCGGCACCGTCAATTGTCTTTGCTGTTGCATCAGATAGGTTTTTTCCTATCTGCGAAATCTTTCCATTCTTTACCAGCACATCTGTATTTTCTAATCTTCCTTCTTTCTCATTTGTCCAAACTGTGGCATTCTTTATTAAAATATTTTCCTGCTTAGGAACCTCTTCATTACCATAAGCTGAAAAAGGATAAGTAACTTTTCCTAATCGTGATGGAAGTCTCCTTCTTGTTGAATCAGTAGCAGGATCACTTGTTTTTGAAAAAGTAGCTGTCCATGTCACTGCATTACCTGCAGTATCTACTCCATTACCCTGCCATACATCGCCATTGTTTACCCCACTTAAACGAATAGTTGAGCCGCTCCTGCCTGCAAAACCGCCACCACCGGCCATTCCCTGCGAACGTTGTTCCCTTGAAGTATCGGCACCAGCGGATGTTCTGCGTGGAGCAACAGGAGAAAAACTTAGTTTAACGATCTTACCATCATAACTGAATTTACCTGTAAGTGTATCCTTTGTTAATACATTGGCTGATGCTGGACTCTTTACATCGAGCAGATAATTCGTAGTGCCGGAAGATGAATTGATGACAAGATTATATTGCCCTTTAATATCTTTCCAAGCATCTTCTTTTACTTCATATTTATTGCCCTGTACCCAATTTTCAATGATCGTAGTTTTTTCATTGAAAAGATTTCCGGTTGTAATAAGAAAATTTGCCAGCTTGCCCTCATCCAAACTTCCCACTTTATCATACACACCTATCAATGTAGCCGGCGCTTTGGTTAAAGCATCAAAAGCTCTTGCTTCTGATAAACCATTATCAATTGCTTTGCGAAGATTGGCCCAGAATTGTTTGCTATCCCGAAGATCAGCTGACGTTAAACAAAAAGGAATATTTGCTTTTTCCAAAGCAGCAGGATTTGTAGGAGCAAGTTCCCAATGTTTCAGATCTGTCAATGAAACAAATCTTGCATCGTTGGGATCTTCTACATCCTGTGCCTGCGGAAAATTCAATGAAAGAATGTAAACAGCTTTTGTAGCCGCAATATCATTGATGCGCTGGTATTCATTTCCGCCTCCTTTAATGATGTATTGTACGCCAAACTCATCTCCTATCCTGTCGGCTCTTATATCACCCCATTTATCTGTTGATTCAAATATCTGCGGCAGGTTTTGATTATCGTTCCATGCCTGCAAACTCATATTGATGCCTTCTTTCGCCGGTTTATTTTTATACCATTGTGCATCAATATAAGATTGGCGCAATAAGGCCACACTTCCCATCATTGACCCTGGATAACTTTGTGTGGATGTGCCTTTGCTGAACGAATAGTTTGCAGAAGCCTTTTCTTTTACTACTACAAGATTTTCTTTTTCAGTTGCCAATGTTACAAACGCTCCTGTACCTCTCGCAATACCATCTTTATTATGAGTAAGTACTGACCCGAAGCCATTATCACGAAGTGGTTTTGCTTTGGCGTCATCAGTTGCAAATAGTTCAATAGCGTTGGTCTCACTGTGAATGGCCTGGTTCCAGCCATAAGCACCTTTCGTATTAGATGTAAATTGTTGTGGAACAAAAAAGCCGCCACCTGCGCCAGCAGCTTGTTGTCGTGTTGGTGCTGCGATACCATAATCAGAATATACATCGATCAATGATGGATAAATGTATTTACCCGTACAATTAATAGTAACCGCATCTTTAGGAATAGGCGCATTAGTTCCTACAGAAATGATCTTGCCTTCACGGATAACAAGAGTAGCATTACTGATTGTAGTTTGGCCGTCTTTTACAATTGTAGCATTTGTAAATGCGTAGCAATGCGTTCTTGGATCGGCTATACCATTTACCGGAAAAGTTTGCTGCGAAAAAATTTTGCCGGCAGATAACAGCAATAGCCCTAACCCTGAAAGGATCTTCAGTTTTCTCATACCTGTTAATTTTTTGAAAGGTATCGAAAAACGATTTTCCATAAAAACCATTTTTCTGAGTGGCAATAAAATATTTAGCCCATACATGAGTCTCTTTTCCCGGTCATGGCGCCAAAAAAATAGTTTACTTTTGAAATAGAGGAATAGCCATATATGATTGCGATAAAAGAAAAAAGAATGATCCCGGATTTTGGGTTATCTCCGCATATAGACCAGGTGGGAGTAGAGGAAAGAGCTTCCCGTTTTACCAAACGAAGCATAAAAAAAGAATCGAAGCTGAATGGGTTGCTGCTAGTGCTGAACATGATCGATCTTACAACACTCGAGGGAAAAGATACAGATGGAAAAGTAAAACAACTTTGTTATAAGGCCATGCATCCTCATGATGCGTATCCCGGTTTGCCAACAGTAGCTGCAATATGTGTTTATCCATCAATGGTGAAAGTAGCCAGGAAAGCATTGGGAAATTCAGGAGTGAAAGTAGCCTCCGTTGCTACTGCCTTTCCAAGCGGGCAAGCTCCAAAAGAAGTTAAGATACGTGATACAAAATATGCAGTGAACGAAGGAGCTGATGAAGTGGACATGGTTATTAGTCGTGGAAAATTTCATTCTGGTGAATACAATTTTGTATTTGATGAAATAGCAGCAATAAAAGAAGCCTGTGGTGACGCAAGATTGAAAGTGATATTAGAAACAGGTGAATTGGGAACCTTTGATAAAGTAAGAAGAGCCAGTGATATTGCTATGCATGCCGGCGCTGACTTTATTAAAACATCAACCGGAAAAATTCAACCCGCAGCAACAATGCCGGTTACATTAGTGATGTTGGAAGCAATAAGAGATTTTTACTATAAAACAGGAAAGATGATTGGAATGAAACCAGCGGGTGGTATTTCCAAATCAAAACTGGCTTTACATTATTTAGTAATGGTGAAAGAGACATTAGGAGAAGCCTGGCTAAACAATGAATGGTTCAGGTTTGGTGCAAGCAGTTTAGCAAATGATGTGTTGATGCAAATAGTAAAAGAGAAAACGGGTGTGTACCAGGCGGCGAATTATTTCACCGTTGATTAAATCAACACGGTTTGAAGACGACAATAATCGTTAGCTGTAACTTTTAAAACTCGGATTATATGAACGAGATAATTTTATTTTCAATTGTATTAATAATTCTTGTTTTTGGAAATCTTTTTGCGCAACGAATAAAACAACCAATTTTATTTTACATAAAACTGATCGCATTTTTTGGTTTAATGTTACTTGTCTGGGTTATAGAATCTGACGGAAAAATTGCACCAAAATTAATTATTACATCTGTTGTTCTCTATGGCATTTATCAAGCCTATATAACACTAAGAAAAAAGAACAGATTGACTAAAGTACATGAGGACAACAAGACCGTGACTAATAATACAATCAGGCAATAAAAAAATAACGATGCCAACAAAAAAGAAGACAACGAAAAACAATACGATCAAACTAAAATTTGATACAAGTTGGTCATATGCTCCTGCACCTGAAAGTAAAAGCGCCGCTACTATTAATAAGCAATACGATCTTTTTATAAATGGTGAATGGCAAAAGCCTTCTGATGGAAAATATTTTGAAACGATCAATCCTGCAAATGAAGAAAAGCTGAGTGAAATAGCAGAGGCAAATACTGGTGATGTAGATAAAGCTGTGAAGGCAGCCCGCAATGCTTATGAAAAGGTTTGGAAAAAAATGCCAGCGAAAGAAAGAGCTAAATATATTTTTCGCATTGCAAGGATGATACAAGAGAAAGCAAGGGAATTGGCGATCATTGAATCATTAGATGGTGGCAAGCCTATTCGTGAAAGCCGTGATTTTGATGTGCCGACAGCAGCGAATCATTTCTTTTATTATGCAGGCTGGGCAGATAAATTGGAATATGCTTTCCCAAACAGAAACACCGAGCCACTTGGTGTAGCCGGTCAGATCATTCCCTGGAATTTTCCTTTATTGATGGCTGCATGGAAAATTGCGCCGGCAATCGCAACGGGCAATACAGTTGTTTTAAAACCTGCGGAAACAACACCGCTTACTGCGCTAAAGTTAGCAGAGATAATACAAGAATCAGGGTTGCCTGATGGTGTTGTAAATATTATAACTGGTGCAGGTGCTACCGGCGCTGCTATCGTTAATCATCCTGATATTAATAAGATCGCTTTTACAGGTTCAACAGATGTTGGAAAAATTATTCAACGGGCTATTGCAGGTACTAATAAAAAAGCAACATTGGAATTAGGCGGAAAGGCTGCCAATATAATTTTTGAAGATGCGCCCATCGACCAGGCTGTTGAAGGTGTGATCAACGGAATTTATTTCAACCAGGGACATGTGTGTTGTGCTGGTTCAAGGCTATATGTACAGGAGTCAGTAGCCAAGCAAGTAATTCGAAAATTAAAAGACAGGATAGAATCATTGATCGTTGGCGATCCTATGGATAAGAATACAGATATTGGGGCAATTAATTCAAAACAACAATTGGAAACGATTCATAAATATTTAAGTATTGGTAAAAAAGAAGGCGCTGAAATGTATGAAAGTAGCTGTGCCCTACCAGGCAAAGGCTTTTGGTGCAGGCCAACTTTGTTTACCAATGTGGCGCAAAGCAATCGCATAGCACAGGAAGAAATCTTCGGACCAGTATTGGCAATACTAACTTTCAGAACAGATGATGAAGTAATAGAAAAAGCCAACAACTCACCTTATGGTTTGAGTGCAGGTGTATGGACAGATAAAGGTTCCAAGATCTTTAATATGACAAAACGAATGAGAGCCGGTGTTGTTTGGGCAAATACATTTAATAAGTTCGATCCTTCATCACCTTTCGGTGGATATAAAGAAAGTGGATTTGGAAGAGAAGGTGGATTGCATGGGTTGTCAGCTTATGTGAATCTTGTTAATTAATTGTTCCCGCAGATTGCACCGATTCACACAGAAAAATCAGTGGAAATCCGTGAAATCTGTGAGCTAAAAAAAGATTATGGGAAAAACATTAATAAAAAAATCCTCTTTAAGCATTAGTGAAAATGGTTTAGAAAAATCAATTTCTAAAAAGAGACTTGAAGTTTTAAAGACTTACAAAATTTATATCGGTGGACAGTTTCCAAGAACTGAATCCGGTCGTTATTATATTCCAACAAATGCTGTTGGAAAAAAATTGGCAAATGTTTGCCTTAGCTCAAGAAAAGATTTTCGTGATGCAGTCGTTGCGGCGAGAGCTGCTTTTGGTGGATGGAGCAGCCGTGCTGCTTTTAATCGTGGCCAGATACTTTATCGCATGGCCGAGATGCTGGAAGGAAGAAAAGCTCAATTCATTGACGAATTAATGCAACAGGATTCAACAAAAGGAAAAGCTGAGAAAGAAGTGAATCTTGCAATTGACCGATTGATCTATTATGCTGGTTGGTGTGATAAGTTTCAGCAATTATTCAGTTCGGTAAATCCGGTTGCTACTTCCCATTTTAATTTCTCTGTACCTGAGCCTATAGGTGTTGTCTCGATCATCGCTCCACAAAACGACTCCCTGTTAGGATTAGTTTCTGTAATAGCTCCCGTTATCTCAGGCGGAAATACATGCGTTGTTTTAGCCTCTGAAACAAAACCATTATGTGCGGTAACCTTTGCCGAAGTATTGAATTCATCTGACCTTCCGGGCGGTGTTGTAAATATTTTAACAGGAAAACCGGGCGAACTCACTTCCTGGTTTGTTGACCACATGGATGTAAATGCAACCATCTATTGTGAAAATGATTCCGCTATTCAGAAAATGATGAGGGAAAAATCAGCTTTGAATCTCAAAAGAATATTTTTTTACAATAAGGTAAACTGGAGTAGCGAACAGGGGCAATCTCCATATTATATAATGGACACACAGGAAATAAAAACTACCTGGCACCCGATCGAGAATATTGCTGGATCAGGAGGGGGTTATTAAGTTCAAAAAGTTTAATAAGTTCCAAAGGTTAAGCCAACCTTTGGAACTTATTAAACTTCTTAAACCAATTAAACTTTTTTGGTAAAGTTTTTGAATAGCAAAGCCATCATGAAAAAAATATTCTTTTTAATCGTTTTATTTTCTTCTGCAAAAACATTCGCACAGGATACCTCATGGAAAAAAGCTGTTGATAGCAATTCTGTGGTGATACATAAAGATTCACGGATTGATATGCTTGTAAAAAAACAAGCAGATATTAATGAATTAACCACCAGGGAAGCAAGACGCATTGGAAAAGGTTATCGGCTGATGATCATCAATACGAATAAGAGGGATGAAGCTATTGCCGCTAAGACAAAAGTCTATACCTATTTCCCGGAATTGAAAGCCTACCTTCTTTACCAATCTCCTTATTTCAAATTAAAAGTGGGAAATTTTAAAGACCGGAAAGATGCAGAAAGCTATCAGAAACGCCTGAACATATATTTCCCCAAAGGCGTTTACATCATGAATGATACTATTGAAGTGAAACCCGAAAAGAATTCGGACGAAGATATTCATCCTTAGATCCCACTCTATCCATCACATAATTGAGATTCTTTACTTTTGCGGGCATGATCGAAAAAATAAAAGCCTTAGCGAGGCAATATTCTCCGGAGTTTATTGAAATACGCCATCATCTTCATTCAAATCCCGAATTAAGTTACCAGGAGTTTAAAACTTCGGCATTTGTACAGGATAAACTGAAAGACTTCGGAATTCCTTTTGAAGTAAAAGCAACCACGGGTGTTGTGGGATTGATAAAAGGTAAAAATCCAGGTAATAGAATTATTGCAATAAGAGCCGACATGGATGCCCTGCCAATAAAAGAAGAAAATAATATTCCTTATAAATCAAAGAATGAAGGTGTGATGCATGCCTGCGGACATGATGTGCATACAAGCTGTTTGCTGGGTGCTGCAAAAATTTTAAATGAATTAAAAGATGAGTGGGAAGGAACAGTGAAATTGATCTTTCAGCCAGGAGAAGAAAAAAACCCCGGTGGCGCCAGCTTTATGATAAAAGATGGCGTGCTTGATAACCCAAAGCCGTCGGCAATTTTTGCGATGCATGTTCATCCCGGCCTTGATGTTGGTAAACTTAGCTTTCGTAGCGGCAAAGTAATGGCAAGCGCCGATGAACTTTATTTTACAATAAAAGGCAATGGAGGTCATGCGGCATCTCCTCAAAGCGCCGTAGATCCAATTTTAATAAGCTCTCACCTGATCGTTGCATTACAGCAATTGATCAGCCGTAACAACAATCCATTTAATCCTTCAGTACTTTCTATTACCGCATTCAATGGAGGTACTACAACAAATGTTATTCCTGATGAAGTAAAACTGATGGGCACATTCAGAGCAATGAATGAAGAATGGCGGTTCAAAGCCCATGAGCTTATTCGCAAACTGTCAACCGAACTTGTGCATTCAATGGGTGGCCAGGTTGATCTTCATATCGATGTTGGCTATCCTTCTGTTTTTAATAATGAAACATTAAATCAAACTGCAAGAAAGAAAGCTGAAGAGTATTTTGGTGCAAACAATATTGAAGAAACAGAATTAAGAATGGGCTCTGAAGATTTTGGATATTATGCACAACAAATACCGGCTTGTTTCTACCGTCTCGGTGTAATGAATAAAGAAAAAGGAGTTACGTCCGGAGTACATACCCCTACATTTAATATTGATGAAAATGCAATTGAAATAGGAATTGGAATGATGACGTGGTTAGGTGTGTCGGCTCAATAGCCGAAAAGAAAATACGGCAACCTTTCTGAAACAAATTCAAATAGAACGATGAGTTATTAAAATTTCTTAACAGCTTTTTTTATTTATACTGTCATCTTTTACGTCTATAGTAAAAACTTCTATGAAAAAGATCATACTTATGATCATTGTATTTGCTTCCTTTCGGTCGTCCGGACAAACTATCCCGGAAAAATTAGATAAATTAAAAAGTAATCCGAAAACTAAGCAAGATGCCGGCAAGGCAGATTCTTTTATCATTAATAATAAGATCATTTTTGCTGATAGCACAAAAGCGATAAAAGAAAAGAAGAGATATAAACGGACATTCAAAAACAAATCAAGTCAGCTATAGGATATAAAAAAATACCCCGCCACATTGAGCGGGGCATTTTTTAGTTTTCCAATTTATAATGCTTTTCGCTTTTCTATCGCCCCTTTAAAGGAAGGTTGGTCTAATGTAATATTGGCAGATGAAACCAGTGGGTCAGGTTTGTATCCAGCGGTTGGCTGCCCTACTGCTATTGATTTAAATGCTCCTGTATTGATATATCCAAGAACACTGGATAAAGAAGATTCATTAATATCGCCCCAATCTTTATCAAGCCCGTCAGCTACTTGTTTTGCTACAGCAAGACCATTGAAATAATTCCCTTCTC
>Ga0068859_100005727_pt1 | contig 12637 bp, 13 predicted proteins | sample KBSSwiS22_FD_66585 | JGI IMG/M metagenome (GOLD analysis project Ga0068859, IMG submission 66585) | Switchgrass rhizosphere microbial communities from Kellogg Biological Station, Michigan, USA - KBS Switchgrass S2-2 | ecosystem: Host-associated > Plants > Roots > Rhizosphere > Soil ... | reverse complement strand
CCGCGCCCCGTCGCACCCTCGCGGCTGCCGCCGGGGGGGCTGGTGGCATTGGAAACTCGCGAATGAAACGCCGATTCACATCAAATGGAAAGCGCCCTAGAACTTGCCCGTCACGAGATACATCGCGATCCAAGGCTGCCAGATCACAATCACCAGACAAACCAGCATGATGAGAATGAAGGGTACCGCCGCCCTGCAGAGCAGACCGAAGTTCTGCTTAAAGGCGCCCATCGCGACGATCAGGTTGAGGCCGACTGGCGGCGTCAGGAATCCGATCTCCAGGTTGAGGATCATAATCAGGCCGAACAGCACCTTGTTGTAGCCGTAGGACTCGGCCAGCGGCGCCAGCAGCGGGGCCAGTACCAGGATCGCCTCGCCCGTCGTCATCAGGCAGCCAACGATCAAAAGCAGGATGTTGACCAGGATCATGAATGCCAGGGGGCTCGAGATGTAGCCCTGCATGAACTGCACGAGCGACTGCGGCACGCGGTGCTCGATCAGGATGATGTTGAGGCTGAGCGCCACGGCGATCAGCGGGAAAAGCGAGCCGCCGAGCTTCGAGGCTTCCAGCACGACATTGTAGAAGTCGCCCGCCTTCAGCTCCTTGTAGAGGAAGATCTCCACCACCAGGGCGTAGGCGAGCGCGACCGCCGCGGCCTCCGTCGCTGTGAAGTAGCCGGAGTAAATGCCGCCCAGCAGAATGACCGGCATCAGTGCCGCCCAGATGCCGTCCTTGAACGCGAGCCAGAACTCGGCGAGGTCGAATGTTGCAGTCCGCATGCCCCAGTTGAACCACACCGCATAGGTCGATAGCGCCACGGTCAGCAGGAGGCCGGGGCCGAAGCCCGACGCGAACAGGTCCGTCACTGACGTCTCGGTGACGAGCCCGTAGATGATCATCGGGATCGACGGCGGGATGATGATGCCGAGCGTCCCGCCCGACATGACGGCGCCCAGCGAGAACTTGTTGTCGTAGCCAGCCTGGCGCATGGCCGGATACATGATGGAGCCGATCGCCAGCATGGTGACGATCGAGGAGCCGGAGATGGCGGCGAACACGGCGCAAGAGAGGATGGTGGCGACCGCCAGCCCGCCGGGCAGCGGCTCGGTCAGCGCGGCCAGGATGCGGATCAGGCGGCGCGCAATGGAACCGCGCGTCATCACGTTGCCGCACAGGATGAACAGCGGGATCGACAGGATCACCTCCTTGTCGAGCCCCACCCACATGTCCTCGATGATGTCCTCGAGGTTGCCGCGGCCCCAGAACAGATGCACGCAGCCGGCGGCGGCCAGCAGGATGACGAGCAGCGGCTGGCGCAGCAGCAACAGGCCAAAAATCGAGGCAGCGAGGCCGAGCGCCTTCATTCCTGGAACTCCGGCGGCACCGGTTTAAGCGCCGGCCAGGCGGCATAGACGAAGTAGCGACCCGCGGCCGATAGAAAGCCCAGGGGGATGGCGAGCTGGATCGGCCACACCGGCCAGTCGAGCACAGGAGCCCGCAGATCGGTCTTGAAGGACGAGCCGACGAACTTAAGCCCGAACCCAACGACGCCGAGAAGAAACAGGCCGGTGAGGAGGTCGACTGCCCGGTCGTAGAGCCCCTTCCATTCAGCCGGCACCCAGCCCGAGGCGAAGCTCGGCACAATGTGCGCTCCAGTCGCGGTGGCAATGCCGATACCAGCGAAGCTGCCGATTACCAGGGCAAAGATCGACAGCTTCTGCGCAGCGAAGATGCCCGTCGCTCCGGGCTCGATGCCGACGAAGCGAAGGAATGGCCCCAGGAACTCGCGGCCGAAGACGTCGAGGATCAGGATGCCGGCGATAAAGCCGAAACAGGCAACGGCGAGCCAGCACTCACCCCGGTGCCAACCGTCGACCAGCCTGAGGGCCGACAGCGGCACATCGCGTCCGGGCCACCACGGTGGCAAAGTTTGCGGCAGCCGGCGCTGCAGCGAGGTCCACCCCTGCGCGAGCCAATGCGGCAACTGCTGCAACCCGCGCCACAGCGTCTGGCCCAGCAGCCTCAGCAGAACTGAGACCCGCTGCAACTCGCGCAACAACCGCTGCCGCAAGGACCTCCACTCAATGCGCTGCAGCAAGGCGGAGCGCTGCTGCAACGTGTGCCGCATCCTTTGCCGCAGCGATTTCCAGTCCATCTACGTCGCCCGGATCACGCCGCCGCTCGCGACGGCAGGTGCGAGCGGTTCTTTGTGCAGGGTTGAGTTTGCTTGATGCTAGGGCGAGCAGGCCTTGATGCCGCCCTGAATCGCCCTCCAGTAGGCGTTCGCCTCGCCGCCGACGGCCGCCACCATCTTCGGCCACGCCGCCTCGATGCCCTTGCGCCATACCGCGCGCTGTTCGGGGGTGAGTTCCACGATGCTGCCGCCCGCGGCCCTGTGCATTTCGCGGATCTTGCCTTCGAACCCGCGCACCTCCGCGCGCAGCAGCGCGTCGGGAACCAGCGTTCTGCCGGCCTCCAGCACTTTCTTGTGCTCGTCCGACAGCTTGTCGTAGGCGCTCTTGTTCATGAGCACCACGCTGCCCTGATCCTGGTGCTGTGTCATGGTGATCACCGGAGCGAGCTTAGCAAGGCCGGAGAAGAAGTAGTAGGTCGGCCCCGAGTCGGCCACGTCGATGAGCCCGGTCTGGAAGGCCGAGTTCCACTCCGTGACGGGGAGCGGATTGGGATTTGCGCCGAACTCGCTCCACATGAAGGCCGCAACCTTGCTGGGCGCAGAGCGGGCTTTCAGCCCCTTGAGATCGTTCGGCGACACGAAGGCCTTCTTGCCGATGATGTCGGCGACGCCCACCTCGGCCCAGTTGAGCATGACCACGCCCTTCTTGGCGAACATGTCCTGGGTCAGCTTGGTCAGGTGCTTGTCGTAGACGCAGTCCTGCTCCTTCTGGTCCTTGAACAGGAACGGGATATTGAGGAGTGAAAGCTCGGGCACCAGCAGCGAGCCAGCGGTGATGGAGTAGCCCCCCATGTCAATGCGGCCACGAGCAACCTGCGCAACCGTGTCCTGCTCGGAGCCCAACTGCGAATTCAGGAACACGTTGATCTTGAGCGTGCCCTTGCTCAGCTCATCAACCTGCTTCTGGAAGCGCAGGATCTGCATTTCCCAGACCGTCTTAGGCGGTGCGCTGGTGGCGTAACGCAGCTCGACGGGCGCAGACTGGGCCGATGCACCGGTTGCCAGGGCCAGACCGAGAGCGGCAGCGGCTATCCCCAACAAGCTTCGCAGCGTTGGCTTCATGGCATGGTTCCTCCCGGATATGGCCACCGCTTTTTGCGGGCTCTTCGTCTGTTGCGGCGTAGGAAGACTGGCGCAGGCCAAGAAGGAACGCCAGGAAAAAAGCGTTTGAATTCCAACATCAAGGGCGCACGCCCAAGGGCTTACGCCACACGGGGGACCCCTGCTGGCGCGCCGCGACGCGACGAATGAGCGCCGCGCAGCGATCCGGCGCGGTCATCGGCAGCATGTGGCCGCCCTCCACGAGCTCCAGGTCGAGCTCAGGACAGGACGCCCTCATCGCTTCGCCTTGCTGGCGATAGTCGAGCACTCGGTCGTCCTTGCCGAAAAGGATGCCGAATGGAAGGTTGAGTGAGGGATAGCGCCTCGTATAGGCCGGCAGCGTGTCGTTGATCGCGACGAGGTCCGAAGATGTGGCGTAGAAGGCCTTCGGGCGTAGACTGAGAAGCCCGCCCGCGCGGAGCGGAAAATCGGGCACGACCATTTCCGGCGCGAAGACCTCCTTCAGCACTGCCGGACCGCGCCGTATGCCCAGCGGCGCCGCGAGCGTCCAGGCGACGAGACTGCGGACCAGGCTCGATGAGATCAGGAACCGCCGGAAAATCGCGGGCACCTTCTCCTGCGCGTGCGTCAGCGGCGCAAGGAGTGCCAACCCGCCGACGCAATCGGGATGGTCGAGGGCGAGAGCGAGCGAGATCGCTCCGCCGAGCGAATGCCCGGCCACGAGCGGGCGCGCTAGCCCGAGCGCGCGGATCAGTTTGGCGATCGCGCCTGCCTGCGCGGTCGGACTCGCGTCGCCGCCGGCCGCGCGGGCGGAATAACCGGAGCCCGGGCGGTCGATGAGGATCAGGCGGAACTCGCCGGCGAGGCGGCCTGCGAGCGCGTAGTCGAAGTGCAACAGGTTACCTCCGAGGCCATGGATCATGACGACGGCGGGGCCCGCGCCACCGGTATCGACATAGTGGATGCGCTCGCCATCGATGTCCATGAATCGGCCGCGCGGCGGTAGTGCGGCTTCAACCTTGCGTGCTGTGTTGGCCGTGAACCAGACGAGGCCGGCGATCAGGGCGGCCAGCAGGAGGACCAGCGCGACAATGATTGTCATGAATGTGTCCCCGATATTTCCCCTGGGCTCTTTACGATCGCGGCGCCGGCGTTCTCAGAATTCTCAAATACGACACCGGCGCAAGGCGCTCGATCAGCGCCATCATCTTGGCCTGGCCGCCGACCACGACACGCGGGGCGCGGCGCTCGACCGCGCGGACGATGGTCTCGCCGGCTACCTCCGGCGGCATGGTCAGCAGGCGGCGGGCGCGCTCAAGCTGTGCCGCCACCTCGGCGTTGGTGGCGCCAGCGTGTCTGCGCGCATTCTCGGCAATCTTCGTGGCGACCCCGCCCGGGTGCACCACGGTAACGCCGACATTGCTTCCCGCAAGCTCGAAGCGCAGGGCGTTGGAGAACCCCCGCACGGCGAACTTGCTCGCTGAATAGGCGGTCTGGCCCGGCGGCGAGATCAGGCCGAACAGGCTCGACATGTTGACGACCCGTGCGTCGTCGCTGGCTTTCAGATGCGGCATGAACGCCCGCGTCAGCCGCACCACTGCCCCGAAATTGATGTCGAACAGCCACTCGAAATCCCTTTCGCTGACTTGCTCGAAGGTGCCGGCGAGCGCAACGCCCGCATTGTTGAACAGCAGATCGACACGCCCGTGCTCGGCCACGACAGCTTGTGGCAGCGCGGCGACCGCTGCGCGATCCGCGACGTCGAGCTTATGGCAGGAGACGCGGATCCCGAGCCCGCCAAGGAGCTGCGCAGTTTCCGCCAACCCAGGCTCGCTGATATCTGCAAGCGCGAGATGGCAGCCTCGCCTCGCGAGCGATTGCGCGATCGCACGTCCGATGCCGCTGCCGGCGCCCGTGATCACGGCGGTGCGATCATGAAGCGTCATTCGCTTTGGCACGGCTTGCCCGTATGATGTCTTGCCATCAATGTCGTCACCCCTGCCGGTGCCGCGCCGATTGTGGGGCGCTCGTGTGAAAACCAACGTGCCGTCGTCGATCGATCCGAAGCGCAACGCCAGCATGTCCTTCGCGTAGTTCTGGTAAAGCTTCCAAGGCCGCTTCGAGCCCTGCTTCGGCAGGATATCCTTTGCCCGCTGCATGTAGCCGGAAGAGAGCGGAGGCGTCGCATCCGGGATCACTGACGAATCGCGGTCGCGCGGCATGCAGTAGGCATGCCCACCCCGGTCCATCCTGTTGAGAATGCGACAGAGATACTCGGCGGTGAGATCGGCCTTGAGCGTCCACGATGCGTTCGTGTAGCCAAAAGTCGTTGCGAGGTTCGGCACGTCCGAGAGCATCATGCCCTTGTAACTCAAGGTGGTGCCTGGATCGACGCTCCTGCCGTCCACCACAAGCTCCATGCCGCCCATCAGCTTCATCACGAGCCCGGTCGCGGTGACGATGATGTCGGCCGGCAGCACTTTCCCGGAGCGCAGCTTCAGGCCTGTTTCGGTGAAGGTCTCGATCTCGTCAGTGACGACGGAAGCCTTGCCTTCGCGGATTGCCTTGAAAAGATCACCGTCGGGCACAAGGCAGAGCCGCTGATCCCAAGGATTGTAGCGCGGCGTGAAGTGCTGGACGTCTATCCCGGGGCCGAGCTCGGCTTGGGCAAGCTCTATGATACGTTGCTTCGCGGCTTCCGGCTTCTTGCGCGCAGCATTGTAAAAGTACATTTGCAGCAAGATGCTCTTCCACCGCGCGAGCGTGTGCGCGAGGCGCTCGGGCAGCTTGGCATAGAGCCAGTCGGCGATCACATCCCTCGCCGGCCGCGCGACGATATAGGTCGGGGAGCGCTGCAGCATGGTGACGATCGATGCCTTGTCCGTCATCGCTGGCACCAACGTGACGGCAGTTGCGCCGCTCCCGATCACGAGAACCCGTTTGCCGGCGTAGTCGAGATTCTCCGGCCATTTCTGCGGATGCACGATCTCGCCCTTGAAGCGCTCTATGCCCGGCCAGCCAGGCATATAGCCGGCGTCGTAGTCGTAGTAGCCGCTGCACATCTGGAGGAAGTTGCAGGAGTAGGTCACCACCCGGCCGTCGACACCCACGACCTCTAGCGTCCAGCGCGCCTCCTCCGAGGACCAGCATGCGCGCTTTACCTTCTGATGATAACGGATCTTGCGGTCGATGCCGTATTCCCGGGCGGTGTCGTTGAGGTAGTCGAGAATCGAGGGCCCGTCAGCGATCGCTTTCTCCCCGCGCCATGGCCGGAAGCGATAGCCCAGCGTATGCATGTCGGAATCGGAGCGGACCCCGGGATAGCGGAACAGGTCCCAGGTGCCGCCGATCGCGCCGCGCGCCTCCAGAACAATGAAGGATTTCCGTGGGCAGTCCCGCTGCAGGTGGTAGGCGACCCCAATACCGGACAACCCCGCGCCTACGATGATGACGTCGAAGTCGAGCTGGTCGACTCCTGGTTTGAATTCCGCGGCGCTCGATCGCGCGCTAAAGACGCCCGCATCTGCCGCCAGACGCGCGGGGATCAATTCGGCGGTGGGCGAGAAGGCTTGCTCTCGTGCCGGCTCGGGCATCCCTGCGATCTCCCTTGTCCGAGGTCCTCGGCTGCGGGTAGCCTATCCTCTTCTTCTGACATGCGATATTGTCGCAATTGAGCATCTGACAATATTGCATGTCAAGCAGACGGCAAGATCATGGCGAGGGCACGAAAAAGGCGGTACGGAGGGCATTCCGCCAAGGAGCGGCAGTTCGCACGGCGGGAGCGGTTGACCGAAGCGGCGATCCGCGTCTATGGCGAGGTCGGCTACCGCCACGCGACTGTGAAGGCCGTGTGCGAGGCAGCGGAGCTCACCGAGCGCTACTTCTACGAGTCTTTCGCGAGCAGTGAGGCGCTGCTGATTGCCGCCTTCGACACGGTTTCGCATCGCCTGATCGACTGCCTCGACCGGATCCGCGCGGAACACGCCGGCGCGGCGGATGAACGTTGTCACGCGGTGCTGCGGGCGTATTTTCAGGCCCTGAAGGACGATCCTGTCGCCGCCAGACTGTTCGTGCTGGAAATCGCTCGCGTTGGGCCGGCCGTCGATGAGGTGGGGGCGGCGTTGCTTCGCGAGTTCGGGGAATTGTTGTCGCGAACGCTCGCGCCCAACGCAAGTGCAAGGCTGAGGAGGGTGGAGCTACTGCGCGCTGGCGTAGTAGGCGCCGTGTTAGAGATCGCGAAAGTTTGGATTCGCAGCGGCTACGCGAAGAGCATTGATGCGGTCGCAACGGACGCGCTGAAGATCTGCCGCGTGTTGGCGGAGTAACTCTGGCTGTCTCTCGACCGATGAGCGATCCCCGGAGCTGCGAGGCGCGGCGGCGATATCGCCCAAAGGAAAATCCGGATCGCTCGACCCAGAGCCCCAGTTGAGGCTCGACGTCACCACATTGTCGTCGTCCCACACCAGGAACTTGCCATACAGGGGCAGGGGACTCGTCTCGAGTCAAGCACCCTTCGGAGTTCAAGCGTTTTCATTGCTCAACCGTGACATGCGGAACGAACCGTAGGCACGCGCGAGCCCTGTAGCCTCTCGCTACGTCTTGCCCACCTTCTCACGCGTGGCCTTGAGCAGCTTGCCAGCCACGCGGCCAAGACGATAGCCAATATCACGGGCGGTCTGGCCGCGAGTACCGATGGGGACGACAAGGTCGGCACTCTCGCTCTTCAGCTCCACCATCTGTTGCGCAGTCATGGCTTTGGCAGCGTTTTCGAGCACCACCCCGAACACCTGTACGCCGGCTTTGTTCACGCGGAGAACGAGGTCCTCGTCCAGCAGAGTGTAGGCGATTTCAAGGTCGGTTCCCTCGAGCGTCCGGCGTCCGGGTATCTGTTCGCCACTGCCATCAAGGACGGTGTCTGTCATCAGCCAATCCCTTCATGACGCACCGTAATCATGAGCCGTGCTACCCTCCAGCATTATCTATTCGGCGGCCCGCTGAAACACACATCCCAACGATCCGCGATACTGACCTAGGAGCCTGTCCGGATAATGCTGTCGCGGAGTCCGTCGTAGAATGGGATTCCAACTGGCCAGCGATCGCCGGCTCGCATCGCGCCCGAATTGCACCCGTGGTGCACCTGAGCATGAGCGAACGTCGACCGAAGCGCGGGCAAAGGGAAAACCATTCCTCGATTTTGCTCCGTTTACGACTACTCGGACAGGCTCCTAGCTGTTGCCGAACGAAGCGATCAGTGCATCGACCTCTTTCTGGTCCGGTCCCTTGCTCCGGGCGTTGACGCGCGGGCCTGTGGCGTAGCCAATCCAAAGCACGATCTCGTCCGGTCTCGGCGCATCATGGATCAGCACGGGGGTGGAATCGAAGGCGTCAAGGTCCCAGCCCTGGTCGAGCGGCCCATACAGAAGGTCGACCGAGGTGCCAGCCGGGCCAACCTTAGCGTGACCCGGAATGATAACGCGTCCGCGCTTGATGGTGCGGCGCATGGCCATGCCGAGCCGGGGGTGAATCATTGCCGCGCCATGCTCAAGGTCACCGCCGGTGCCCACAAGGGCCGCCTTGGTGTATGAGCGGAGCTGCGCCGGGCTGCAGCCGAGGGTGGTCAGCGCCGTCGTGGTGAGCGCAACGCCGAGCTCGAGTGAATAGTCGATTAGCGGCGTAAGGTCGGCGCCAACTGCCTTCCCGGCAAGGGGGTTCTTGAACACGGCAGCGATCGCGACCCGCCGTAGCGGAGGCTTGGCGCTCGCGCCATATTCACTATTGATCTCCTCGACGAGCGTGACCGTCTTACGGATATCCATGTCAAGTTCCTCTTCGCTGATACTCCACGTATCGTAGTGTCAAACCCGATGCTCGCGGAGAAGATTGACATTTGAAGCGAACGTTGCGCGAGGCGCGGGTCGCTGTACCGCTACACAGCGGACGTGATCAGCGACGCACGGATCGTCGCCGATTGTCTTTGGGCAACGTCGGCTTCTGTATAGCTGTACCGGTGGGGCACGGCACCCGAGGGCAGCAGGCGCTGGTCGCAGGTCGGAGTGCCGCCTGCTGAACGCCGCCGACCCGGTGGCGCAGAACGTCGATACCCTCCTGCTTGCGGTCCTGCGCGCGGCGCAGCGCAAGCCTTTCCTGACCGCGCTGCAGGCGATCATCAGACGCCTGGAAGCGACCCGTTAACCCGGCCGAACTACCATCCCGACGTTGCCCAGAGCCACGGTAGCTGCCTGTCCGGGGGCTCCTATGCAACGTCAGGCCCGGGTCTCCTCCCCCGAGCCGGGGCCATTCTTCTCGGGACGCCCTCGCGCGCAGGCCGTACGACGTTGCAGTCGTCGCGCCGCCTCAATTTGCCGGTCACGATGTAGGGCTGGGGCGTCGGATTGATAGTGACATGAGGCGGGTCGCGTTGGTCGGACTGATCGTTGTTGCCCTCCTGGCCGCGTATGTGGCTTGGCCTATCTACGCCGCCCTGAAACTCCGCGAAGCCATGGTAGCGGGCGACTCGGCTGCGCTCGCCGCCAGGATCGACTGGGATGCGGTGCGCAGTTCGCTCAAAGCCTCAATGAGCGCGGAGGCGATGGCGCGGCTCGGTGCCGATCCGGATGCACCGGCGCCGACCACGTGGCAACGCGTAAAGCAGTCGGCGGCTCCACGCCTCGAAGGAGTTATCGACCGGTACGTGACCCCGGAGCACCTGCCGGTCCTGCTCGGCTATCATGGGTTCTGGCGCGGCACCGTGCGGCCGGTGCTGCGCAAAGAGCCGCCAACTGCGCTCGCGGGGACACCCCTCGCAGACTCCGCCGTCGACCGGTTCATCAGCTTCCTGAGGCGACTTAGGCGAGCAACCTTTGTTTCGCCGACCACGATAGTGATCGAGATTCAAGACAAGTACACGGCTGGCCGTCACTACACGACCACGCTGGGCCTTCAGGGCTGGGAATGGAAGCTCACCGGCCTCTCCATCAGCAGCCTGTGAGGGCGCCGACGTGGTGTCCGATGAGTTCGAACCCCACGAGGATGTATGCGCCTTGGGAACGCAGCGTCGCTTGAGGGGCTGGCCGAAGCCGGCCTTGCGCCTATGCCGTTCGATGCGTCGCTCGGCACGATCGGCGGCGGCAATCACTTCTGCGAGCTGCAGGCGATCGAGGAGATCCTGGTGCCGGAAGCTGCCGCGGACGCCGGACTCGATCCGTCGCAGATCTGCGTGCTTGTGCATTCCGGCTCGCCTGGACTTGGCTTCTCGATCCTGTAGCGGCAGCTGCTAGGCATTTGCACCCCTGATCCCTCAGGGTTTCTGCCGTACCTCCCCAAGTATCTTGTGGCGACCATCGTGCGCCCCCTGGCGCCATCCAACGTGCCTGTTTTTCAGGCATTCGCTCTTGGTGCTGTGTATTGTCGGTCACTCTCCCCCTGATAATTCTATCAGCATGCACTCATTATGCGTCTTGAATCGCATTCGATCAGACGGCGGCATATCGCGTTAACCTTCGTCTGGAACATTGGCTATCGTACATCGCACATCTCTCGGTCTGCGAAACAGGAGAGATGATCGTCCGGGTAACCTATATGCGCGTCCCGCTTCAACCGTGCCTCCGCCGTCGAGGCGGCGGATGCATTCCGATGCGTCCGAACGACCGGCCGATGTACTGGGACCGAGTGCATCTGACGTGTCATGGCAGCAGACGCTTCGCTTCTCACTCGAACCTGGCCACCGCCTCCCGGCGCCTACGACTACGTCCTGACGCTCAATGACGAGGAGATTGCCTGGGAGGGCCTGCGGCGCAACAGCGACTACCAGCGCCACTACCGGCTCAATGCTGCGGGTCACACCAAGTCTCGCCGTCTGACCACCGGCCAGTCCATCTGGCGCATCGCAAGCCTGCCCTCAGGTTGCGAGCGCTGGGGACTCCATCCCTTTTGTCGATCCGGCGCTGATCGCGCCGGAGGCTCCCATCCAATGGATCACCGATCCGGGAACGGCAGTGCTCGAGGCGATCACGAGGCGTGCCGCTCCAGGGACGCGGGCGAGCTTCGTGCTGGCCGACCAAGCCTGCATCCGGCACGTCGTCATCGGCCCGGACGACATCGAGCACCTTCTCATCCGCACATCCGAGCGGTCCCTGACGGTCCGGGTCGCAGGTCATCGTGCCAGCCGGGGTCCCGTGCACCTCAAGTTCGTCGTCCCGGCCGTGTCGAGGGTGAAGGAGACAGCTGCGATCCTGGCCTCCTACCCTGATCTCCTGACCATGCGGTCCCGCTGGGTGAAGAAGACCAGCGAGCAGATGCTGACGCGCGACGCCTTCATTGCATTCGACGGCCGCGCTGCCGGCGCCAGCCACCGTGAGGTGGCCGAGGCAATTCACGGCCAGAAGCGCGTACGCGAGGAATGGTCCGGGAGGGGCTGCTCGATGAAGGAGCGCATGCGCCGCGCCCTCGCCAAGGGCCAGGTGCTCTGCCATGGTGGACACTGGAAGCTGATCGAGCAGGCGTGTCGTTCGAGAGGCTCGTAGTCCGACATGCCTGTCGGCGTAGATTTCCTGGATCTTCCCCGCAGCTCCGCATGGGAGGATCACATGGCGAACCGGCGCAAGTCCCAGCTGCTCACAACGAAGGAAGCCGCCGAGTTCTTGCGGCTCAAGCCGCACACCCTGGAAAACATGCGCTCGCAGGGCAAAGGCCCGATCTTCATGAAGCTCGGCGGTCGCGTCTTCTACCATCGCACCGACCTCAAGACGTGGCTCAAGGAAGCGCGCCGGCGATCCTCTTCGGGAGAGAAGCCGTGAAGCTGGGACCTCTCCTGGGCATGATTATCGCTGTTGCCCTGATCGTTGCGCCGATGGTCGCTCAACAGCCGCCGTTGCTCGTCATCTGGAACGCGTCGCAGAGCGTTCCAGTCGGATTGTATCTCATCACCAAGGCATCGCCGCGCGTCGGCGACCTGGTTGCTCTCCGGCTGCCACCGGTCATCGCCGCCTTCGCCGCTCGTCGGGGCTACCTCCCCAGGTCCGCCTACCTGCTCAAGCCGATAGCCGCCGTTGCAAGAGATCTCGTCTGCCGGTTCGGAGAGCAGGTCTTTCTGCGTGGCGTGCTCGCCGGCCTTGCGGAGGCTGCCGACGCCGATGGGAACGCGATGCCCGCTTGGCAAGGTTGCCGCGTTCTGCAGATGGGAGAGATATTCGTCCTGGCCGATCACCCCGGAAGCTTCGACAGCCGCTACTTCGGTCCGCTCGATACCGCGTTGATCGCGGGACGCGCCGTTCTCCTCTGGTCTCACCGGCCTGCCGTCTGACGCCCTGCTCGTCGCGCTCGTCGGGCGCCCATCTGCCGCCTCTGACTCCAGCTATGTCTCGGATCAAGATAAACGATCG
>Ga0068859_100005725_pt1 | contig 12641 bp, 10 predicted proteins | sample KBSSwiS22_FD_66585 | JGI IMG/M metagenome (GOLD analysis project Ga0068859, IMG submission 66585) | Switchgrass rhizosphere microbial communities from Kellogg Biological Station, Michigan, USA - KBS Switchgrass S2-2 | ecosystem: Host-associated > Plants > Roots > Rhizosphere > Soil ... | reverse complement strand
GTTGCCGGCGACGGCCTGGCGCGTGAACACGCAGGGCGTCACCGTGCCGTCTACGCCGACGGCGGCGCGCCCGTGGCCGCAACGCCCGCAGCTGCCCGCCTCGTCGTCCTGGTCGGCGGCCCGGCCGAACGGCCGGACCTGGTCGACCGTGGCCGTGACGCCGAGGGCGGCGAGGTCCGCGACTGCGGCGGCGGCCTGGTCCTCGCCGGCGGTCGTGATGACGCCCGCGCGGACGGGCACTCCGGCGTTGACGAGCCGGCGCAGGTTGGTCCGGGTGTGGGCGTGGCTGCCGGAGCGTCCGGTGACGGCGTCGTGGCCGGCGGGCTCGGCGGCGTAGTAGGACGTCGCGACCGACACGCCTGGCTGGGTGAGCGTGTCCCAGACACGCGCGGGCAGCGTGTAGAGGTTGGTGTAGACCTCGACGGCCAGGCCTGCGGCGAGCGCTGCCGCGACGAGCTCGGGGAACGCCGGGTACAGGGTCGGCTCGCCGCCGATCAGGCACACCTTCTTCACGCCTGCGGCCGCGGCCTGGGTGATGACCTCGATCCACTCGGCGAAGTGCATCGAGCCGTGGCTGCCGGTCGGGGACGACGAGGCGTAGCAGGGTGTACAGGTCAGCTGGCAGCGGCCGGTCACCTCGAACCACAGCATGCGGATCGGCTCCGCCAGCGGGGCCGGCCGGACTGGGTCGGGCATGGTCACGGTCACGATGGTCGTCCTCCTCGGTCGACCGTTCCGGCATACTCGCCGGCGCGGATCGCGTCGTGCAGGAGCCGCCATTCCGGCGTGGTCAGGATCAGCTCCTGCTGGTCACCAGGACCCCGGATTAGAACCCCGGACGCGACCTCAGCGATAGCCGGCACGTCCGCACCTGGCGGCGCCGCGGCGGGCCGCTGCCAGCTGAGGGTGTGCAGCTTCGGGCCGAGCAGTGCAACGAGCTCGCCGCGCTTCATCAGGCCGCCCCCAGGTCCGGTGGAAGCGCCCGCCCGGCGCCGGAAACCCCTCCGACGCCGAGCGCGCGCATCATGACCATCCCGTCACCCACAGCAGCTAAGCGAGGGTGTGACCTGGGTGTGACCGATGATCACTCACATGTGAGTGATCGGCTCAGTACCGGTCGCCGAGGCCGAGGCGGTCGTGTTCGCGGTGGGCGCGCTTGGCGCGGACGGCGGCGCCGTAGCGCTTGAGCAGCGGCATGGCAAGGCCCCACGCGCTGCGAGCCGCGTGGGGCCTTGAGGGCTGGATGAGCGCCAGCTCAAGCGTCGGTGAGGACCTTCGCCTCGCGGATCTGTCCGTTCCAGCCCGGAGTCCAGCCTCCGATCGCGTGGATGGCAGTCCGGACTGCGGACAGCGCCGCGGCGCTCGCGGCGTCGAAGTCCTCGACGTCAACGATCATCGTGACGTCGACGAGGCCCTCACTCAGTGAGGCCGCGATGTCGGGGTCGATGACGCCGTCGAGTTCGAGAAGTGCGTCCATGAGCTGGTCGGTCTGCTCGTCGAACTTGCCGAGGTCGCCTAGGTAGAGGATGCGCAGTGTGACCATGATCTTCATGACTGGTCTCCCCAACAGGTCGATCTCTTGAGCTGGCCGATTAGGTTGCGCCGGTAGTTCGGGTCTGAGGGCGTCAGATGCACCGTCTTCTTATGCTTCTTGTCGCACGGGCAGTACATCTTGAAGTAGGCGCTCCCCTTCTCCGTTCTCCAGCCCTTCTTCTCAGCCTCGCGGATGACTGCTTCGAGATCCTTGTCCGGGTGCTTTGGGCGCCTCGGCGTCCCCGGTCGTCTCCTGAACCTACCCACGTTGTTACTCCGCGGTCGCAAGTTGAGGCGAACTACACGCGTGCAATTCGTGGCCCCCTAGTTGTTCGGAAGGTTAGCGCCCGTTTGCTCTCCGTCAGGAGGTGGGGGTCAGTACCGGTCGCCGAGGCCGAGGCGGTCGTGTTCGCGGTGGGCGCGCTTGGCACGGCCGGCGGCGCCGTAGCGCTTGAGCATCTGTGGGGAGCTCCAGCCCATCTGGTCCATGAGGGTCTGCTCACCGCCGCCGGCGTCGAGCCACTCGTGCGCGAGGGTGTGGCGGAACAGGTGGGGATGGACGCGTATGTCGATTTCGAGGCCGCGGGCCTGGACAGCCTGGTAGAGACCGTCGGGGGTCAGGCGGGCGCCGGTGCGCCAGGAGATCCAGAGCCCGTTGTGCTGGACGGGCTGCTGCCCGGTGCGCTTCCCCGAGCGCCAGGCCGCCCGCTTGCGCAGGTAGCGGTTCAGGACCCGGGCGGTCGTCAGGCCGACCGAGATCTGGTGCTCGCGGTCTCCCTTGGAGATGACGGTCAGCAGCCGTTTCTCGATGTCGACGTCGTCGACGTCGAGGCCGGCGATCGCGGAGCGGCGGCCGCCGGAGTCGGCGAGTACGCGGATGATCGCCTCGTCGCGGACGCCGCCGATCGTCTTGTCCGCCTGGCAGGCCTTGATGAGGGCGGTGATCTCGTCGGTGGCGAGGATCGGCCGCAGCCGCTCTCCGATCTTCGGTGGGCTCAGGTTCGCCATCGGGGAGACGTCGATCTCCTCGTCGGCGATCAGCCAGGCGAACCACTGCTGCAGCGACCGGAAGTACTGGTTGATCGCCGAGTCCGATCGGGGCTTGCCGAGCCGGGTTGTCTCGGAGCCCCACTCGACGAGGAACCTCTCGATGTGGTCCTGGGTGATGCCGTCGGCGCCGGTCGGGCGGTAGACGGGGATGCGGTCCTGGCCGGCGGCGGCCGCGGCCGCGCGGGCGGCCCGGCGGGATCCGGGCGTCGCGTAGCCCGAAGGAGCCACCGGTAGCGCCATCATCCAGTTGATCAACGCGACTGCCGCCTTGCCGTAGGCGGTCAGGGTTTCCTGGGCTTTGCCCTCGGCTGTCAGGGACTGCAGCCAGCCCGAGACGAGGAGCTCCCAGACGGGGTCTGCACCCTCAACGATCTTCGCCACGAAAAGTGAAACTACTACGTCCGGAAACGCAGAGCTTGACGTGTGCCGCCCGTATTACTACGGTGCGGTGCAGGTCAGTGATGCTTGGCGCGCCCGGCAGGGATCGAACCTGCGACCCAGTGCTTAGAAGGCACTCGCTCTATCCGCTGAGCTACGGGCGCTCATCCTCCATTGTGCGGCCTGGCGTCGGCCACACGGTGAGACGAAACGGCCCGCGTCCACGACAGCTCGTCATGTCAGGCCGCTGCTATGGGGCCGTCGACGGCTGGCGGGACTCACGAGAGCGTGCAGAACGGTCGTTCCGACCCCCACGTGCGGGCCACGCCATGATGCCCGTGCTGGAGTGTCTGCGCCACAGGATAAAGGTCCCGATATGCGCGACCTGGATCACATCGAGGCCGGCCGTACTCCGCGGCCTCGACCGGGACCGGTCTTCGACTCGGAGCCGAACCGGCGCCCAAGTCCAGGTCGCGCAGGCCAGCGGCCTCTCTGGCGCGGTGAACACGCGGTCGATGGGCATTGGCACCCATCGGCCGCGGACCGCGACGTTCAGCCTCACGTCAGCGGCCGGCTGCCTCCAGCACCACGAACTCCTCGTCGCTGAGGCTGAGCTCGGCGGCGGCGATGTTCTCCTCGACGTGCGAGACGGACTTGGTGCCCGGGATCGGGAGCATGACCGGTGAGCGCCGCAGCAGCCAGGCCAGCGCGAGCTGGGCCGGCGTCGCGCCATGCGACGCCGACACCTTGTCGAGCGGGCCGCCGGGCCGCGCGAGCCTGCCAGTGCCGACCGGGAACCACGGGATGAAGCCCAGGCCCTCGCGTTCCGCGTACTCCAGCACATCCTCCGAGGCGCGGTCGGCGAGGTTGTACCGGTTCTGCACGCTGACGACGTCGACGATCGTGCGGGCATGCGCCAGTTGGTCGACGGTGACCTCGGACAGGCCAATGTGGCGGATCTTGCCCTCGTCCTGAAGCTTCTTCAGCTCCCCGAGCGACTCCTCGACCGGGGTGCGCGGGTCGATCCGATGCAGCTGGAACAGATCGATCCGCTCCACCTTCAGCCGACGCAGCGACATCTCGACCTCCTGACGCAGATACGCGTCACGGCCCACCGGAATCCAGACGTTGGGACCGGTCCGGGTGAGGCCCGCCTTGGTCGCGATCACCAGGTCGCTCGGATACGGGTGGAGCGCCTTGGCGATCAGTTCCTCGCTTACGTACGGCCCGTAGGAGTCGGCCGTGTCGATGAGGTTGACGCCCAGCTCGATGGCCCGCCGCAGCACCCGCACTGCCCCGTCCGGGTCGGCGGGCGGGCCCCACACCCCGGGGCCGGTGAGCTGCATGGCGCCGTAGCCGAGGCGGTTGACGGTCAGGTCGCCACCCAACTGGAAGGTCCCGCTGGCGGTCGCCGACGGCTGCGTGGTGCTCGTCGCACGCGACATCTTCGTCCTTTCGCTGGTCTCACCAGGCCCTGCCTCGGCTGCCCTGTCGTTCCACTCACGGGTACGACGGGCTCCAGGCCGGATCGAACCGTGAACTTCCCGCGAGCGTGGCGCCTCGGCACGCGGCGCTCCACGGCACCCGCCTGCGGCGCCACTCATACCTGCCGCTTACGAGCAAAACCAAAGACCCGCCGCCGCACCTGTCGCTGCTGGCTGGCAACCACATCTCGGAGGTGGGTGTTCCCAGATCTACCTGATCGCTCCCCTCGGCGCCACCAGCGTGTGGACAAATCGGTGCCGTCCACAGCAAGCGCTGAGCGCCTTCCCTCATCCCAGGCGGCCAGCGATCCTGACGTCGCGCCGAGCACGCCGGCCGGCGCGGCCCGTCCGGCGGGCCCTCGTCCGCAGCCCCTGTGCCAGGAGGTCAGCATGTTGGAGACGACCCTCACCGTCACCGGCAACCTCATCGACAACCCGAATCTGAAGGTCACGCCGACGGGCGCCTACGTCTGTTCGTTCCGGCTGGCATCCACTCCCCGGCGCTACGACCGCAAGGAAGACCGCTGGGTCGACGGCCGGCCGCTGTTCCTCACTGTGGTCTGCTGGCGCAGGCTGGCTGAGCATGTGGCCGCGAGCCTCGCCAAGGGCGACCGCGCCATGGTGCACGGCCGGCTACAGCAGGATGACTACGAGAACGCGCAGGGCGAGCGCCGGCGTCGCTACGAGATCCAGGCCGAGGCGGTCGGCCTGGAGCTCACCTGGCATCCCGCCCGGATCAACCGAGCCGTGCGGGGCGACGGAACCATGGCGGCGCAGCCCGGCGCGCCAGATGCGGCCTCAGGCGGCGGGACAGGCACGCCCAGTGGCGGTCCGGCGTCCGCCGCGGCGGACGGGCTCGGCCCGTTGCCGGACGCGCCCTGGACGGACGGAGAGCCGTTCACCGGCTCGTCCCCTGTGAACGCCGCCGAGGAGCTGACCGGCGAGATGGCCGATGGCTGGGCGACCGGAGTCACCACCGACGAGGACAGTTGACATCCTCCCCGGTTTGACAGGAAAGCCGGGGATTCCCGCCTACACCGGTGTGGGCGTCAGCTTCGGGTGTGTTCCCGCTTCGACGCGCTGCGCCGGCACGGGTGCCGGTCTTACCTGCGCTCCACGGGCAGACACCGCCAGTCCGGCGGCCTTCGCGACATTGACCGCCGCGTTCACATCCCTGTCCAGAACCGACCCGCAGGCCCTGCACGCCCACTCCCGGACGTCCAACGGCTTCGGGCCGTCCTTCACCCCACAGGCCGAACAGACCTGCGACGTCGGCTCGAACCGGCCAATCCTCACGAAGCGCCGTCCGTACCGGGCTGCCTTGTACTCCAGCATCCCGACAAACGACGACCAGGCCGCGTCGTGCACCGACTTCGCCAGCCGGGTCCGGGCGAGCCCCTCACCGCCAGATCCTCCACCTGCTCGGTCTGAGCGGCCGAGCCTCAGGCCGCCCGGTCGGCGCACATGACGAGGAGCGGACGCGGAGGCCACCTCGCCCGGATCCGGGGCCGCGCGGCTCGGCGGATACGCTGACCCTGGTGAGAGACGTGCGGGATGACCGAGAAGGGCGGGCCACTCTGGCCGCCGTCTCGGAGCGCACCGTCGCCGCGCCTACCCCCCGTAGCGAGGACACGGCCGAGCTCGGGTCCGACGCGCCCACCGGCGGTCCACAGACCTCGCCTGGCCCCGAACGCGCCGACAGCTCGTGTAAGGCTGACACTCCTGGCACCGGCCCGAGGCGGCTCGGCGCCGCGATCGCCGCCCGGCTCCGAGCGGTCAGCCCGGCCGGTCGGTATGTCGCGGTGTTGGCGCTGGTGGCCGCCGCGACCGCGCTGATGGTCAAGTACCTGCTCTTCCCGCATCTGTCGATCAACAACGACGAGGCGCTCTACCGACTTCAGGCCCAGACCCTGGCCACCGGAAAGCTGTTCCCGAGCGCAGGCAACCCGGCCGGCTCGTTCGCGCCCTGGCTCGCGAAAGCGGTCCACGGCCACTACGTGCTCAAGTACACACCGTTCGTGCCGGCACTGTTCGCGGTGAGCCTGCTGGTCACCGGCGGCTTCGGCGCCGGCCTGGCCGTGATCGCCGCGCTTGCCGTCGTCGTCACCTACCGGCTTGGGCTCGCGCTGTTCGACGACCGTCGGGTGGCGGCTGTCGCGGCGACGCTGTTCACCGCGTCGCCGCTGGTCGTCCTGCTCGATGGCATGTTGCTTGCCTACCTGCCGGTTCTGGTGATGATCGAAGTGGCCGTGCTCGGGCTGCTGCGGGGCCTCGCGGCAGCCCAGGACGCGGCGTCGCGCCGGGGCTGGCGTGACCGGCGTGGCTGGGCGTTGTTCGGTGCTGGGCTCGCCGGGGGCGTGGCCGCCACGGTGCGGCCCTTGGACGTCCTGACACTGCTGGCGCCCCTCGCCGTCTGGGCCTTCGTGAAAGCGGGGTCCGGCCGCCGCTGGCTGACGGTACGTGCGTGCGCGGGCCTTGTCGTGCCGGCGGCACTGCTGCTCGCCTTCGACGCCGCCGCGACCGGCTCAGCCTTCCGGCTGCCGTTCACCTATCTCGAGCCCAAGGACAAGATGGGCTTCGGGATTCGCAAGCTCTACCCAACGGACCGGGCACACCATTTCACGCTCGCCGACGGGTTCTCCTCCGTCGGTCTCCACCTGTTCCTGCTGGGTGGCTGGGCCTGCGGTGGAGTGGTGTTGCTCGGCTGCGCGATCGGGGCGCTCGCCCGGCGTCGCGTCGGGGCCGCCGGGGTCATGCTCGGCGTCGGCGCGTTGGTCTTCCTGGCCGGCTATGTCGCGTTCTGGGGAGGATGGAACGCCGCCTTCCTGTGGGGGGGCATCCGCTACCTCGGCCCGTTCTACCTGCTACCGGTGCTGGCCGTGCTGGTCCAGCTGGGCGCCCGCGGGCTCGTCGACCTCGCGGCCTGGCGGCCGAGGCTCGGCGGGGCGGCGGTGACGGTGATCGCCGGGCTGACCTGCCTGGTGCTCGCGACGGCGGTCCCGGCCGACGTGACACTCGCTCGGCATGACAGGAACGTCGGCCGGATCGTCGATGCGCTGCCAGGCCGGCCGTTGATCTTTCTGTCGGTCGACCCGGTCTACCTCATGCACCCGACGTCGCTGGCCGCGAACGGGCCGGATCTCGACGGCCGGGTGCTCTGGGCGGTCAGCCGAGGCGGCAAAGCCGACCAGGCCGTCGTCGCGCGGAACCCGAAACGGCCGACCTACCTGCTCCGTATCCCCGCCGCCTACAACCGCACCCCGGACTCACCGGCGGGCGTACGGATCGAACGGCTGGCCAACCAGGTCGGGAAGACCGTGACGCTGGACCTCACCGTCGACCCGGCCCCCCAGCCGACGAGATCCGCCAGGCTCGTGTTGTCGACCGACGCCGGTGACGTCTCCTACCCGGTCGACGCCGCACACCCGATCCGGGCCCAGCTGGTGATCACCGCCACGGGCGCCACGTTGCGCGGGCTCACCGGGGGGACCGGGCTGACGGGCGCACCGCACCGGCTGACAACCCGGAAGGCACCGGGCACGGCCGCGGGCAGCCGAACGGTCAGCGTGGCGCTCTATACGACCCCGGTGGAGACCGGCAAGGAACAGTGGGTCGACCGGGAACTGGCCCCCACCGTCGCCAGCGCGGACGGCACGGTCACCGTGCTCGCGTCCACCGGCCAGGTCGCCGCGACCCGGGATTCGGAGTCACCGCCGATCCACCTCGTAGCCGCGCGCTGACCGCAGCTCTCCGACCGTTGTAAGCCGTCGCCAGCGGATACGTAGGACCGGCAGAAACCCTCACTCACTGAGCATGCCGAGAAGTAAGCCCACCCGTCCGGCCAAGCGCGGGTCCAGATCGCCCCGCCGAGACAAGCGCCCCGCCGGGCGCTCGGCCGGCTGGTCAGCGAGAACAGTCGGCCGAGCGACGAGCAGAGCAGCCGACCAGAGCCAGCCAGGCCGAAGCCAGCCAAACTGAGTCGGCCGAACAAGGTCAGCCGAGCAGGGCCTCGAGGTCTGGACGGATGGCGTCCGGGGTGACCGTCGGCTCGTAGCGACGGATGACCTTGCCGTCGCTGCCGACCAGGAACTTGGTGAAGTTCCACTTGATCTGGTCGGTGCCGATCCGGTCCGGGAAGGTCGTCGAGATGAAGTCGTAGAAGCCCTCGTACTGCGGACCGAAGTCGCCGGGCGCCTCCGCCCGCAGGTAGCTGTACAGCGGCGCGGCGTCCGGGCCGTTGACGTCGATCTTGCTGAAGACGGGGAAGGTCACGTCGTAGGTGCCCTGGCAGAACTCCTGGATCTCGGCGTCGGTGCCCGGCTCCTGCTCGAGGAACTGGTTGCAGGGGAAGCCGAGAACCTCGAGACCCTTGCCCTGTAGGTCCTTGTAGAGAGCCTGGAGACCCTCGTACTGCGGGGTGAGACCGCACCTGCTGGCGACGTTGACGATGAGCAGCGTCTTGCCGGCGAAGTCGCCGAGCGACCGGGTGCCACCGTCGGCGGTGGTGACCGTGTAGTCGTAGACACTCATGATTCGCTCCGACGCTCCCGAATAGTCCGAATGCTGACAGACCTGGCATCAAGGGACAAACGCGCGGCCGCACTGGTCAATTCCCGGAGCGGAAGGCCATCCTCTCCAGCAGCGCGCGCCGGTCCGCCGGCACAGGGGTCGTCGCACCCGCCACCCGGTGGACCAGGACCGTCTCCGACAGGCCGAGACAGGCACCGTCGCGGAACAGGCCCGCGAGGTAGACCACCGACGATCGCCCGACCGCCCCGATGCCGACGCCAACCTGGAAGGTGCCGGGATAGCGCGCCTCGGCCAGGTAGTCGACGCTTGACCGGGCGACCAGAAAATGAAACGGCCCGGCCTTCACGGAGCCGGTCCGGCTGAACAGGCCGAGGTGCTTGCTGTTGAACGCGGCCCGGGCGTCCTCGTAGTAGGCAACGACCGCCACGTTGTTGATGTGGCCCAGGTTGTCCACGTCCGCGAACCGGGCGCGGATGTCGTGTACCCAGGGATACCGCGCCTGCTCGAGGCGGGCAGGATCCCGCCGCGCCCGTTCCTGTGTCTGCATGGTCCCCTGCCATCCCCCCTGCTTGAGCACCGGAACAGGCCGGCGGCTCAGCCCGCGGCCTTCACGGCGGCCAGCAGTTCCGACCACAGCAACGGCTCGCTCTCGTAGGGGCTGTAGAACGTGAGGCGCTCGTAGAGCTTGCCGGTCTTCGCGACGAGTTTCGGCCCTACCTCGGCGGGCGTGCCGACGACCGAGAACTCGTGCAGCATCTCGTCGGTGATCACGTCTGCCATCTCGTCCCAGCGGCCCTGCTTGGACAGCGCGTTGAGCTCGTCCTGAGCGTCACCCCAGCCGTGCAGCTCCAGCACTGGCCGGTAGGCCGGCGTCGACCCGTAGAAGGCGATCTGCGCCTTGGTGCCCTGGATAGCGGTGGCCAGTTCCTCCTCGGTGCGGCCGACGGTGACGAACGACGGGCCGTTGACGACGAAGCCGTCCAGGCCGTCCTTCCCCGCCTGGGCCCGCCCGCGCAGCAGCGCTGGCAGGGTGACCTGCTCGATGTAGCGCATCGTGGTGAACGGGTGCACGAAGAAGCCGTCGGCGACCTCGCCGGCGACCTCGGTCATCTTCTCGCCGACGGCCGCGAGGAACACCGGCGGCGGCCCGTAGTCGTGCCGCTCGGGCGTGAAGAAAGGTGTCATCAGCGTGTGGGTGTAGAAGTCGCCACGGAAGCTGAGCTTCTCGCCCTCGTGCCAGCTGGCCCAGATGGCCCGCATGGCGAGAATCAGCTCACGCATGCGCGCCGCGGGCGCTGACCACGGCATGGAGAAGCGGCGCTCGATGTGGGGCTTGATCTGGGAGCCGAGACCGAGCACGAACCGGCCCTCGGAGTACCGCGCCAGGTCATAGCCGCTGGCGGCCAGCGTCATCGGGGAGCGCGCGAACCCGATCGCGATCGCGGTGCCGATGGTGATCGACTCGGTGGACATCGCGGCCTGGAGGCACTGCAGGAACGGGTCGTGCCTGGTCTCGGAGGTCCACGCCCCCGCGAAGCCGTCGCTCTCGATCTTCGCGGCTGCCGTCTGGGTGGCGCCGATGTCGTCGGACAGGCTCGCGTCGATCTTCATCAGGTTTCCTCCCGCTGGCTGCCACAGGGGCGCGCCCGGCGCCGGGGACACGAGTGTCAGCCGACCTGGCGATAAGCCCTGGGACACGCTCCCGCCGGCGACGGGCAGGGGCAACCGATCGAGGCCTGCGTCGCGCTGTGACGTCGGTCGCGTCCGTCACGCGGCCTCGGCGCCGCTGGCGGGGCCGGACCTGCCGCCAACACCCCCTTGCCCACCGGATCGGTCACAGCCGGACAGCCAGCAATGGCACATTTTCTCATTGTCCGGGATGACAAGCTGCGCCCGGGCATCCGAGGCAGCGGGGGTGAAGGGCGATAACCGTTGCAGCTGCCGCACCACCACGACCGTGAAGGCGGCGACGTCATCACCCTCCTTGTGCCGTTCGAGAACCATCTGACTGTAAATCGCCGAAGAGACCTTACAGAGGTTACGGCAACTGCCCGCATAGCTTTGATTCCCGCCATGACAGTTTCCGCGGCGCGTGTTACCTGTGCGGAAGAACAGACGGGAAGAAAGTTATATGCCAAGATCGAAGATCCCGACAGATGGGTCTCTGTCACATTTTGGCAGTCACATTGGCGATGCGGAGCTAACACGGACCGTCCAGGGCCAAAGACCCAGAACGAGTGGACCTGACGGCGCCAGCGTTGCGCGGACGGGCCGTCGGCGGGACCCGGCGGTTCCGCGGGGCCGGCGCCGGTGGGGACGGACATTTCCGCGGACAGCGCGGTTGCTATGTCTGAGTGCCATAGCCGTCGTGATCGCGGCTTTGGTCAGCCCGGCCGTCCCGGCGATCGCGGCCACGATGACAATCGAGGACACCAGCGTCGGCACGGGCCTGGGCCAGGTGTCGTACTCGGGCATCTGGACTCTATGCGGAGGCTGTGTACCCGCGACGCCGAACGGGAGCTTCCGGTACTCGAACAACTATAGCGCCATAGCGACCATCCGCTTCTCCGGTACCCAGATCAACATCTACGGAATCAAGGAGAGTCACGGCGGGTTCGCGGCCATCAGCATCGACGGCGGCACACCCAGCGTCGTCGACACCTTCGCGACAACCTCCGTGGTAAGCCTGATCTACAGTTCGGGCGCGCTCGCCTCCGGGACCCACACGGCCACCCTCACCAACCTGCATCAGCGCAATCCTGCGTCTGATGCCTATGTGGTCGGTTTCGATCGCGCGGTCGCGACAACCAGGACGACTCCGCCGCCACCGCCCACGCCGACGGCCGCCACCGTCGAGGACACCACCGTCGGCACCGGCAACAACCAGGTCGCCTACGGCGGCACCTGGTATGCGTGCGGTGGATGCGTCCCAACCAGCCCGAACAGAAGCTTCCACTACTCGCTCGACGGCGGCGCCACGGCGACCATCCACTTCACCGGCACCCAGATCAACATCTACGGAATCAAGGAGTCGCACGGCGGTTTCGCCACGATCAGCGTCGACCAGGTCGACCCGGCTCAACCCCTGAGCAGCAACCAGATCGACACCTACTCGCCCACCTCGTCCCTCACCCTGTGGTTCAGCTCGCCGGTCCTGACGCCTGGTTCGCACACGCTGGTCATCACCAACACCCACCAGCGCAACGCGGCGTCCGACGCCTTCGTGGTCGGCTTCGACCGGGCCGAGATCACGGACGGCAGCACGCCCTCGGTGCCGCCCTCCTTCGCGGGGCCGCGGTCCGGGCTGCCCTGGCTGTCCGGGACGAACGGTGACCCGACCATGGATCCAGCCCGCGTCGACGCGTTCTGCAACTGGCGTGGCAGGCCCTCCGACTTCGCCCTGCTCTACGTGCCCCGGGACAACTGGGACCAGATCATCACGTCAGGGGGCCTGTTGAGCAGTTTCGCCAACTGGCCTGGCCGACTGATGATCTCGATCCCGCCCTACCCCACGAGCGAGGGGAACGCCAACGCCAGATGCGCCGCAGGCGCGTTCGATTCCTACTGGCGCGAGTTCGGGAAGACGCTGAACTCCTATGGCCGGCAGTCTTCCTTCCTCAGGGTCGGTTGGGAATCCAACGGGGACTGGTACCCCTGGTCCGGCAC
>Ga0068859_100005724_pt1 | contig 12642 bp, 4 predicted proteins | sample KBSSwiS22_FD_66585 | JGI IMG/M metagenome (GOLD analysis project Ga0068859, IMG submission 66585) | Switchgrass rhizosphere microbial communities from Kellogg Biological Station, Michigan, USA - KBS Switchgrass S2-2 | ecosystem: Host-associated > Plants > Roots > Rhizosphere > Soil ... | reverse complement strand
TCTTTCACTGCGGACGGGAAAATTGACGACGCTCGCCAGGTAAAGATCGCGATGACCAATGCAAGTCTGTTTGCCTATGTCGCCGACGGAAAAAACGGCTTGCGGATTCTGCAATTGACCTCGCCCGAGACCTCGTCGACTTATGCAGGATTTAGTCCACGGCCTGAGCCTCAACTAATCGCCACTTTCAAGACTAAAGACGCCGCGCTGGCCGTTTCGAAGCCGCTCGATCGCGATCGAGCAGTCGATGAAACGGGAAATCAGATCGCGGTGTTCGGACGCCGTGGCGCTCGACCGTTCACTTTTGCAGAGGTGCAGCGCATGCTGCGCACCAATGAAGGCAGCGGCGATTACTTTACGGTGACCGACGAGCCGGCGACCCCGCCGCGCGACACTAATAAAGTCAGCGCTCTGCCTGCGCGCGGTGTGGTCGGTTTGCTGCTTGGATTGTTGGTTGCAGTGGTTGGCTATGGTAGTTTTCGGAAATCGCTCCGCCGAGGAACCGCCCCGGAGTAAATTAGCCAGATATGGAAGAACTCCTTGCGGGACCCGGGAAAAACGGAGCGGGCGAGCACCGTTTCCAAAATAGCTTTTCGCCCCGAGTTCTGCTTTATCTTCAAAAACCACAAGTCGCACTGGGGCTCTCCAATTAATAGACACCAACGAGACCCCGAAAAAGTGTTTAATCACTTTTCTTCGTCGCGAACTACTTTAGACTCCAGAAATACTCGAATCATTTGCTCCGCCGAACTCTCGTATGCTTTCACTTTTGTTTCCAGCTGTTCAGCGGTCAGCTCCATTTCGCCGGCCCGAATGCCCGGTAGGATCACATCTTTAAAGCGGTCAAGCACCGTTTCCGCGTAATTCTTTCTTAAGAATTCTTTGGGATCGTTTTCGTACGCCACCCGAACGCTGGCAATTAGAACGCGAGGATCTTCACTAACGGGCGCCATGTCGGCTCTTAACTCTCCGACCGTCTTGACCACTTCATTCTGCTTTTCAATTTCAAAACTAAAAACGTCGGTCAGGGATTTGTCCTCAACCGCAGAGCCCGCGCTCTTGATGAGCTTGCCGTTTAGTAGTTTGCGCACGATGGCCGGCACGTCTTTGCTAAAACCCGGGTCCATAGCTGACGAGAAAGTCTTCCACAGTGCTTCATAATCCAAAGCCTCTTTGACAAAGCCCAACTGGTTGAGGGTTTCGAGAATAATCCGGCCGCGAAGATAGGCGGTGGGATAAAGTCCCCAATTCGACTCCTGTTTGTGTTCAAAAGAAATATCCTCGAAGTTTCTGGCAAGAAAATCGATCAGGGTACCGGCAAAAGCAGGCCCGGCTGACAAACACCCATAGATATCGGCGAAGACCTCGCCCAACCAGGCTTCCCAGGCCAACGACCGTGGTTCAGCCTGGGCGCCGGTGATGGCTTCCCCAAGCAGCGTCCGCAACCTTTCAGTCAACCCAAAGTCGTCCTCGATGATGTGTCCAACTTCATGGCCGATCACAAGCGCGTCAGGCAAATGCTTAATCTGGTTCCAGGGAATACCAACCACAGGTATTGGCAGCTTGTTTACGATTTCAATTTCCCGCTCGCTCAACGCCTCGCCCGGCACGTCCTCAGGCTCAAAAGTCTTGCCCCTTGAAATAGAAAACGGACTTGTGCCGCCATTGAAAAACACCAGCGGCGGTTCTTTGCGTAACGTGTGCACCGGGTCGGGGTAGACCGTCTCCTGAACCGTCTTGTAGCAGGCCCAGGCAAACTCGTCCGCGACCTTTAAATATCTGCTAAATTCAGGTTCATTTCGCTGGGCCAGTTTGCTGCGAAAGAATTCCCAGATCCGGTGCTCGGAAAGCATTAGCCTTTCGGCGTTCTGAATTGAGGCGAGAAACTGTTCCGAGTCAGATGTGAGGTTCTCGCGAAGTATCTTCAGCACCTGCCGGTTCCACTGGTCCAAATGTGTAGTGATGGCGCGAATCTGGGTGTGATGCTTCTCCAGATCTGCCTTTGGCATACTGCGCTTCAACCAGAGATCAAACTCGTCGGCCAAAGCACCGATCTTTCTGCAAATCTCCCTTTTCTTACGGAAGGCCAGCCGATCTTTTGGCTGCAGGTTTTGATAAGGGCCCATGGAAAACTCCGGTCCTTAAGTTCGCTCGGTCCCTGGCGAAATCATTCGCGAGGATCGTGAGCAGGATTGAATTGCGATTGCCCGTAGCCCTGCGAGGCCGTGGCCCTCGGCATAGATGCCGTGAGCTGGGTGCGAACAGTCCCCGGCACAGCTGGGGCGGCGTTCAATCCATTGGTAACAATGTGAATGACGGGTTGTCAGTGAAAAGAATCGGAGATTGAACCAGGAGGAGGCCTTTGCGGGCGGCCATTTCGTGGCTCAGCTGGTTCATCCGACTGACGGCCTTCCCGAGGCTGGCTCTCTCTGCCAGCCCCTCGGCCAAAAGGCGCAGCAACGGCGTGCGGTACTTGACGTGTTCAAACAGACCGCTCGCAATGACTCCGCTCGTATTACCAAGTCGAAAAAGTTCCGCCGCAAAAGTATTTCGCAAAAGCATTTGCTGAATAGTCGCACTGTCTCCCGGGGCTCTTTGCGCTTCCAGTATCAGCAACGGGCGAAGCCTCGACTTTGACGACTTGAACAGGGCATCGTTAAGCAAGGTGGTCGATAGCTGAAGGTAATCGGAAGCCGACTCGCTGGCATAATCGACCGACTGGCTGCCATGAGAATCTCTCTCGACATTGAAATTCAGGTACACCTGACCGCTGGACGGATTCTCGGTAAAAGAGGACTCGATGTGTACGAACTGCGGGTTAAAAGTAGCGATGGCCTTCTCCATTTCATCGGCCAGCCGCTCGGGTCGCCGCACATCGATGTTGATACAGTTGAACCCAAGATCCTCGTAGAGATATCTAAGAGACAGCCCCCCGACATCGTGTCCGCGTTGAGCGGCGATTTGAGTCTCGAAAGATGGGCTGATGATCAGCGCCTTGACGCGACCATGACCTTTTTGCTCACGTAAATGAGCTTCGAGCCGCTCGCGAATCTGGTCCATCGTCGTCTGCACGCCGGGAATTCCCAGACTCGTCAAGAGTGACGTGGTTCCTGACCCAATCAGGCCGTCGACCACCAACTGGTTCCCGGTCAGAGCGTTTGTGGCAACTTGAATCCACTTAATCAGTTCTGTTTGGCCGAGGTCATTGGAGGTGCCCCGATAGAGATAACTGAAAAGATCCGGCAGGGCCATGTCTCCCTCAACCAGCGCCAACTCGATCGGGATCTTCTCAGCCGTCGCCGGCAGCTCAAGCCGGGCGTCGAGGCGAGGTTCTGATTCCCTGCCCCGATGCACCAACATTTCCATTTCTTGCGACGAAAACAACAATTCACCCAACGCGCGCCGGAAGCCCTCGAAGTCTTCAGTCATGCGCCGGGTGAGTTCAAAATTAGCCGCTCTGTCTCGTAGCGGTGCAGTAAGTTGGCTTGAGAATTCGCTTTGCGGAAAGCGACGCGTGACCTTCGTGTTTTGACTGCGCTTCCAGTTCTGCTGATCGTTGACGGTTATGATTTCAGACGTTACGGCAATTGAGTTCTCGACCGTTTCAAGCCGCAACGAATAAGTGCCCTGACGTGACCCCACCGGCGCCGGTCCAGGGCTGGTGGTTTCCCGGGGTGCGGCCACGAGTGACTTTATTCGCCCGGCCGACCGTTTATCGCCGAGTCGCTCGTAAATAGAAGCCGCCGCGGTCAGATGTGCGGCGGCTTTATCTTCGTCCCCGCGTCGCTGCTCCAGGCGGCCGGCCAACTCCCTTGAGAGTGCGCTCCATTTCGTCGTGATGTCGCTCTGGGAATACTGATCTCTCGCCACTGCCAGCGTCTGTTCGCAGGCCTCCAGCTCTTCGTTCTCGAGTTCGCGCTGGGCCCGCTCCAGCAGAACGGCGAGACAAAGGGATCGATACTGGCCGTATTCTTCCAGAAAGGGCGACAGGTCGCCTTCAGCATCTGAGCGAATCCCGGCGCGATTGCACGCCGAAAGCAATTGCGTGTAAGCAAAATGCTCTGCTTGCTCCAGAGATCTACTGAGCGCGCGGGCAAGCAAATCGCCGGGATCTGACCGGCAGAACCGCAGCAGATCCGCGAAGATAACCGTGGACGAGAAAGCTTCCCTCTTTTCAACTGGCCAGCCAATCAGTTTTATCAGTTTGTTGTATTCGGGTATCCGGTCAGCTTCGCCGTTTTGGTCCGCAAAACGAAAGGCCGTAAGCAATGGCAAACGGGCCGAGGGCGGCTCGATTTTACCGAGCACGCCGAGCAGGCTGGCAAGGGTTTCATGTCCTCCGAGACTGAACGCGAGGCCGGCTGACAAGACCCTCACGAGAGAACGGGTTGAAGAAGTGACTTCTTCGCGATCGAGTAACGTTAGCCATTTCTTGCTTGCCGCCTCGCGTTCGTCCTGCAGGTAGAGACAACGCACCTTCAGCAGTTCCATCTGGATAGTTATTTCGGGGCTTTTTCTTTCGCTTTGCGTCGCCCAGGAATCCAGCAAAGCCGTGGTATCGTTCACGTTCCCGACCTGGTCCAGGTGAAGTTCAACGCGCTGCAGGCGCGTTCGGTCAGGCCCGATCGGATCCACCACCCGGTTCCATAGCTCCTTCGCCTGTTCCAGAATTAAAGGGGCGTCCTTGAATTCCATTAGTTGACCAAGGGCGAAGCCTTTCAGTTCCGCGACCGCGGCTTGCTTTCGCGGATTATCAGCAGTTTCAGAAAACGCATCAGTGGCGCGAAGTGCCGTCAACGGCCGGTAGAGCTCTCGGGCCTGGAGGTTGTTGAACCAAAGTTCATAGTCGAATCTTTCCGGAGTATTTGTTAGTTGATTAGACTCAAGCAGCTGACGGCTCAGATTCTCCGCGACTGAATAGAGCCCTATTTCCCGGTTTACTTCAGCGAGTTGATAATTGATCTTTCTCACCGCGGGCGACGCGTCACGTCGTTTAGCATCAGCCAGCGCTTCTTCGTATTCAGCCAACGCTTCCTTGAAGCGTTTTTGATCGTGATACCAGCGCGCCAGCTTCAACTTAATTCGCCCCGGCGACAGGTATGGAATTCTCAGGAATCTGCTTTCCTCGTGCGCTTCTTTAAAGTATTTCTCGGCCAGGGTGGAGTTAGTGCTCTCATACATTTCCGCCAGTTGAATCTTGAGCCCCAGCGGCAGGAAAATCCCCCTGGTCGAAAGCAGCGCACTCTCGATTAGCGGGATCACGACATCGTAATCGATCAGGGACTTGTTAAGCTGAGTGGCAAGTCTCATATAGAGCTCAACATCGAACGACGGCTCAAACCCGGGTTCGACATCCGCCTTCAGCAAAGCATCGAGCTTCACTAAGTGCTGTCTTGCCGTGTCCCACTCAGTCGCATAGCCCTCTGTCTTCTGCTTGTTTTTTGCGGCCAGCATGATGGAAGTAACGACCACCTCATGATGGGCTTCGCATAACGCCCGATGAGTTACAATTCCTGTTTCAGACTCCTCATGGGGCCATTTCAGTGGCGTTTCATCTTCATCAACATAGTCCCGCTGGGTTATCTCAAAGGCCAACTGTCTCCGCGCTTCCATGTCAGTCTTGACCTGTTTGGCCCCGAGTTGTCGGCGCCAAAAACTTTCCGCCTTCGGACCTTCCACTTGAAAGTGGTGATAGACAGCCTCACACATCCAGGGGGCCCACTCATTGGATTGCTCATTGGCCTTCTTAACAAAATACTGGGCCGCCTCTTTGTGCAGCAGCGAAAAGATCTCTTCTTTGGCCAGCAGAAACCGCATGGGCACCACGACTTCGGGATGCAAACGCAAGCGGCTGGCGTCCTTTTGGTCGAACGAAACCCAACCGTATTGGCTAACCAGTGGCTTCAACTTGTCCCACGCCTCGGCGGCAGTCGCCGCGTCGCCGTAGGGCCAGTAGTCCCTTTGATCGAAACCTTCGTCGTCGGCGCACTGGAGTGACAAATCCTTGCCCCGTTTGCCGCGCTCTTTCAGCAGATGCCCCCACATCACATTTTCGACTACCTCGAGGGTCAAAATCCGCGGGACCACGGCGTAGCGCAACATCCATCGCACATCGGGATCTTTGATCCGCTCGATGATCCGTTGAATCATGTAGGCCACTTCCGCCCGCGGGTACTTCCTGACTTCTTCCGGGGTTTCAATATCCCTGGAGCTCACGAGATCGGTCATCAACGAAAGGATGAAGGGATTAATGGTTCGTTCCTTGTTATCGGCGCACTTCTCAATGATGGCCTCGATCAGAGGCTCGTCCTTTAATCCACGGTTTTCGGTGAGGTAGGCCCTGGCCTCGGCCGTATTGAAGCGTTTCAATTCGCACTCAACTGTGTGTTTATCAAATACCTGAGCCAGTTCTTTCAGTTGCTCACTTAAATCATACCGTCCCGACAGAACCAGCCGGAGCGCCGGATAGGATCCATGAATCTCCTCGATTTGCTGAATGACTTTGACCAGGCCATCCCGGTTGAGTAGCAACATCTCTTCGAGCGTATCGAGCGCTATCACGATTGGTTTGTCGAACTTTGCTTCTTTGAGAGTGCGGGAAAACACTTTAAGCGCGGTTAGCCGCCAGGACGACTCGATTGATTGGAAGTCCGACTCCAGGTCGAAGCGGTTTGCGACATCGGCGCTCGTCGGAGGGTCGAGCAGTGGCCTGAACCGCCAGAAAGACGCGAGCGGCTCAGTGAAGGGACGCTGATCAATCTGCTCATTAAGCTGCTCCGCTATCGGCAATAACAGTAGCAGCGGATGCCGGCTAATGTAATTCAGGTTCATCAGATCAAAATCAAGTCGCGCGACGGGTATCCGGTGCGGTTCGGGCACACAGTGTCGCGAGATCAACCAGCGCACAAACATCGTCTTACCCATGCCGCCGGTGGCGTAAACGTGGAAAATCCACTCTTGATCCTGAGCGGTGGATGGGGCTACGAACCGGGCGAAATCCTGCGCCATATTGGCGCGCCCAAGGTACGTGTTTGTTTGGTAGTAATCTGCAATGTAAAGGCTTCTGGAGTTGTGGTACTGGCGCTTACTCCGGCAAAAGTTTTTTAACTCGTCGCTCAATAACCGCGTGCGCACTTCAAACGTGCGCAACAGATCGTCACAGCGTGGGAGATCGAAACGTACGTCGGCCTCCGTGTAGAGTCTTTCCAACTCCTCTTGCGCCTTTTTAGGGCTGACAATCGCCAACAACGCCAGCCTGTCGAGATCGGCCTCCGGGCCCTTCGTCTCATAATAATCAAGTAGGTTCTGGAACACCGTCTCTTCAGCACGGAACGCATCGCCGCCGGCTTCACGGTCGGACCACAGGTCTTCGATATAGAGGGGACGGGCTTCATCTTTAATGCGAAACGAGTTGAACGTTCGTGGGACGGGTTCCACCTTGAAGCTCGCTACAAATTTGTCAAAGGTTATGGCGTCACCACCGGGCAGATTCTTCGACAAGAATTGATCAAAAACCGTAGCGTCAAAATTACGTAGAACTGCCACGCGCTTGACCAGTTCACGCTCCGCGGGCGGTTCGAGCCGGCGCGTCAACTCCTCCAAGGAACTGATCCCGTCGAATAACTCCGTAAGTAACTTCAGATTGCTTTCGTCCTGGCTCATGAGATCGCTGTCGCTTAACGGAACTGGCGCTGCAAATTGATGAGATTCTCCCGCATGCTGCCCAGAACGCTGGGTTTCCAGGGCGTTTTGGCAAAAGACGCATACAACTCGTACATCCGGTCCATTTGCTCTTTGGTGGCATTCTTGATGAGGCCCTGCACTCGCTCCGGAGCCGCCTTAAGGTTGCGGTAAAACTCCTTTACCACCTTCTCAAAATCCTCCGCTGGGATCTCTTCGAGGTTAACCTCATGCCACTGTGAACCCAGTTTTTTCTCCAACTCAGCATACATTTTTAGTTCGTCGTCATTGAGAATAAGCACCAGCCTCACCGATTGCTTTCCTTCCGCCGATTTCAAATTTCCGGCAGCCGCTTCGGCAAACAGGTAAGGAATAAGAAACTTATTCATGTGAGGGTCCGAAACCCTGGCCTCACCGTGAGTAAATTGATCGAAAACGATGATTAACGGATTATCTTCCGCGGCGGCTTGTGGCAGCGCTTTGCAGAACGATTTGAAGATTTCTTTGACTTGGTTTTCTGGTAAGTTCTCCAGGTCTTTAACGTCTAATTCTTTGAAAGGCACATCGCTTTTGTCCCAGACCGGCGGGGTTTCATTCTTGATCCGATGTTGAAGTTCGTGATTGAACTCATTGAAGGCTTTTTGATCGAGTGGCCGGTAGATGAGCTGATACCTGCCCGCGGTCGCTTTTGATTCGTCGCCCCTCTGTATTTGCGTGAGCACCTCAAGCCAGCTGGGGCTGTCTTTGCCGACCACTTCGACATAGCGGACGTCGTGATTCTGCCAGGCACAGGCTTCCAGGCACCACAGCGTCAACCAGGTCTTTCCCGAGTCCTTGCCGCCCCGAACCATAGTGAGTCCCCAATCTGTCTTTTGGTCAGAGATCGGATGGAATCCATGAATGAACTTGCGCCGATCATCTCTGCGATTAGCCAGGACACTTACCTCCTGGAATTTTTCACACAGTCTGATGTCGGTTTCGCGCTCTTCGCTGGTCGGTTTTAGCGGCAGGATTTTTTCGGGAGGGATGGAGATCGAGAGCACCGGGGCGGCCCAGTCTCGGGTATTATTTCTTTCCACCCCAGGAGTATTGTTACGAACTTTGACTCGCGCGCCGGCAGTGGCTCGGTCAATCGATTCACCGCGGGCCAACCGCGTGTAGACCTCCCCGGCAAAGGTCCCTGCCAGAGTTCCCCTGACGTCTGCCTGCATCGTCAAAACAGCCGGGATTTTGAGAGATCGAAAGGCATCGCCTACACCCCACGATGCGACCTGGCCGTCGAGTGTCGGTGTTTTACTGCCGGCCGTCCGGCAGGCGTTGATGAAAACAAAACGGGGAAACCACTTCCAGGCCCTGAGGCTCGAGCCAATCTCGGTAGCTGACCAGGGTGCGTTTTTGCCTGCGTTATCTACCAGGAAAATCTTGGAATTCTTTTGAGCATCCACGGCCCCGTGTCCGATGTAGTGAAAGATGTGTGGCCTGAAATTGGTGCACTTCGTCTCCAACTCGTCGATTGTCTTGTGTTCGATCACGTCAACATCAATTAGCCGATTTACCTCGCGCAGAACATCTTCGATCTTGTCCACTTCCTCCGCCGCGCCAATTGAATCATCAGCCCCGCCTACTACGACAAGCAGGCGGATCGGCCAATTGACTTTCACGATCTTCGGGTCTTCTTCGGTTTCGTAATTGTGGACGCGAATGATTGAGTCTTCGGTATCCTGGAACCATTGCTCCGCGCCATTTGAGATAAGCTCCCACGGAAGCAAACCCAATTCCTGGTCAACGCCTCCCTCGATATTTATGTCGAGGTGGACGCGAAGGTTTTCGTCCTGCTTCTTTCCGGCTATTAAGGTCTTCCATCTTTTGCCAACCTCACCGAGGTTCAAAAGTGCGAACAGATGTCTCCCGATGCTGCCGAAGTCGACGTGCTCAGTTGCTTGTTTGAGGAAGAATTCACGGTAGGTGGCGTAATCACCGCCGTGGTCCTTAAGTTTTAGATCCGGTGGGATTTGCTCTTCGATCACAGCTCCGGTCGCGGCTTCAATTAATTGCAGTCTCAGACTGGATCCGCTGTTTTCGCCAACTCTGGTAATCCGCAACGTAATTTCGGTGGGATTCATAGGTTCCAGCTCCCCATAATTAAACGAACTTCTCCGCACCCATTTCTGTCACCAATTTTGTCTGGCTGATCATTTCCAGGGAATAACCTCGGTTTGGTGTTTTGTTCCCCGCTCGTTTATGTAACTGACGTTGATAACCTTTTCTGCGAAATCCATTACCACAAAACCAAAGTAATTCCAGGATTCGAGCAACTCCTGAAACCCTTGCCGGTACTCATAGATTACGCCTTGCGGAAGATCGCCTTTGGCGACATAGAAAGGAATTCCGCCATGTCCAATACAACGCGGAAATTCGATCTTTTCTCTCGGTTCGTAGAGGGCGCAACGATGCTCATGCCCCCAAAACCAGGCCCTGACGCGTTCGGCGCTCAAAGGACCCTTTAGTTTGTCGAGTAACAACTGGCCGCCACTTTCCCCGGGATAAGCACTAAAGGGCTGATGATGACTCAAGAGGATTCCATTCTTTTCGGGCGCGCCGGCAAGCCTCTCGGCAACCCAGGATTCCTGGCCTCCGTACAAATCGTGCGCGTCAAAGATCAGATTTTCGTGATAGCCGGTGTCCAACCCGAGAATGAGCCAATTATCATTCTCAAGGCTGAAAAAACTGGACGGAGCCCCCTCGCGATCCAGGTGGCCGTGAAACCGGCGGTCATCCCTGAGCAGGTAATCAAAGTAGCCCCAACCACCTGAATACATGTCGTGATTTGCGTTGAGGGCCCAGGACGAGATCACTCCCGCCTCACTCATTTTCACCGGCCAGTATTTCAGAAAATTGTTTTCATACTCGCGTGGCAGACCCGAGTAGTAGGCGTCGCCCAGGTGAATGACATGTTTGTCGCGCGAGGCTGCCTCGGGGTCATCCAATACGGCGCGAACTGCTTCGCCGATTTTGCGGGCGCGCGGTAAACCGCTGGCCCAATCACTTAGCAGGATCACGCGGGCGCGATTTCCTATGGTGACGGGCTGCGCCGGCTGATCGTTAAAGGGATGCCGTTTTCGCCAACTCCGAACTCCAATAGCGGCAAGACAACTGGCCCAACCTATATCCAACAGTTCGTATCTCTGCCAGAGCCCGCGCTGCGGCGGCGCTCCCGACAGCAATGACGCGAGCGAGGGATCCATTTCCATGTCCGTGACTGGAATTCGCTGGGCCGGACCGAAACCGCGGGCCGCATTCTGTATTACGCTCGCAGCTTTTTTTTCTTCGCAGAACTGCTGTAAGGCAGATTGCGCCAGGCTCACCACGGCGTCGCGGGGGAAGAAAACTGCATCATCCAATTCGGCTGGCGCTCGGGCCGCGTCTCGGGCGATCGCCGCCTCGAACTCATTCCTTGTATCGTGAAGATCATCAATTGCCAGCCCTGACTGATCGAGAAGTTCCCTGATGTTGGGGTCGGCCTTGACGTATCCTGCCGCTTGTTCGCGGATCCCTCCGTTCAACTTCTCCAGACTTTTGAGAACGAAGTCACGTTTTAGCAGTTGAGCGAGCATGATTCACCTTTCCGGGTCCGGCAGTAGCCTGGGAGCTAAAGGCCCTTATCGCGCGAATTCAACTCATAAATTGATTCAATGGAAGCCCTCACGAAACAGCGGGCGCAGGATCGTTCTTCAAAGGCTGGACTAGCACGGTAAGCAGAAAGCAGGCCCATGAGAGCCAGCCTTGTGAAGTCTGCGGCCGGAACATATTCCACCTGATTCGAAAAGTCAACAATTGAAGCAGCAACTGACGTAAACGGCTCTGGCAACGATGCCGCGGAGGTCGATTGACTGTGGGTTAATTCCGGTAATTCGTCGGCTTTGCCGACTTTTGAGGCAAAGTCGCGCGCTAGTCCAAGCGTGAAGAGGCTATTACTTATGGTCAGACGATACTGCGGAGCTCGGTAAACGCGGCGCGCTCGATCTTCTCGGTTTCGAGCACGCGCTTACTAATTGCTCCCAACAGCTCCAGCGTGTCAGCCTTTGACAGCGACAGCTCTTTTGCGCTTCTCTCGTGCAGCTGTTTAAGACGATCTCGAAGGGATTCGAGCTCTTTGTCGATAGCAGTAGTACGGGGTTTTCGGATCAGAACCGACCTGCGGGTGAGAGCCTCGCGAGTCTCTTTGAGCAGAGGGATCGAATCTGGCAGCGCTGCATCTGATATTGCCCGCCACGACGCCTCGCTCTCACGGAATTGCTCGGCAACTTTCCGGAAGGCTGACTTCTTTAATACGCCGGCAGCCTGGTCGAGAAAATCAGCGTACAGCCCGCGAAACGCGCTGCCCCCGTAGCCTCGCAATTCGATCTGCTCGAACACGGTACTCATAGCGCCATGCAATGGTGGTCCGCCAGGGAAACAGTTGGGCCAGCCCTTCTTGTTTTTTGTGTTGGTCAACATCTGGGCCCATTTGTTCAGCGCCGTCAGGCCAAAATTCGCAATCCCCAGACCCTCGAGCATTTGACTGCAAGTGCCTCGAATTCGCTTCTGTAAGGTTGCGCGCAGCTGGGGTTTGGCGGTCGACTCGCTGATCACCACCGTACGGAACCTGGGAGCGTAGTTTGAATTGCGCGCCTCGGTAAGCTCCTCCATGCTCATCCGGATCACGCTGTCGCCTAAATCCCCAACAAGTACGTCATCCCCTTCCATTCCATACACCACCACCTGGTGATAAGAGTTGGGGCGACCCGACAGAAACATGTACGGCAGCTTCGTGACCTCAACCCAGACGATTGCGATGAAACCGTCGTTCAGGATCTTTACCAGGCTCTTCGTTGCGGCGGATGGCGATGAGGAATGCCTTACGTCGGCGGTAGCGCCCCAACCCTCGGTCATCTGTAACGTGAAGTACGGAGTGTCACCCTC
>Ga0068859_100005718_pt1 | contig 12650 bp, 10 predicted proteins | sample KBSSwiS22_FD_66585 | JGI IMG/M metagenome (GOLD analysis project Ga0068859, IMG submission 66585) | Switchgrass rhizosphere microbial communities from Kellogg Biological Station, Michigan, USA - KBS Switchgrass S2-2 | ecosystem: Host-associated > Plants > Roots > Rhizosphere > Soil ... | reverse complement strand
CGGCGCGCCGCGGCGAAGATGCGCTGCTCCGAAGTGGCGATTCGACGCTCGGCGCCACGCATGGCCCCGTGCGCGAGCAACGCCACGGCGACGCTCGCCACCAGTGCCGCGGGCGCGACCCAGCGATCGGGAATCCGCGAGAACCCCCCGCCGCGCGCCGGCCGCTCGACGAGGCGGTAGGTGAGCCACGCCAGCAGGAGCGCGAGCGCCGTCCACACCAGCCGACCGCGCACACCGACGCCCGGATCGAGTACTTCGCCCAGGCCGACCAGCGGCCAGTGCCACAGGTACCACGCGTACGAGACGCGGCCGAGCCAGCGCAGTGGCTCGGCGCCGAGCGCGCGGGTGATCGCACCACCGGGGGCGCGAGCGCCGCCCGCGATCAGCGCGCACGCGCCGAGCGCGGGGAGCAGCGCGGCCGCCCCCGGATACGGCGTCGCGCGATCGTAGGTCGCGACCGCGACACCGATCGCCGCGAGGCCGAACGCCGGCAGCAGCGTCGCTCCGCGCGGGCTCGCGTCGATGCGGTCGACGAGCACGAGGGAGAGCAGCCCGCCGAGCGCGAACTCCCAGATGCGCGTCGGCATGCCGAAGAAGGCCCAGGGCTGCGCGGTGGTGGTGAGCACGAGCGAGGCGACCAGCGACGCCAGCCCCGCGATCACGACGGCCCGCGTCGCCATCCGGCGCATCGCTGCCGGATCGGCATCGTCGCGCAGGAGGATGGGCACGAGCACGACGAGCAGCAGCGGCCAGACGAGATAGAACTGCTCCTCGACGGCGAGCGACCAGGTGTGGAGCAGCGGGTTGTCGCTCGAGCCGAAGTAGTCGAGCGCGCCGCGGGCGAACTCGACGTTCCCCGCATGCAGCGCGACGGCGCGCGCGGTGCCCGCGACGAGCGGCCGGTCGATCGGCGCGTACAACGTGAACACGATCGCCAGGGTCGTGAGCAGGACGACGAGCAGCGCGGGCAGGAGCCGAAGCGCCCGGCGGCCATAGAACTCGTTGAGACCGACGTCGCCGGTCGCCTCGCGCTCGCGCACGAGCAGCCCGGTGATGAAGTAGCCGGACAGCACGAAGAACACGTCGACGCCGACGAAGCCGCCGGCGAGAGCAGGTACGCGCGCGTGGAAGAGCACCACGAGGAGGATGGCGACGCCTCGCAGGCCTTCGATGTCGGGACGGAATGAGGGGCGTTCGCCGGACATGTCCGGTCTACGGCACGTCGGACGGCAAAGTTACTGCCGGGTCGGCTTGGGGCCGGGCCCCGTACTCAGAGCAGCAGATCGGCCCGTACGAGCTGACGCGCGTTCCACCACAGCGCCCCGAGCACGTTGGAGCGCCGCAGCTCGACGCTGGCCTCGCCTCGGGTGCCGGGGCGCCAGGCATCGTCCGCTGCTCTACGAACGCGAGCCTCGACCGTGCCCTCGCTGCCGCCTGTCGACACGCCGACGGTGGAGACCTCGCCGACTCGCGCCGTCCACGGTGCGCCCGGGTTGGCGAAGGAGATCGCGTGCACCACCTGACCCGGCTGCACACGAGTCGCACCGGCGCCGGCGAGCGCGATGCGCACCTCCACGGAATCGATGGCGGCGAGAGTCAGGAGAGTGTCGCTCGCGGCAACCAGGCGTCCGACGAGCTCCTCGGCGTGCGGCGTGGTGACGATGCCGGAGGAGGAGGCGCGAAGAACGAGATTCGCCGCGCGCCGCTCGAGGCCCGCGAGGTCGGCCTCCGCCTCGCTCCGCTCGGCGGCGAGCCGGCTCGCGTCTCCGCTGCGGCCGGTGGAGCGCGCCACCGATTCTCCGAGCGCGAGCGAGTCGACGGCGCGCGTCGCGGCGAGCATGCTCCGCTCGAGGTCGTAGTCGACGAGGCGGAGGAGCGGTGTGCCCGCCTCGACGCGCATCCCTTCGCGCACGAAGCTCTGCGCAATGACACCGCGCTCCGCCGAGCTCACGACGCGCGCGCCGACGGAACCGACGACGAACTCACCGGGGCTGGTCAGCGTCCACGGCACGAAGAGCAGGAGGAGCACGACGAGCGCCCCCGCGATGCGGATCGGACGGCGCATCCGTCGCAGCGAATCGCGCCGAGCGCGCACCGCGAGGAAAACTCCACGAAACCATGTCATGATGCGACCGCGCAGCAGAAAGGCGAGCAGCAGCGACGTGAAGACTCCGCCGGCGATGCCGAACGCCTGGCGTGACCAGCCGACGACCAGCATGGCGACGAATCCAAGCAGGGCGGTCGTGTAGACCGTTGCCACCGCGCCGTAGATGAGGAAGACGCGCCGCTCGCGCGGCGACGCGGGCGGCTCCGGCACGTCGAGCCGCAACAGGTTCTTCTGCAGCCACCAGTTGAAGTGCGCGAATGCCCGCAGGCGGAGATTCGGGATCTCCATCCAATCGGTGAAGGCGAAGTAGCCGTCGAGCGGCAGGAGCGGGTTGGCATTCGTGAGGAGCGTTGACGCGCCACCGATCAGCATCGCGGCGACGGCCACGTTCGACACGAGCGTATTGGGCGCGGCAACCCACCACACCATCGCGGCGGCACTGGCGACGACGAGCTGGATCCACCCACCGGCGGCCGTGACCCAGAGACGCGCGCGCCGCTCGGGAAAGCTCCACGCATCGGAGACGTTGCAGTAGAACGCCGGCTGGAAGTAGATGAGCATGAAGCCCAGCTCGCGGACCTCGCCGCCGAAGTGCTTGCACGCGTAGGCGTGGCCGAGCTCGTGGATGAGGATCACCACACCTGCCGTCACCCACAGCACGACGACGTTCGTGAACGTGATCGTGTGCAACGAGTACGTGGAGGCGAGCGCACCCTTGAACTCGCCCCATCGTGCGCCGAGCAGCGCGGTGTACACGACGAACACGGCGACCGAGACGAGCACGAAGGTTCGCGTGAACATCCAGTCGACGTACGGGAGCGAGCGAGTAAGCATGACGTCCGGATCGCCGAACGACCAGCGCATGCGCAGCAGCTCGCCGCGGAAGAGCGCCGGGCGGCGCCGCTCATGGCGCTCCGCGCGCAGCCGCTCCATCTGCAGCGTGGTGCGCTCCTCGAGCGCGCGCTCGAGGAAGCCGGCGCTGGCCATCGTCCGCGCGAAGCTCTCGACCGCCTGCGCGGACACGCGCATCCCGTCGGCGGCGAGCGCCGCCGCGATCTCCTCGGGCGTGTGCTCGCCGTCGAACGCGCGAAGCACGCGCACTTCGGTTGCGCCGAAGCGGAGGTACTTCTGCGCGGTGGGATCCTTCACGACGAAGCTCGTCTCGCCGCGAAAGACCTGCTGGATGATCGAGATCTCCGCGCGCAGACAGGGCGCGCCGGGGCGGGCAGGCATGCGGTCAGTGCGACGGTCGCGCGAGCCGTTCGCCCGACGCCAGGCCGCTCAGGATCTCGACCCGTCCGTCGCCGACATCGCGGCCGACGGTGACCGAGCGCAGGGTGCTGCGGCCGTTGTCGACCACCACGGCGTAGCCGTCGGAGGCGATCGCGGCGCGCGGCGCGGTGACGACGTGCCGCGGCTCGTGACCGAGTCGCACCGTGACGGTGCTGCCGGCGAGCAGCGCACCGCCCGGCCGGGTGACCTGCAGCACCACCTCGCGCGTCCCGCTCCCCGCATCCACGAAGGGGGCGGCATGGACGATCCTCGCGGCGTAGTCGAAGCCCGTCCCCGCCGAGATCGTGGCGGAGTCGCCGACCCGCAGCTGGCGAGCTCCGGCCTCGGGGACGCGTACGCGCGCGAAGAGGGGCGCGGGCTCGGTGACGCGGAACAACGTGTCGCCCACCTCGACGAAGCGCCGGGGTCGGGCGAGCCGCGCGGTGACGACGCCGGCGAACGGCGCGGTGACGCGCGTGAGCTCGAGGTCGCGCTGCGCCTTTCGACGCTGCACCTCCGCCTGGCGCAGCTGGAACTCGACCTGCTCGGAATCGGCGGCGGTCGCGCCCCCGCCCTTCTTGAGCAGCCGCGTACGGGCGGCCGTGCGGGTCATGCTCTCGTACGCCGCCTCGGCGCCGGCGAGCGCGATCACCTGGTCGGCGCTCTCGAGCCGCGCGAGCAGCTGGCCGGCGCTGACACGGTCACCCAGCTCCGCATTGAGCCCGTCGATCGTACCCGCCGAGCGCGCCACGACGACGGCGTCGTGCTCGGCGTAGAGCTGCGCGGGCAGCTCCAGCGCGAGCCGTACGGTCGCCGTGTCGACGGTGAATTCGGCGGCGGACGCGGACGCGGCCTTCGGGGCCCCAGCCTGCTCCGCCGTCGCCGAGCGCGCCTCGCTGCTGCAGGCCGACGCGAGCGCGGAGACGAGGGCGACCGCGGCGCACGGGAGTATGTATTTCCAGTTGTTCGTCATGACCAGAATCTCCACCAGGCGAGGCGCGTAGCACGCACGGGAGCGCGAACGAGCCGCCACAACGCCGATGCGGGCTCCGTGAGCACGCGTGCGTAGGCGGCCATTCCCGGACGCAGAAGCCCGTCGGGGTTCGCCACCACGGCGCGGACGGGGAACGAGACCGAGCCGGCAGACGTCGCGGACGTCGCGCCGATGGACGTCACGCGGCCATTGAAGGTGTGCTGCGGCAGAGCCGCGATGCGCAGCCGCACCTCGTCCCCGATCTGCACGCGCGTGATGTCGCGCTCCTGGACGCCGAACTCGAGCTCGAGCGAATCGGTGCGGCCGACGACGGCGACGAGATCGCCCGCGTCGGCGTGCGACCCGACGCGCTCGTCGGGGCGAGCCGTGAGGATGACGCCGCGCACCGGAGCGCGCACGACGCTCGAGCGGATCTGCTCGTCGAGCAGATCGGCGTCACGACGGAGGACGTCGACGCGCAGTCGCTGGAGTCGTTCCTCGGCGGCGTCGCCACGCGAGGCGGCGACGGCGGCGGCGCGCTCGGCGGAGGCCACCGCGGCGAGCGACGCCTCTCGCTCGGCACGCCGCTCGTCGTCGCGGAGGTGGGCGACGGGCGCGCCGCGATCGACGAGCATCCCTTCACGCACGAACACGCGGTCGATCAGGCCGGGCAGCGTGGCGCGCACGTCCGCGCGCACGAGTGGACGGAAGACGGGGTCCACTCCCGGCACGCGCATCGGCCAGCGGATGATCGTGAGCGCGGCGAGGATCACGACCGCGGCGCCGAGGTAGATGCGGCGGCGTTGCGCGGGGAGATCGAGCCATGCCGCTCGCTTGGCACTGATCGCGCCGATGGCGCTCGCGAGCGGAACCTGGCGATAGAGCCGCGCATTGCGCACGGCGACGGTGCTCTGATTCGCGAGGATGGCCGCGAGATCGCGCTCACGGGGCGTGGCGAAGTCGGAGCGCGACGCCTCGAACAGCAGGATCCCGACGATCCCTTCCTCGTCCTTGAGCGGGAGATAGAGCCCGCTCATCGCGCCATCGCGCTCGAGGTCCTCGCCGAAGATCTGGACGAACGTGCGCTCGGCGTCGGAGCCCGGATCGCTGCGCTCGGAGAGGTAGAACGACTCGCCGACACCGGCCGCCCACGCGGCGCGAACGGCGAGGTCCTGGAGCGCCGTGTCCTTCGCATCGACGCCATCGGCGCCGGCGACGGCGCGGATGTCGCACATGCCGTGTTCGTAGAGCGCGATGGCACCGCGATCGAACTTGAGCGCCTTGCTGGCGAGATTGACGACGGTGCGGAGCACGCGGTCGAGATCGAGCGTCGAGGTGATCTCGCGGCTCATCTCCGTGATGAGCTCGAGCTCGCGCGAGGTCTCGGCGACGGCGCGCTCGCTGGCGGCGAGGCGGTTCGCGTTGACCATCGCCAACCCTGCGGCGGCGGTGAGCCGGCGCAGGGTCTCGCGCTCGGCGGGCCCGAAGCCGCCGTGGGTCGTGAGCGAGCGGGTCACGCGCACGACGGCCATCGTCCGCTCGGCGACGAGGATCGGCGCGGCGGCGACGGCGGTGTCGCCTTCGTGCGGGAGTGGCTGCTCGATCTCCTCAGCCGATACCGAGACGCCGCTCAACGCCTCGCGTCGCTGTCCGATGGCGCCGCGGCAGTGCAGCCGACCACCGCTGGGCACCCAGATCGAGGTGCCTTCCACGGGAAGGATCCGGCCTGCCGCAGCGAGCGCCTTTCCGGCAATGGCGCCCGAGTCGTCGGTGGCGAGCAGGTCGAGCGTCGCGTCATGCAACGCGTCGGTCGGGGGGGCGACCGGGGAGGTACCGAACGGCGGCGTCGCCGCGAGTGTGTTGGAATCCACGCGTCCCTTGAAGGCTTCGTGCGCGGTGAGCGGCTAACGTGTTCCGGGCCGCTTCGGATCGCAAGGTCGCCACACTCGCCGGCAGCGACCGAACAAACGGATCGCGCCGCGCAGACCTGGTAGGTTGCGCGGCGCGATCTGGGGGGAGGGGCCTGCTCGAGCTTAGATGAAACGCGGTGCGATGCGGGCTTCGAGCTCCTGGACCGTCAGCTCGATGGCCTCGGCGCTCTTCTCCGTGGCCGCCTTGACCTGCTCCTTCTGTTCGGCGGTGAGGTCGATGCGGATGATATCGGTCTCTTTGTTGTCGGACATGATCTCTTTGAAGGAGGAGGTGACTTGGCCAGCGGTGACTTCGCGGGTGAATCTTCGCGGCAATCGTGAATGGAGCGTGAAACTGGGGCGATCCGTCGTGAAATCGGCATTCACGACGCCGCAATCCGCGGCTTCTACTCGATCAGCGCGATGGGAGCGATACGGGCCTCGAGCTCCTGAATCGTCAGCTCGATCGAGTCGACGGTCTTCTCGGTCGCCGCCTTCACCTGCTCCTTCTGCTCCGGCGTCAGATCGATGCGGACGACGCTGGACTCTTTGTTATCGGACATCGTGGGTCTCGGTGGAGGAAGTGTGCTGTGACTGCGACTGCGTGAATCTTCCGGGGCGGCCGTGAACTCAGCGTGAAGTGCGACCCTCCACCGTGAAATCGTGTTCACGGCCCCCGGAGGTGCACCGGATGTTTACTCGTCGCTGACGATCGGGGCGAACGGCGCGATGCGGGACTCCAGCTCCTGAACCGTGAGCTCGATGGCTTCGGCGCTCTTTTCCGTCGCGGCCTTCACCTGCTCCTTCTGCTCGTTGGTCAGGTCGATTCGGACGATCTCTTTCTCGTTGGACATGGTCTTGTCTCCGGAAGTGCGTTGGGGGGAGGCCGTCGGTTTCGCGAGAGACAATGCGGCGGCACCGTGAATACAGCGTGAATGCTCTTTCCACGAACGTGAGACGAGCGTATGTTCGCCGCTCCCCGTGGACCGAGACGATGCCGTCGCTGGTTCTCCGCCTGTGCGGCGATGTGGTGCTGTCCTCCCCCGATCGAGTCCCACCCGCGCCGCCGCTCGGCGCCAAGACTCTCGGGCTGATAGCGTTCCTCGCCCTCGAACGGGGGCCTCACCGGCGCGTAGAGCTGACGGCGCTGCTCTGGGGTGATTCACCCGAGGAAAAGGCCAGGGCCTCGCTCCGCCAGGCGCTCACCCACCTCCGCGAGGCTCTCGGCGACGCGCTTCGGGTGGACCGCTCGACGGTGGAGCTCGCGGGCACGCTGCAATGCGACGCGGCCGAGTTCCTGCGGCTCGAGTCGGTCGACGGCGCCGCGGCGCTGGCGATCGACGTGCCGCGGTTCCTCAGCGGGCTGACGGTCCGCAACTGCCAGGCGTTCGAGGAGTGGGCCGACGAGAAGCGCGCCGAGCTGGTGCGCCGGTACGCGAGCCTGCTCGCGTCGGGCGCGCGCGAGGCGATGGCACGCCGTTCCTGGCCGGACGCCCGGCAGCTCGCCGAACGATGGCACCGGCTGGACGTTCTGTCCGACGAACCGATCGCCGTGCTCGTGGAGGCGCAGTACCTCGCCGGCGATCGCTCGGGCGCGCTCGCGACCTACGCACGGCACGTCGCGCGGCTCACGAAGGAAGTCGATCGGACGCCGGGCCGCGCTCTGGCAACGCTCGCAACGCGGATCGAGCAGAGCTCCGCTCCGCGTGGTGCCAAGCGCGCCACTGAAAAATGGTACGAGCACGCTCCGTCGTTCGACGCGAGTCTCGTGGGTCGCGGACGCGAGTGGGACGCGCTGAAGCACGTCTGGGAATCCGTGACGACGGAGGGCGGCAGCCGCGTAGCGCTGATCGAGGGGGAGCCGGGGGTCGGCAAGACGCGGCTGGCGGACGACTTCCTGCGCTGGGTGACGTCTCGGGGAGGACTGGTGCTTCGGGGGCGCGGCTCGCACGCGCGCGGGGGCGCACCCTTCGGCGCGATCATCGAGGCGCTGCGGGGCACGCTCGAAGCGCCCGGTCTGGCGGGGGTGGACGCTGAGTGGCTGGCCGAGGTCGCGCGTGTGCTCCCCGAGCTGCGGCGCCGGTTCGCCGCGCTGCGGGACGTGAGCGCGCACGCGCCGGCGGACGGGTGGCGGCTGTTCGAGGGCGTCGGCCAGGTGCTGCTGGCACTGTCGGAGGATCGCCCGCTCGTGGTGATGATCGACGATCTCCAGTGGTGCGATGCCGACAGCTGCGGGCTGCTCCACTTCCTGGTGCGGCGGCTGGCCGACGCGCGCGTCCTCTGGTGCGCCACGTTCACGGTGGGGGAGGTCGAGCGGGATGCTCCGGCGGCGCGGCTGGGGCGCGCGCTTCGGGCGATGCGGGGGGCGGCGCACGTGACGCTCGCGCCGCTCTCGCCGGAGGACGTCTGGCAGCTGGTCCGCGAGCTCAGTCGGGTCGACTCGCCGACGGCGGGGCACCGGCTCGCGGCGCGAATCCACGAGGTGACGGCGGGGAATCCGTTCTACGTGATCGAGCTGCTGAAGACGCTCTTCGCGCAGGACATCCTCACCGTCGATCCGGAGACGAAGGCGTGGATCGTGTCCCCGACGGCGGCGGAGAACGGCGGATACAGCTACGCGCCGACGGTGCACGACGCGATCGCGGACCGGATCGAGTGCCTGCCCGACGAGCTGCACGCAGTGCTGATCAGCCTGGCCTGCGCCGGCCGAGGATGCCGTGCCGAGCTGCTGTCGCACCTGCACGGCATCTCGCGGCTTCACGCCGCGATGCTCGGCGACGCGCTCGTCGAGCGGCACCTCGCGGTAGAAGAGGACGGGGCGTACGCGTGCGCACACCCGACGATCGCCGCGGTGGTGCGCGCACGACTAACGACGTCGCGGCGGCGCGAGGTGCATCGTGCGCTCGCGCTGTCGATCGAGCTTCTGCGGCCGGCGGGGACGCGGGCGGGGGTGGAGGCAGGGGAGATCGCGCGTCATGCCGACCAGGCGGGCGATCGCGCGATGGCCTACCGCTACGCCCTGCTCGCGGCGGAAGCGAGCGTGGCACGCTGCGCGTTCGACGAGGCGCTGTCCTGGCTCGACCTGGCCGCGGCTTCAGCGGCGACGGACGACGAGTCCGTCGTCGTCGACCGCACGACGGCGCGCGTGCTCGACCTGGCGGGTTGGCGTGAAGCACCACCCGTACGGGGGCGTGTGTCGATGGCGACGCGACGCGTCGAAGCGGCGGATCTGGACCTGCCGCTCGGCGTCCAGGGACAACTGGAAGCTACGACCTAGAGCTTCGGGCGACGGGTCGCGACGATGACGCCGATCAGCACGACCATGACCCCGCCCACGATGCTCGCGAGTAGTCCTCCGTTCATCGCACACCCTCCTGCGTGACGCGGATCCAATCGACGAGCACCGACGCGCCGCCGCGCTGGATCTGCTGAACCGTCGACTCGGGCAAGCCGACGTATGGCGCCTTGGTGCCGTTCACGCTGCGCGGATAGCCTCCGCCGACCGCGAGATTCACGATGAGGAACTTCGGGTTGTCGAACGCCCATCGTCCGTACGGGGCGACCATCGCCTTGGTGACACGGTAGATCTCGCGGTCGTCGACGCGGAAGACCATCGCATCGGCGGTCCAGTCCACCGCGTACACGTGCCACCCGGTGATGTCCTGGCCGGCGGGAAAGGTGTCGCGCTTCACGAGCGGCGTATTGCCCGAGTAACCGGGCCCGTGCACGGCGGCGCTCACCCAGGTGGCGTCGCCGACGTTCTCCATGACGTCGATCTCGCCGGTATCGGGCCAGCGTCCGACGCCGAGCACCCAGAACGCGGGCCAGAGACCGGCGCTCGCGGGGAGCCGCATCCGCGCGGCCGCCGTGCCGTAGGTGAACTCCACCTTGCCGCGCGAGTCCATCCGGCCGGACACGAAGTCGAAGCGATTGCCTTCGGGGGTGAGGTGGCCGGGACGCGAGCGACCGCGGATGAGCAGCGCACCGTTGGTGCCGCCGGCCAGTGCGCCCTTCACGACGCGAATGGTCGCGGTGTCGTCGACGTAGGCCTGCTGCTCTTCGTTCACGGTGCGACCGGTGATGCGCACGGTCCACTTCGTCCGATCGAGCGAGTCGCCGGCGAAGTCGTCGAAGAACAGCACGTGCGGCTGCGGCGCGACATGCGGCGGCGTGTGGCATCCCGCGAGCAGCACGAACGCCGCGGCGAGAAGTCGCCGGCGCAGGATCACGGCTTCACCGGCGCCGGCGCGAGCGGATCGCGGCCGTGCGCGATCGCGTCGAGCCACTCGGCGGAGCGCTTCACGATCGGGCGCTGCTGTGCGGCGGTGGCGAGGTGGTTGTGCGGCGAATCGGGCATCGGCACGACCTCCTTGCGGCCGGTGATCTGATTGAACACCGCCCAGACGCCCGCCGGTGCCGACACGTCGTCGATGAAGCCCATGCCGACGAGCGAGCGCGCCGTGATGCGCGACGCGAAGTTGGCCGTGTCGAAGTACCGCGCCGTCTCGAGCGCGCGCGGGTTGGACACGTTCCAGTTCGGGTAGCTCGCCCAGCGCTTGTGCAGCGCCGCGGTGACGTCCGCGCCGGCGGGGACGTTCACGATCAGATCGGTCACGCGGGGATTGAGCCCGGCAGCAGCGAAGGCCTGCTGGCCACCCATGCTCGTGCCCGTGACGACGATCGTCTTGCCGTCCCAGTCGGGGCGACTCGCGAGGTACTCAACGGCGCGATAGGCACCGAGATACATGCGGAGGAAGTAGCTCTCGTCGCGGCTCAGCGACCCGACCGTGTTGTACTGCTTGATGATGGCCGGCAGCGCATCGTAAAACGCCTGCGGCATGTCGGCCGGCACGTCGTGCGGCTCGATGTTGAGCGCGAGATAGCCCAGCGCCGCGAGGCTGCTGACCCACGACTTCTGCAGTGGATACGGCGGGCTCGCCCACTGGAGCAGGAGCACCGCGGGGAACTTGCCTTCGCCAGCCGGCTTGGCGAGCTGCCCGTACACGTGCGAGCCGCCGACGTTGTCGAGCCGGAGGCCGAACCACTCGATGGCGATGCGATCGCTCTCGCCGGGCGTCACGACCGGATTGACCGGCACGGTGGCGAGCTGACGCAGCTTGTCGGCCCAAAAGGCGTCGAAGTCGGCGGGCCTGGACTCGGCCGCGCCGATCCTGGTCGGCTCGACGGCGGCACCGAGACGAACGCGACCCTTGCCACCGGTGCTCTGGTTGCCGAAGTCGCTGACGCCGACGGGCGGTGTCACCTCGACGACGATCATCGCCGGCTCGGCGACGGAAGTCTCGATGCGGGCGCGGCCCTTCACGAACGAGAGCCTGCCCGAGCCGATCGAGTCGGCACCGAAGCGCCTGATCACATAGTGGTACGCTCCCGGTGCATCGGCACCCTTCGGGAGCGTCGCCGTCCAACCGACGCGCTGGCCCAGCCGGTAGATCCCGTCGGCGTGATCGGGAGTGAACGTCGGCTGCTGCGCGCCAACGGCGTTCGAGACGAGGGACGCGAGCACGCCGAGCGTGCCGGCGCGGACGCCGATGGAGACGAAAGGCATGATGATCGAATCGAGGGTCGGACGTGCGTCGAGCCTAGAAGAACTTCGACGCCGTGCGGCCGCCGCGCCATTCCTGGAACGCGACCACGCCGTTCCACAGATGAGTCAGCGCGGTGAAGCTCTCGTTCATGCCCGCTTCCGTCGCCTGCGAGCGATGGCAGGCGATCGAGCGGCGCGCCGCCGCATGGTCGCGCTCGTCGAACGCGATGCGGGTGGTGAGGAGCGCCGGCGCGGTCGGATAGACGCGCGAGCCGTACCAGCGCGGCGCACCGGCGATGCGCTCCGCGGTGAACCCGACATACAGGAGACGTGCCGAGCCCACCGCACCCGACTGGAAGATCTGCGTCACGACGTCGCCGACGAGGCGGTGGTCCTGATGGCCGTAGCCACCTTCGGGTCCCCAGGTGAGCACGACGTCGGGACGCAGCGCACGCAGCGTGGAGTCGATGCGATTCGCCATCCGATCGAGCGGCTCACCGGGCCACGGGCTCAACACGGCGAGCCCCGCGTCCTCGAATCCGAGCAGCACGGGAGGCCGCACGCCGAGCGCGGCGGCAGAGCAGCGCGCCTCGGCGGCGCGCACCGTGGCCAGACTATCACCGCCGGGAATGCCGGCGTGCTTCGCCACACCCCGCCTGCCATCCGTGGCGATGACGAGGTAGACCGTCGCGCCGCTGCGCGCGGCGTGCGCGAGCGCCGGTGCGACGATCGTCTCGTCGTCCGGATGCGCGAAGACGGCGACGATCGTTCCGCCGCCGCCCGATCGGGCGGGCGCGACAGAGGAAGACGCGCACGCGATACCGAGGAGACATGCCGCGAACG
>Ga0068859_100005715_pt1 | contig 12653 bp, 9 predicted proteins | sample KBSSwiS22_FD_66585 | JGI IMG/M metagenome (GOLD analysis project Ga0068859, IMG submission 66585) | Switchgrass rhizosphere microbial communities from Kellogg Biological Station, Michigan, USA - KBS Switchgrass S2-2 | ecosystem: Host-associated > Plants > Roots > Rhizosphere > Soil ... | reverse complement strand
CCTGATTTCTCCGCTTTATTGCCAAAATCCGGTAAATAAAGGCCGCATTTTTTGCTGTCGTGTGCAGCATTTGTTGGTCAAAATTGTCTAAATTACAGGCAACCCCAATGTAAGTTATGACAGAGGAAGCCATTTTAAAAGGTTGTTTGACCAATGATGCTACCGCCCAAAGGGAATTGTACAACAGGTACAGTCCTAAAATGCTGGCTGTATGTTATCGTTTTGCCCACAACCGGGAAGATGCGGAGGATATGCTGCAGGAAGGTTTTATAAAAGTGTTTTTACAGATACACACTTTTGAAAACCGAGGTGCATTTGAAGGCTGGATTCGCCGGATCATCGTTCACACCTGTATCAATATCCTGAAGAAAAATAAAAAATTCAATGAAAGCGTAGATATTATTCATGCTACTACGATACAAGTGAGAGAGGAAAGTGTACCTGCAATTATACAAGCAAAACAAGTAGTAGAATGCATCAGGCTTTTGCCGATAGGATACAGAACAGTTCTTAATTTATATGCTGTAGAAGGCTACAGTCACAGGGAAATAGCCAATATACTTGATATTGAAGAAAGCACGAGCCGAAGTCAATACACAAGAGCAAAGGCAATGCTTGAGGATATATTGGTAAGAAAGAAAATTTTACAGAAACCAAAACAACATATTGACTGGCTTGTTGCCGTAAGCCAGCGATAATAGTAAACCGTATCCTAAATGCTGACTGGTTATGGAGAGTAATTTTAATAACAGGGATTTTGAGCAGTTTGTAAAACAAAATGCAGATCAATACCGGATGTTCCCATCCGAAAAAGTATGGAAGGGCATTAATAATAAATTACATGCCCGCCGACAATGGTATGGATGGGGCCTTGTTTTGTTATTACTAACCACGGGAAGTGTAACATGGGTAATGCTAAGCCCAACTGGAAAAGGTCAATCTTTATCAAAATCAACTTTTATTTCTCCTGTAAATGTCCCAGCTGAACAAAAAGAAACACGAGACCTTATTTCCAAAACAAACGGTAAGATTTTCACAGGCATTGATGAATTGCAAAAGGAAGTTTTTGCTTCAAGCAACAAACCCAGTATCACTAATATTAGTATTAACGAAGATGAAGTTCCTTCTGCAATTAAAAACAGGATGGAGACAAACATGGAGCCAATTAGCCGACAATTTCCTGTTGTTATTTCTTCACCGCTGCCATTTGTAAAAGACCAACCTGTTTATTATGTAGCTAACAATTGGAATTTTACTGGTATAGTTGTCGATGATATGCCGGAAAATAGTATTAGCAAAGCTCAAAGTTTTATAAATAATGAAAATAAAATTGACAAAAGCAATTTTTATCCTTTAACCATTGAAAGCATTGTGAATATTTATGATCGCATTGGCAAAAAATTATCATGGCAAATATATTTTACACCAACGATCAGCTATCGCAAGCTTTCTGAAAATAAAGCATTTCTCAGTTCGCCGCAGTCAAACAATAACCCTTATAGCTATGCCGCTATTTATGATATAAACAGTGCCGTTACGCATAAACCGGATATGGGGTTTGAATTGGGTTTTAGCGCTGGTTATCCTATTACCCGAAATCTTAAAATAGTAGGAGGCCTTCAGTTTAATGTAAGCAAATATGATATCAAGGCTTTCACTACTTATCCTACCGAATTGGCCACAATAGCGTTAAATACCGGAACCGGCTACAGGGCTGCCGTTTCTACACCTACCAATTATAGAAATTTCGGAGGAGGTTATAAGCAAGATTGGTTACATAATTTTTATATGTCAGCATCAGCGCCTATTGGTGCAGAATTGAAGATCAAAGGAAATACTAAAACCCATTTAGGCATTGCTGGAACAATACAACCTACTTATATTTTAGGCGACAGAGCTTATATACTTTCCACCGACTATAAGAATTATGCTAAAGTTCCTCAATTAATGAGACACTGGAACCTGGGATCAAGCTTCGAGATTTTTGGCGCCTATAGCACAGGTAGAATCAGTTGGAAAATAGGACCGCAAGTTCGCTACCAGCTTTTATCAAGCTTTCAGAAAAAATACCCTGTCAAAGAACATATTTTTGATTTTGGTTTAAAAGTGGGCATGATGCTCCGCCAATAATAAAATCAATACTAACTGCTTATAAAAATATCCCGGCTCTTACAAAAGTTCCGGGATATTTGTTTTATGCTTATCGTCACGAATTGTTTCCATTAATTTTATGACATGAAAAAATATGTATTCCCGCTTCTTCTATTATGTTGTCTGTTAATAATCCGTTGTAAACAAAAAAATAAATCTGACGAGAATAAGGAAAGTTTTTTCCCTGTGCTTTCTTTTATCAAAAGCCAGGTTGCTCAAATCGACACTTCTTTGTATTCAATTAAAAAAATCGTTTTAATTGACAGCACTCATTCAGATACGGTATTTGTTCCAAGAGAAGAGTTCAAAAACCTGGCAAAAGATTTTTTGGACCTGCCTGATCTTACTGAAAAAAAATTTAAGGATCGTTATATAGAAGAAAAATTATTTGACGAGCAAATTAATCGTGTAAGCATTTCATATAAACCCAAAAAACCTGAAGAAGAGGATATACAGAAGCAGGAAATATTGATTAAGCCTGATCCTGCCGAGGATAAAATAGCCAGTATTTTCATAGATAGAGTTATTAATAACAGGGATAGCTTTTTGCATAAAATTATGTTTTGGCAAATTGACAGAAGTTTTCAAATTACTACTATATCGCAAAAGCCAGCCAAACCAGAAACTACTACTATTTTAAAAGTAGTCTGGGGCAAAGACGATGAAGAATGACTTCAGTAGAATTTCAAAATATTGCCCGCACAATTCCGCCACAACCTGGTATCTACAAATATTTTGATATTGGGAATGAGCTATTATATGTAGGTAAGGCGAAACATTTACGGAAAAGAGTAAGCTCTTATTTTACCAAAACCTTTACCGCTTATAAAACTCATGAGTTAGTACAACGTATTGCCCGGATTGAATTTACCATCGTGAATTCCGAACAGGATGCATTTCTATTAGAGAATTCGTTGATCAAGGAATACCAGCCGAGGTTTAATATCAATCTTAAAGATGATAAGAGCTACCCTTTTATTGTTATTAAAAATGAACCTTTCCCAAGGGTCTTTTTAACCAGGCGGAAGATTAATGATGGTTCAGAATATTTAGGCCCCTATACTTCTGTAAAAAAAGTAAGAGAACTTCTCGAGTTCATTAAGCAAACTATCCAATTGCGCAATTGTTCTTTGAATCTTATCGAAAACAATATTAAAAGGAAAAAATTTAAAGTTTGCCTTGAATATCATTTAGGAAATTGTAAAGGACCTTGCGAAAATCTGCAAACACAAGAAGATTACAAGGAAAACCTTTCTCACTTAAAAAACCTGTTGAGAGGAAATCTTGCTCCTGTAATTCGGCATTTTAAAAAAGAAATGCAGGATCATGTCAATAATCTTGCTTTTGAAAAAGCTGAGATCATAAAAAAGAAAATTGCTTTTCTTGAAAATTATCAATCGAGGTCTGTAGTAGCAAATGCAAGAATGGGCGATATGGATGTGTTTTCTATTTTAAAAGAAAAAGATACTGCTTATGTAAATTATTTAATGGTACGTAGCGGTTCCATTATCCAAACTCAAACAAACAAGATCGAAACCCACCTCGATGAATCATTGGAAGAAATACTTAGCTTTTCTGTGGCTCAACTAAGAACAACTTTTAACAGTGATGCGTCTGAAATAATTGTCCCGGTAAATATTGACTATCCTCAAAGTAATATTATAATCACTATTCCAAAGGGTGGGGACAAAAAAAAGTTATTGGATCTCTCTGAAAAAAACGTGACTCATTTTATTGAAGAAATAAAAAATAAAGAAAGATTAAAATTAAATATAAAAGACCTCGATAAAGTAAAGCTATTAGAACAACTGCAACTTGATCTCCAGTTACCCGAACTTCCACTACATATCGAATGTTTTGACAACTCAAATTTCCAGGGTAGTTATCCGGTATCTGCTATGATTTGTTTTAAAAATGGAGAACCAAGCAAAAGGGATTACCGGCATTTCAATGTAAAAACGGTAACAGGAATTAATGATTTTGCAACGATGAAAGAAGCAGTTTATCGCCGGTATAAAAGAGTATTGGAAGAAAATATAGCTTTTCCCCAATTGGTGATAATTGATGGCGGTAAAGGTCAACTCAGCGCCGCTACTGAGGCCATTAATGAATTAAATGCAGGAGGAAATACCACTTTGATTGGTTTAGCGAAAAATGAAGAGGAAATTTTTTTTACCGGTGACAAAGAATCATTAAAACTGCCCTATAACAGCAATAGCCTTAGGCTTATCCGTCAGATAAGAAATGAAGTCCATCGGTTCGGTATAGCTTTTCATCGCAAAAAAAGAAGCAAAGGAACCTTTAAAAACGAGCTGGAAGATATAACCGGTATAGGCAAATCAACGGCAGATATACTGCTAAAAAAATTCAGATCAGTAAAGAATATCCGGGAAAAAAGTGAGGAAGAATTAGCAGTTATGATTGGAAAAGCAAAAGCAAAAATTGTTTACGATTATTTTCAGCACTTGGATATAAAATCGAAAGGAGGACAGGCTGAAATTTAACGTAAAAAAAATGGGGCCCGGATAGAAATCCAGCCCCGTTTTTAAAATCCAATATCCTATGAAAAACCGAAACGAAAATACGACAATTATCCAATTTTCCTATAGGACTTTTACGATATGGATAAGTTTTTTATGAGTTTCTGTATAAAATGTTTGCCAATAAAAAAGCCCCTCTAAAAGGGGCTCTAAATAAGGTTAGATTTATTAGTAAGACCAAAGGTCTTGTTCATAATTGAAGATTTTTTCTTTGATATTATCACCTTCAAGCAATGCAAGTATGGGATCTTTAATAGCCGTCCTGATTGGTCTGTTTCCAGGATTATCCAGGCTGGATTTTACAATATAGCTTCCAAACATGCGGCTCTCAAATAATTCTTCCCAAGTCATTCTACTCTGACCCATGTTTTTTGAATTGTAAACTTCATATTTAGCTAACATAGGACGAAGGTCGGGATAGTAAATCCAAAACATTGTAGAACTGCCTGGTCTTTCTTTGCCATTAGGGAAATATAAAGTCTTAAGAGGTGCAATCCCCAGAATACGTACAAACATGCGGCTTGCTTCACGATCAAATACCCATTCTTCTTTTATTCTCAACTTAACTACACTCTTGGCATCGAAGCTTGCTTTAGTTACTACATATCTTATAACCTTACTTGGGTCATTGGGGTCTGTTTGAGCAGCAGTATCTGCGCTTCCTACGGTAAGCTGCTGAATTTCAGGTAAACTCATTGGGGTTGTAAACCTATCATCCGTAAATGCTGTTACCTCTCCGCTATTAATTGCTTTTAAAAGCATGTTTACAAATATCTGGCTACCGTTATCACTCTCTGCTTCATACCGGAAAACTTGGTTTATTTTTTCACGAAGATCAAGTTCTCTCCATACTTTTTCTGCATAAAGTGCATCATCCCATCTCAGGTATTCATAAGGCAAAGGTGTACGGGCATTCAAATTACTTTTATCAAAAGCATTATCATTGCGCAAAGATTTTTTTACAACAGAATCAGAAGTTCCTGATGAATCAACAACAATAGGAATGTTTCCATAAGGATTATATCCTGAAGGTTGAGTAATGTTAGTTGTTTGTTGTCTCGTAGTATCTGTTGTTTGAGCGCCACTTCTCTTGCGACCTTGGCGCTGTGCGTCGGCTTGTTGCATTACAACTGCTGCAAACAAAAACAACAAACTGCTTTTAATAATTATGCTTTTCATCTTCAGTATAGTTTATTTAATATAGTAAACCAATGATGGCAATTTTTGTCTGCGTCCATCCGGACCTACAGCATAGATAGCATCAACTGTGACTTCTCTGCCGGGCTGCAAATTCTTGATCATATTTAAAGCCTTCGGGCTCCATAAATTACCAGTACAAGGAGCTTCATCAATATCACCTTCTGCATTATCAGCGGTTAACGTAAAGCTTACAACTGAATATTTTAAATCAAAAGGAAAATCTTTTATATAAGCTCCTACACCAGCCTGCGCTTTAAAGGCGCCTGCGTTTACATTATCACCACTTTCAAACCCGCCGACTGTTGCAACCGGTCTTGGGATAGTACGGACACGAAACTGATTTTTACCCGCTAGTTTACCATCTACACTAACATTAATCCAGCATTCGTCAGTTACGCTATTTACACGTACGATATATTTTCCACCACCTAATTTTGTGTAGCTACCACCACCTCCAGTAACGGAGAATCCGATTTTATCATCTCCGGCACCACTTGCAGCTACCGAAACAGGGTTATCGACACCTATATATAATACATTCATTTTATCTAACGCTATAGAAGCTGTAGATTGACCAACAGTGTATTCAATATCTTTGTGAGCAGTTTGAACTATACCATCCTGATCTTTATACTTGATATTAACCGAGATGGTATGTTTACCAAGAGTAGTAGCTGCGTTTACATCTCTATGAGCAGCGCCATCTTCTTTTATTGATTCCGGAGAACCATCTATTGTAATTTCAGGTAAAGCTGCTTTACTGAATGCGCCTACCCCAGCCATGATCTCCATTTTATCTCCAGGCATTACATAGTTAGAGCTGGTTGCAGCAAAGGCATTGTAGGTATCAAAGCGAACAACAACTGCTCCTACTTTGTTATGACAGAACTCAACCATTTTATTCTCGGAAGTTCTAATGTCATTTTGAAATTTACTTAAGATAGTTAAAGCGGCTACTGTAGGAACCATGTGGAAGTAAGCTCTTTCCCAACTATTATTAGATTTGCTTTGTGTTTTAGGCGTTGAAAGGTCTATTGGCAATGACTCCTTAAAAGCAGAATCAATTTCATGATCAACACCCAGAACATTCTTTTTAAAATCACCAAGCTTTTGTAACAATTCCTTTCCCTTTCCCTTATCTATCATCATACGTGTGGCGATGTCAAGGTTATCTGCTTTAAAGCTTCTTTTGTCAACATCACCCCCGGCCTTTTGAATGATATCATCTTTTATTGTTTGTATATAGCCATATGTTGCTTTAGCATAACTCTGTATTTGTTGTGCTTTGGGATACCAATATTTTGCCTTCACTGCGGTTTCAGGTTCAGACATCTTATCTTCCAGAGATTTCATAATAGTCTCCGTGGATTTATTTACAGTGGTATTGGTATTCTCCAAACTTTTATTAACCGTTTTAAAGGCATTTAAAATTTCAGCAGATACATTCAGTGCCAGTAATGCTGTAAGCACTAAGTACATCATGTTGATCATTTTCTGCCTGGGCTCACGAGGTAATGACATGGCGATTGTTGGTTTTTATACTTATAATAGGTGACTTTTTAAAAATCACGGATACGGATTTGTTTATTTAAAAACGAATCTTTATTCTGTTTTAGTTGCGACCCTGCATAGCGCTAAGCATATTGCCATAGATGCTATTCAGACGGCCGAGGTTATTCGCAAGCAATGCTATTTGGTCATGTGCCTTCTTAGCATCACCTACACTTCCTTCCATAGCCTGTGAAGCCTGTACCAGGTTACTATAGAACTGGTTCATTGCTTTCAGGTGATTATTTGTATCCTGCAATTCCAATTCATAGATGGTATTTAATGAACCAAGATTTTTGGTCAATACCTGCACCTGCTCATGGAATTGTTTAGTGCCTTCAGCAGCATTATTGAAATGTTGTATGCTGCCGGCAGCACCGAGGTAAGCATCTTTCATGGTACCGAGAGCTGTTGCTGCTTCACGGGTTTTAGCTGTATAATCGCCGGTTGCAGAAACTACATCCGTGATGTCAGCCATTTTATCTACAGTTCCACCAAATTTCTTAAAGTTTTCACCCAGGCGACCTAAGTTAGCCGGCGTAATATCAGCTTCACGAAGCATATCTTCCAGCTTAGTTAATGCCGGGTTACCACTTGCTCCTGGTAATGTAAGAGGAGTAGGTTTAAAATTAGGTTCAAGATCAGGGTGTTTATTAATATCAGGAAAATAACGTTGCCAATGTGGTTCTTCCGGAGGAGGCACGAGGAAGGCCATTACGAGGAACACAACTACTTCTGAAAGCAGACCAAGAGTGATCATTTCGTCTGCTGCAGGCCAGTGACGGATTTTAAACAATGCACCGAGGATTACGACGGCGGCGAAAAAAGCGAAAATGAAATTCAGCGTTACTTGACCTTGTGGTTTTTTAAAGAACAGCATAAGGATTCGTTTTTACAGGTTATTTAAATTTTACTAAAATAGAACGAGTTAAGTTTTGAAAAAGTATTTTCATTAGCATAGAAGCTGCAGATAAATATTTAGTTGTCGTATTTAATTATCGAAAAAATACTTATCTGCGACGGCCTTTTGGCGGAGCTGCGGGTAAATCAATTACCCTGCGGAATCCGATATAAGATTTGGATGAATCCTGGTATTCGTATGTACTGGTACCAGTTTGCAAATAATAGCCTACATCCTTCCAGCTTCCACCACGTATGATCTTACGTTTCATCAACGGAGGATCATCGTCTTTAGCATTCCAACGAACATCAGGGTTCATATCATGCTGAAAGTTATTGCGACCTTCGTAAAATATTGAAGAAGTCCATTCAGCTACATTACCTGCCATGCAATAAAGACCATAATCATTAGGCCAATAAGCATCGGCACGTACTGTGTAGAAACCTCCATCTTCAGGATAGTTACCACGTCCGGGCTTGAAGTTTGCCATCAAGCAACCTTTCTTGTTTCTCAGGTAATAATTACCCCAGGGAAACATCGATTGAGAACGACCACCACGAGCTGCATATTCCCACTGCGCTTCAGTTGGTAAACGATAGTCTGACTCTTGTGTTCTTTTCTTTGAATCAAGGTATGCATTCATCAAATGTGTACTCCATTCACAAAATGCAGTTGCCTGTTTCCAGTTTACACCCACTACAGGATAATTGCCAAAAGCGGGATGTGAGAAATAACGTTTGGTCATTGGCTCATTGTATGAATAAGCAAAATCACGAACCCATGCCAAAGTATCAGGATAAATAGGAATATCTTTTTTCTCAATGAATTTTGAGCGGGGCTTTCCTGCATTTTCTCTTTTAGCCGCTTCCTTCAAATTAAATACCTCTGAGTGGTATTTTAAATTAGCCGGGTCTATTTCTTTTTTGCCATCCAATCTATCTTCCGGCGATAATAGAAAATCAGTTTGACCAAGTGATTCAACAGTTTTAGAATCGCTGTAATTTATTTTCTTTAACTGATCCCAGTTTACTCTCTCAACACCGTCTTTGTCAGCTTTAATGTAATTACCCCCTAAACGGCGGGCTGCTATAGAATCACGTACCCAAAAAACGAATTGACGATATTCGTTGTTCGTAATCTCAGTTGCATCCATCCAAAAACCACTTATGGAGACAGCACGATTACGGGCACTAAAAGCATAAGCAGGATCCTCATCGCTGGGTCCCATATGAAAAGTACCTTGGGGAACATATACCATGCCCGGAGGTTTGGGAAGAACATATCTGTTCCCTGGAGCAATTCCATGCACCATACCGTCATTGGGAAGTGTGCTTCCTTTGCTGCTACTTTTTTTACCGAAGATTCCGCAACTGCTGAGCATTAGCATACAAGCGGCTGCAAACAGGCTGTAGTAAAGGTTTTTCATTTTCATATTATTAAAGGGTATTGGACAAATATAATATTTAGAGTTTTTCTCAATCACAACATTAATATTTATTTTTTTTTGATCAAAGCGTATTTTCCAAGGTAAAATTTCTAACGGACTAAATGTTCGTTTTATTGTATTAACTAAAAATTAATTACCCCTTTTTAGCCCTGTTTATCAGGTAGGTTAGGTCTTTTACTGAGTAAACAGGAAGTTTGCACTCGAAATTTTTACATAGCCAAATAGAAGGCGGGTCGGTGATTGGTTTTTCCACTAATAACGGAAAGTTTGAAGCGGAGGTTGCTGAGATCATCAAAACCCGATGTGGGATATATTGCTGAAGAAGTTCATTTCGAATTTCTAACAGATCATTTCCCGTAACAACGATCTCATGGGTACTGGTTACTATTTCCTGGAATAAAACGGCCCAATTCCCAAATGAAACAGGATAACGAACGATAGCTTTTGCCAATGAAGAAACCATATCTATTGCCTGCTCTTTCCATTCCTTTTTGTCAAATAAAATTGAAAGCAAATAAAGATTATAAGCCATTGTAGAATTGCCAGAAGGTAATGCACCATCATATACTTCTTTTTTGCGAATGATCACATCCTGCTGAGCTTTTTTTGTATAAAAAAACAATCCAGTTTCTGGCTCAACGAAATTTTGAATAACGAATTCTGCTATCGATTTTGCAACCATCAACCATTTTGTATCAGCCGTAATTTCCTGTAGATGAATAAGTGCCTGAATCAGAAATGCATAATCGTCTAAAAAAGCGGGATACTTTGCTTTATCATTTTTCCATGTATGATAGAATTCAGAAGAACCGTTGATATTAAATTTGGCTAATAAAAATTCCATATTGGCTATTGCAAGTTGGCGGTATTTTTCAATACCGGTAGCAGCGAAAGCCTTGCTGCAAGCGGTGTCCATTAATGCATTCCATCCTAAAATTATTTTATCATCTGTTAATGGATGAATTCGTTTATTCCGGTAATCAAATAATTTTTCTCTTCCTTTTTTTAATTCTTGTTTCAGTAAATCCTCGGGAATATTTTTTTGCAGGCTGATATCTTTGACAGAATTTTTAACTCTTAAAATATTTTTCTTTGGAATTGTATTTCCTTCTGACCAATTACCCGAAGGAGTAATATCATAATATTCAAAAAAAATAGAAGAGTCATTTTCTAATATTTCTTTGACCTCATTGAAATCCCAAACATAAAATTTTCCTTCTTCACCTTCACTATCTGCATCAAGAGCAGCATAAAATCCATTTTCAGAATGAAGTAATTCCCTTTGCACAAATTCCATCGTTTCATTTATTACTTCTTTATAGCGTTCATGTTGAGTAAGCTGGTAAGCCTCGCTTAAAATTGACACCAAAAGCGCATTATCATAAAGCATTTTCTCAAAATGAGGAGCTAACCATTCCTCATCCGTAGAATACCTTGCAAAACCGCCACCTATTTGGTCATAGATCCCGCCTTCGATCATTTTATCGAGTGAAAGCAAGGCTTGTTTTAATGCCTCTTGTCCCTTTTCGTTTGCATCATTTATATAATAATACCTTAATAAGAATTGTATTGACAATGTCTGAGGAAATTTTGGAGCTTTTCCAAAACCACCCCGTTTTTTATCAGCCGATTTCATAATATTCAGAAATATCTCATCACAATTTTGCTTTTCAAATACTTTTTCGGCTTCATGGATCTGCTCTAATCCAAAAGCATTAGATTGATTGAGATGTTCTGTAAGATTTTCCGCCTGAGCATCTATTTCATGCCTTTTTTCTTTGAAGGCATTACTTACGCTATTCAAAATTTCTTGCCAGGAAGGACGATTAAATGCCCGTTTTGGTGGAAAATAAGTACCGCCATAAAATGGCTTTCCCGACGGAGTCAAAAAAACATTTAAAGGCCATCCACCACTTCCTGACATAGCCTGCACAGCATCCATATAAATATGATCAAGATCCGGTCTTTCTTCCCGATCAATTTTTATATTGATAAAGTTTTCATTCATGATCTCTGCGATTGCTTCATCTTCAAAACTTTCTTTTTCCATGACATGACACCAATGACAAGCAGAATAACCTATGCTAACTAAGATTGGTTTATTTTCTTCCTGCGCTTTTTTTAACATCTCATCACTCCATGCGTACCAATTCACGGGGTTGTGTGCATGCTGCAATAAATAAAGGCTTGTTTCGTGAATGAGCTGATTGGTATGTTTATACATCGTAGATTTTATAATTATTACAACGAAATTCGAAGAATTAGGTTTGATAAAAAAAGAAAAGGACACCAATGGTGTCCTTTTGAAATATTCATTAAAAAATTATTTCTTTTTCATGGTGGTGGAAAGATATTTTTCCAAAGCTGCGACCATACTTGGGGTTTGCGGTTCGGGAGCCTTTATTTCCAATTTCAAGCCGGCTTCCTGCACGGCTTTCGACGTATTACTTCCAAATGCACCGATAATAGTTCCGTTTTGTTTAAATTTTGGCACATTATCAAACAAGCTTTTTACACCACTTGGAGTAAAAAAACAAATAACATCGTATTCCTTTTTAGTAAGCACTTCTTTTACATCAGTGCTTTGCGTACGATACATAAAACCTAATACAAATTCGCAACCATTCGTTTTCAGCCAATTCACAATATCATTATCCTGCTGATTTTCGGAACATACATAAAGAAATTTTTCATTTCCCTTATGTTTATTGATTGCATCAAACATGCTTTTATTTGTTCCATCTGTACCGTAAAAAACTTTTCGCTTTCTGTACAGTATAAATTTTTGCAGATATAAAGCAACAGCTTCTGTAATACAGAAATACTTGGTATCCTGGGAAACATTGATCTTTAATTCTTCGCAGGT
>Ga0068859_100005712_pt1 | contig 12655 bp, 11 predicted proteins | sample KBSSwiS22_FD_66585 | JGI IMG/M metagenome (GOLD analysis project Ga0068859, IMG submission 66585) | Switchgrass rhizosphere microbial communities from Kellogg Biological Station, Michigan, USA - KBS Switchgrass S2-2 | ecosystem: Host-associated > Plants > Roots > Rhizosphere > Soil ... | reverse complement strand
TGTTCGTCGGCGCGGAGGCCGGCGCGAAGCGCCTCATCGGGCCCTCGACGCGCGTGGTGAGTCTCGAAGGTCGAATGCTCTCGCCCGGCTTTCACGACGCGCACGTGCATCCCGTCTCCGCCGGAATCGAGCTGGGCCGTTGCGACCTCGCGCAGGCGCAGACGAAGGAGGCGGCGCTCGCGACGCTGCGCGCGTGCGTGCGGGAGCACCCGATCCCCGAGGGCGGCTGGTTCCAGGGGCGCGGCTGGCAGCTCCCGGTCTTTCCCGAGGGGCCGCGACGCGAGGATCTCGATGCGATCGTGGGCGACCGCCCGGCGTTCGTCCTCTCCGCCGACGGCCACTCCTCCTGGGTGAACACGGCCACGCTCCGGCTCGCGGGCATCACGCGCGACACCCCCGACCCGCCCGACGGACGCATCGAGCGCGACCCGAGAACCGGCGAGCCGACGGGGACGCTGCGGGAGTCGGCGAGCGGCCTCGTCGCGGGCGTGCTTCCTCCGACACCGAAAGCCGAGGTCCTGGATGGATTGCGCCGCGCGCTGCACCAGCTGGCAAGCCACGGCATCACGTCGTTCACGGAGGCGAGCGCGAGCCCGGGGATCCTGTGGGCCTATCAGACCCTTTCGGACGCCGGCGAGCTGACGGCGCGCGTGTCGGTGGCCCTCGAGACCGATCCCGAGGCGGGCGTGGCACAGGTCGAGCAGCTCGTGGCGCTCCGCGCGGCGACGCACGGACCGCGCTTGACCGCGGGCTCCGCGAAGATCTTCGCCGACGGCGTCATCGAGTCGCGCACCGCTGCGATGCTCGAGCCGTATGTTGGGCCAAACGGCGAGCCGACCGCCGAGCGCGGGCTCCCGCGCTACACGCCCGAAGCGCTGAACGCTCTCGTGGAGGCGCTCGACCGCGCGCACTTCCAGGTGCACGTGCATGCGATCGGCGATCGCGCCGTGCGCATGACGCTCGATGCGTTCGAGCGCGCCCGGGCGAGAAACGGCGCCCGCGACGCGCGGCATCAGATCGCGCACCTCGAGCTGATCGATCCCGCGGACATCCCGCGCTTCGCGAAGCTCGGCGTCGTCGCGAACTTCCAGGCGCTCTGGGCGTTCGCGGACCCCTACATCAACGACCTCACGCTCCCGATCCTCGGGCCCGCGCGCTCGCGCTGGATCTACCCGATCGGGAGCATCACGCGCTCCGGGGCGGCCGTCGTCTACGGCAGCGACTGGTCGGTCACGACCGACGATCCACTTCCCGCGATCCAGGTCGGCGTCACGCGCAGCGACCCCGGCTCGGCGACCGAGTCCGCATTCATTCCCGAGGAGCGTGTGGATCTCGCGGCGATGCTCGACGGCTACACGCGCCGCGGCGCCTGGATCGACTTCCGCGAGAAGGAGACCGGCACGATCGAGGTGGGGAAGGCCGCCGACCTCGTCGTCCTCGATCACGACCTCTTCGCGATCCCGCCGATGCGGATCGGCCACACGCGCGTGCTGTGGACGCTCCTCGACGGCCAGGAGATCTACCGCGCGGCCGAGTTCACGGCTCCGGCTGCTCCTCCCGCCGCTTCTCCTGCAGGACCGGCGTGAAGAGGATGCTCGAGATCTCGGTCGGCGGGGTGGCGTTCCCCTGCAGCACGAAGTTCTGATCGACGTCGAAGTCCACGACCACGATCGTGATCTGTCCGGCATCGGCGTCGAGAGGCTCGTCGAGCAGCACCTTGATCCCGGATTGCATGCCGCTGGGCACGAAGAGCGTTTGGGTCGAGCTTCCGTCCGAGAAGGTCAGGCCGTCCACGAGCGTGACCTCGGCGTCCTCCACCACGAGGCGGAGCTGCTCGTAGGCGCCGGCCGGCACCGCATGGTCGGCCAGGAGCGCTTCCACGCCGTTGCGCAGATCGAGCAGGTCGAACGTGAGAGGGGGCTCCGACGCCGGCATGACGTCCACCGGGCCCCCGTCGTTCCCGACGAGATAGACGCGCGAGATCGTGACCTTGGCCGAGGCGATCAGGTCCGATGGAGCGTCGGTGAGCAGCACCCGCATGTGCGAGGTCCCACCTCCGGTGGCGTCGTTCGAGTCGTTACAAGCGGCGGCGCCGAGGGTAAGAACGATGACCCCGGCAGTAAGAGAGGCAACAAGGTTGCGGCTCAGCATGGCGTTCCTCCGCGGTTTCTCCGCTGGCGGAGGAGTTACTGCCAGGAATGTGCCAAGCAGAACGCGGAAACTGCGGAAATTACTCGTCAGTCGTAGCTCACGTCCACGATCTCGAGCTCGCGCCGTCCCGAGGGCAGCGCCACGCTCACGCGATCGCCGACGGCGGCGGACAGCAGCGCCATTGCGACCGGCGAGATCCAGCTGATCCGGCCGCGCGCGACGTCGGTCTCGTCCACGCCGACGATCCGGTAACGGGCCTCCTTGGCGTCCGGGAGCGATCGAACCGTCACCGTCGCGCCGAACCGCACCACGTCGAGATCCTCCGTGGGCGGATTCAGGACCACCGCGGTGTCGAGAGCGCGGCGGATCTCCTGGAGCCTCTCCGCGGGGCCGGCCACCGCATCGAGCTCCGCCTTCAGGCGCGCAGCGCCGTCCGGGGTGATGTAGTTCGGGGTGCCCGGTGGCAGGGGAGAGGGGCGCGGCTTCGGCGGATCGGGCTCGGGCCGGTCGTCCTCTCTCGTGAAGGCCTTGCTCATCGAACCAGGATATCCCTACGGAAGCTGGACGAGCACCTCGGCGCCGTCGGCGAGGACGATGCCGGGCGTCTGCTCGCGATCGATCGTGCGCGCGGCGCGGGGGACCTCACCCTCGAGGTAGCTCTTCAGCTCCGACGCGAGGATGCGCCGGTCATGGTCCAGGTCGGCGTCGCCCGCGAGCCCCTTGAACAGGTAGTAGCTGAAGATGCCGTGGCCTTCCCGGTCGAGCGAGCTGACGACCTGACCTCGCGAGCCGGCCGAGAAGATGGAGAGGCCGGTGGGGGCGCGCGGCGCCTGCTCGATCACGAGCGGCCGCGCGTCCTCGAGCAGGGGAGCGCCTTCGCGCGAGATCCCGCTGAAGCACGCGTCGAGGAACACGGTCGTCCTTCGCGCGCCGAGCGCCGCGGCCATGTCGATCATCCGATCCACGGACAGCCCGGTCTGGCGGAGGTAGTCGGGATCACCGTCGGCAGGGAGGAGGTAGGGCGAGAACTTCTCGAGCTCCGCCATCCCGTGACCCGCGAAGTAGACGAAGACCTCGGTGTCGGGCGTCACGCGGCGCGCGAGCCAGCCGTCCGCGCCGAAGACGCGCTGCATCTGCCCGAAAGTCACCTCGCCGTCGCGCAGGAGCTCGATGCGGCTCGTGGGAATCCCCAACGACCTCTCGAAGTAGCGCGCGGCGGTCGTCGCGTCGGCGCTCGCGAATCGCGCCGGCGGAGCCTTCGCGTAGCTCTCGACGCCGAGGACGACCGCGAGGGCCGCGGGTCTCGCCGAGAGCGAGGCCGCGGCCTCCTCGACGTCCGAGGAAAAGGGGTCAGGCACCTTTTTCGAAAAGGGGTCGGACCCAATTTCGATGTCGAGGGTGGTGTCGCCGATCGGGAGCTCGATCGTCGCGGCGCCCCACGGGACCAGCACGGAGAAGCACGCGGGGGCGCGAAGCAGGCGCGACCTCTCGATCCCGACGACGACGGGGTCTCCCGTGCGCCCCCACGTCATGTGGTAGCGCGGGTAGCCGACCGAGATCGCCGCCTTCTCCCGCTTCGGACGGACGCAGAGCTCGACCTGCGTGCGCTCGCCGCGATCGCTCACCGGGCCGCGATACAGCTCGACCGCATCGTCTTGCCAGAGGACGCGCCCGTCCGGCTGGGCCGAGGCCGAAAGGGCGGCGAGGAGAGCCATCGCGGAGAAAAGCATCGTCTTCGTTCTCATGGTCCGACCTCGTACTCCCACAGCGACACGGCTCGCCGGGCGACGGGGATGCGCAGCAGCCAACGATTGAGAGCGGTGAAGCTGTCGGCGGCGAAGGTCACCGGATCGAGCGTGGCGACCGCGAGGAGGCGCTGCCGCTCGCGCTCGCGGCCGTCCGGGAGGCGCGCGCGGAGGCGGAACCCCGCCGACGTCGCCGGCACACGGACCGCGCGCCCCGCCTCGAGCGCGACCTCGGCCTCGAACCGGTTCGGGAGAAGCAGTGCCGGCACCCCGTCCTCGTCGATCTGGATGAGCGTCAGATGGCAGCGCCGCGACGCGGTGATCTCGAGGACCAGATCTTCCCCGTCACGCAGGGTGGGGGAGCGAGGCTTCGTGGCGAGCTGAAGCGTGAAGCCGGGATCCGGAGCGCCGTCCTCCAGTTCGACCACGGCGACGACCGTCGCCTCGTAGACGGGGACGTCATCCTCGAGGCGCGTCCGGTACGTCACCGTCTCGTCCACGATCCGTCCCTGCGTGGACGTCTCCACCAGCGACGAGAACCCGTCGCTGACCTTCCCGTTCGTCTCTTCGGCGCGAAGCCTGAGCTGTTGCGCCACGACGCGGACGCCGGCCGTCTTCACGAGAGCCTCGTCGCGCGCGCGATCGAGCGCTTCCCGCCGCGCCTGCTCGGGCGTGCGGCCGGTTCCCGCGACCGTCGCCGAGGCTTCGACGATGCGCGTCTCGGCATGAGCGGCGATCGCCACCAGCGCGAGCGACAGGGCGAGCGCCGGCTTACCGCTCATCGCCCGCTTGCTTGTGCTTCCACTCCTCGTACGCCTGGACCTCGCGGTCGAGCTCCTCGAACGCCTCGGATGCGCGGAGCCTGGTGTGCAGCCGGTCCTGTGCCCGGATCTTCTCGAGGAACTTGGCGTTCGCCTCGCCGATCGGCATCTCCATCTCCACGTAGGCGCGATACGTCCCGCCCTCGCGGTCCAGCTTCTGCTTGCTCAAACGGGTGCCGGAGAGCGAGTCGGAGACGACGGTCTTGCTCACCTGCGTGAACATGCCGAGGAGCTCCGCGTCCTCGTTCAACCCGGTCTCCTCGACGAATCGCTTGGAGAGCCCGCCGACACGGACGTCCAGCTGTCTTGCGATCTCGACGCGGCCGTCCTGCTTCGCCTTGTCGATGGCGGTCTGAAGGTCCCGCGACGTCGCGGTCGCGACACCGATCAGCCGGTCGTCGTCGCGAGCGGGATCGGTGTACCAGCCGGGGGCGTCGATCTTGGGGACGGTCGTCGCCGTGTGCTTGTGCGAGCCGCACGAGAACGACGCCAACAATGACAAGCACGAGACGATCAGTATTTTCCGGGACATCGTGATCTCCTCCGGGTCGTGGGCGAGTGTCCTCTCGAGAGAAGCCGCCTGTCCTTCGCGGGAGACGCGTTGCGACGGACGGCGGCCCCATGCCGCCCCGCCTTCGCCGCCATCCGCTAGAGCACTCACCCTCACCCCGTCGCCGAGCCGTCGGCTCCCCCGATGCCGCAATCAAGTTGCAATCCCCGAACCATCGGGGACCGCTTGACCCTTCGCCCTTCCGATTCCTAGATTCCCGGTATGGTCTGGGACGACGCCGCCTTCAAGGACGCCTATCGGTCGAGGCTCAAGTCGGCCTCCACGGGGAGCGACGCGGAGGTGAGGGCCCAGATCCTCGCCTTCCAGGGCGAGACCGCGAAGGCGGGCGGCTCGACGCCGGAGCTGTTCCAGCGGCGGGCGGGCGCCGCGGCGGCCGCCACGCTCTCCGGGTACGTGAAGAGCGCGCTGGACGCCTTCGACGACGCCCTCGCCAGCCTCGAGGCGGAGCTCGACGAGTCCGATCTCAACGGGCTCCGCGAGAGCCTCGAGCAGGAGATCGCGCGCCGGTCCAAATCGCTGCCGGCGGCGCTCCTCGATTTCAGCCGGTTCTCCACCTACCCGGCGTTGCTCCGCACGATCCTCCAGCAGGCGCCGGTTCAGGCCCGGCAGCTCCTCGCCGAGCGCGTCACCTCGGCCCGCGATCGCGTCCGCACGCAGGTGCGCGCCCAGCAGCTCCTCGATCGCGCCATCGTCGTCGGCCACGCCCCCGCCGACGCGGAGCTCGCCGAGGCGTTGAAGCACGTCATCAAGGAAGCGGTCGGCGCCGACGCGCCGGTGTACACGTCCTCGGACCTCGAGGGGATCCGCACGGGCCGTGACGGATCGGAGCGCCTGCTCGGCCACTTGAAGAAGAGCCGCATGACGCTCGCCATCGCGCCGGCCCCGGGGAGCGACGGCTCGTGGGTCTGGTGGGCGGCGGGGGTCGCCGCGGGACTCGGGAAGCCGGTCTTCGTGCTCCACACGTCGGGGGCGGAAGGCCCCGGCTCACCCGAGCACGCCGTCGATCTCGCCCGGCGGGAGGACGTCGTGCGCCTGCTCCGCGCGATTCAGGGCGAGATGCGCCGCCACCCGGTGGACCCTGCGGGGCTCGACCTCGAGGCCTTCCTCTACGAGCAGGCCCCGCTCCGCGGAGCCCCCGAGGTTCCCGCGCCGTAGCCGCCGGTCCCGCACGCGTTCGACGCTCGGATCAGGTAGTAGAACCCCGCACCCGGCGGCGGATCCGTGTCGTCCAGAAGGCTCCGGGCCGCGTCGTCGTTCGAGAGGCACGTGTCCGCGGATCCGGAGCCGGAGCGAAGCTGGAACAGGCTCCCGCGCACGACGTCGTGGCGGGCGCCGGTGCCCGATCCCGCGACCGCGCCGTTCCACTCGATGAGCTCGTCCGAGCGGAAGCGGACGCTCCGCACCTCGCGCGGAACGGAAAACGCCGTGCCGTTGGAAGGCGCGCAGTCGAGCTCGTCGCGCACCCCGTCGTGATCGCCGTCCGTGAAGTCGGCGTCGTTCACGTGCCAGACGACCTTCGCGTCGTTCTGCGTCGCCGCGATCACGTCCACGTCCCCGTCGCCCTCGAGGTCCGCGGCGAAGACCGAGCGGGCGCCCGGGGCATTCGTCGAGACCGCGCGCTCGACGAACGACGGGGGCGAGCCGCCGTCGCTCTCGTACCAGGCGACCGTGTTGTCGAAGAACGACGACGAGAGGAGGTCGAGGTCGCCGTCCCCGTCGAGATCGGCGCCGTACACGCTGGTCGCGAAGTCCGCCGCCGTCGTGAGGATGCGCGTCTTGAATCGGGGCGGCAGGAAGCCGTCGTTCTCGTGCCATGCGACCGTGTCGGCGTCCTGGCCGGCCGAGAGGACGTCGAGATCGCCGTCGCGGTCCACGTCGAGGACCGCGGTGGCGTTCACGATCATGGGCATGGACCCGATGACGTGCGGCGTGAACGCCGGAGGGGATCCGCCGTCGCTCTCGAACAGGGCGAGGCCGCCGAGCACGTCGAGGTCGCCGTCCTGGTCGAGGTCCGCGGCCTCGACCGACTCGCCGGAGAAACCGACGACGCGCGGCATCCAGCCCGTGCCCGTGTTCTCGTACCACGAGACCTTGCTGTCGAAGCCCGAGACGGACAGGGCGTCGTGGTCGCCGTCGTGGTCGAGGTCGGCCGCCCAGACGTCCACGCACAGGCGGCAGTCGAAGGTGATGGGGACGCGGGTGAAGGTCTCGGCATCGCCCGCGTTGTCCCACCAGGCGATCTCCTCGTGGTTGAACGCCGCCGAGAAGAAGTCGATGTCGGTGTCACCGTCCACGGGGACGGCGAAGGCCGCTTCGGCCCCGTCGGCGAAGTCGGTGAGGATGTGCTCCGCCCACGCGCCCGGCGGATGCCCGCCGTCGTTCTCGTACCAGGCGACGCGGCCGCTGTAGTTCGCGGTGTAGACGTCCTCGTCGCCGTCCTGGTCGATGTCCGCCGTGCGCACGTCGAACGGCAGCAGGCCGTTGACCGGCGTATTGATGAGGCGTTTGGTGGAGAAGGTCGGAGGGGCGGCGAGGACGGCCGCACCGGCGAGAGCGTAAACCGCGATCGAAATCATGGCGCGACTCGCTTGGGGGGTCGCCGCTCCTTATAGACCCTTGACAGGGGGACACTCAACCGCCGCGGCGCTCAGCCGTCCACGAACCCGACGCCTCTAGGGCCCGATCGATATGGAGGCTATGGCGAACCACGCCGGATCGGTCACCGAATAGGCGACGAGCGAGACGTGCATTCCCGGAGATAGGCCCGTGCTTGCCGTGAACGTCACCGGCTGTCCGCTCGCGGACGGATTCGGCGAGATGGTCCCCGCCCTTCCTGCCTCGCTGGCGAACGCGATCCATCGCACTCCTGCGTTCGCGGGGTCCCCTTCGACGATCGCGATGAACTCGCGCGATCCCCCGCCTCCCATCAGAACGGACGTCGGGCTCACCTCGATCGTCAGCTCGATTTGGGCGACGTTGACCGTCGCGCTCACCCAGCTCTCGGGATTCGTGGACAGCGCCGCCCTCACGCGAACGCTGTGGGGCGACGGCACCATGGACGGCGCCGTGTAGATGGCCGTCGTCGGACCGGTGCTTTGTATCGTTCCGCACTCATCCCCCGAACATCCCTCGCCCGAGAGGCTCCAGATCAGAGCCGGCACCGGATCGGGCTCATCGCCGAACGAGGCGGTGAACTCGACCGAGTTGCCGTGGACGACCGTGACGCGGTCGGGGCTCATCCCTGTGAGGCTCGTCGGATCCGCGTCCGCGGCCGGGGCCCCCGGGTCCACGCCCTGGCACCCGGCGATCGCGCACAAGCTCAAACCCACGAGGAATCTGAAGTGCATTTTGGCCCCCTACGGCCCGATCGTTATCGACGCAGAGTCCGACCACACCGGGTCGGCCACCGAGATCGCGAGGAGCGCGAAGTGCGTTCCCGGAGGCAGGCCGCTGCGCGGCGTGAATGTCGCCGGCTGTCCGCTCGCGGACGGATTAGGGGAAATGGTCCCGATCCGGACACCATTGGTACTGACGGGTACCCAACGCACTCCCGCGTTCGCGGGATCGCCCTCGACCGTTGCGACGAACTCCGTCGATCCCCCCGCACTCACCGTGGCGGACGTCGGACTCACCTGGATCGTGAGCTCCATCTGGGCAATGAGGACGCGCGCGCTCACTTCTTCTCCGGGCAGTGCCGCCTTGATGAAGGCCTCGCGAGACAGCGGTACGGTCGACGGCGCCGTGTAGGTTGCCGTCGTCGGACCGGAGGGCTGGATCGTCCCGCACCCGTCCCCCGAGCAGTCGACACTCCAAAGCAGCTCCTGCGTCGGCGTGGGCTCACGGTCGAACAGGGCGGTGAACTCGATCGAGCTTCCGCGGACGACCACGGCGTTCGCGGGGCTCAATGATGTGACATGCGCCACGGCCGGGGCCGTCGGGTCCGTCCCCTGACAACCGACGATCAAGCACAAACTCAAACCCACGACGAATTGCGGCAATGGCAAGCGCATGGATTCCCCCCTTGGACCGCTACCAAGGAGATTACGGATTGCGCGGGCGGCGGTCGAGCTTTTTTCCCGAACGCCCGCGTGAGCAGCTCGGATTCCGGACAATTCCGGTCCCGCACGGCATCGCCGCCGGCGCTAACGTGAACCTCCAGCAGCACCCTCCAAGGAGGCGCCACCATGAAGACCATCCGACGCATCGTAGCCATCATCGCCGCCGCTCTGGCCGCGGCACTGCTCGCGACGTGGGCCGCCGAGCCGCCTCAGTACAAGGTCCGGGAGGAGGTCACGGTCACAGGGAAGGTCACCGGCGTGAGCACGGTGCCCGACTGGATGGGGAGGGACGGACTCAACATCGCCCTCCAGGGCGCCGACGTTTCCGCGCCGCACGTGGACGTCGCGACCGCGTCGTTCATGCGCTTGCTCGAGTTCCCGATCGCCGTCGGTGACGACCTCGACCTGACGGGGTGCTGGAGCACGACGACCGAGGGCCAGGCGGTCTTCCTCGTCCACACGCTGAAGAAGCAGCGCGTCACGCTGAACGTGCGGGACGCGGGGGGCGCGCCTCTCTGGTGACAATGAACGCCACTGACACGCAATGACATCGAGGACGTGTGCGAGGTCGTTGCTGTCGGCTGCATGCGACGCGCGCATGAAGGAGCGACGAAAAGGACTACAGCTTTAGCCCGATGGGCACGGTACAGCTTCGAGCATCTTTTCCGGGAGGTCGGACATGGGCTCGAAGCTGCTCGTCATCGGTCGTACGGTCCTCGTGTTGTCTTTGGTCGCGGTGACGCATTTCGTCGCCGTCGGTTCGGTGGGTGGCGCGCGGGTCCTGACCAACAAGGCCGCGTACGTCGCCGGCGAGCGTGTGCTCGTGTCCGGCCACGGGTTCCTTCCGTACGAGGTCGTGACCCTCCAGGTCGCCGACGGGGGCTCGTTGGTGGGCCCACCCTGGAGCGCCGTCGCCGACAACGACGGCCGTATCGCGACGTCCTGGATCCCCGCTGACGCCGGGTCCGGAGCGGACCTCGTGCTCACCGCGACCGGCGGGTCGGGCCGCGCTCAGGTCACGGCCGAGTTCCGGCGTACGGCCGTCCTCCTCGCGGACAAGACGGGCGTGTCCGGCTCGCACTTCGTGCCGCGCGAGAACGTCACGCTGCGGTCGGATCCGGACGGCGAGTCCTGGGTCGTGACCGCGGACGACGAGGGCACCTTCACCTCGACGTATCCCACCAACGGCGCGACGAACCTCGATGCTTCGGGCGAGTGGTCGGGCCTGAATGCCCGCACGCTCCTCGTCGCCGGCGGGTTCGCGATCGACGGGAACGTCCCGGACGGATCGGTACTCGCGTTCGGCGACCCCTACGGCTCGGTGTCGGAGCTCGGCCCGGTCAATACCTCGGGCACGAAGCTCCTCGCGATCAACGGTGCTGCGGCCCCGATGCTGTCCTTCACGAACCCCAACGCCCAGGTGGATCTCCGGAACATCTGGATGCAGACGAGCGTGGTGAGCGGGGACGCCTGGCTCTACTTCGGGTGGGAGCGCGATTCCAACAGCGGCAGCGGCGTGATCGCCTTCGAGTTCCAGCAGGCGCCCCGTCCCGCGGCGTGCGACTACACGAAGACCGACCAGGTCGACAGCCCGGCGAACAGCCCCGCGACCGAGGCGGCGCTGATCGCGGCGTGCAACCCTTGGGCGAACCGCCAGCCCGGGGACTTCCTGATCGTCTGGGACTCCGGCGGCGGGAAGATCAACATCATCAAGCGGACCTTCTACCTCGACGGGCAGGGAAAGCTCGCGCTCGATGCCGGCGTCGTCCTGAGCGCCACCGATTCCGCGGCCGCCGTGAGCACCGATAAGTTCCGCGGCGAGGGCGCGGTCAACCTCAGCCGGACCGTCTTTCCGCAGAATCCCACCTCGTGCTTCAGCATCGCGAACATCATCCCCGGCACGGTGACCGGGAACTCCGACACGGCGGACTACAAGGACACCGTGCTCGCGGAGTTCGCGTCGCGCGTCGCGGTGTCGAACTGCGGCCAAGTAAAGGTGACCAAGATCACGCAGCCCGCGGGCGGGACGGGGTCCTTCCCGTACACGCTGGCGCGCACCGGCGGGCAGCCGGTGCGGTTCGTGGACGACGGCGGCGACCTCTCGATCGCCGCCACGCTCGTCGCGGACCAGGACTTCGACGTGCACCAGGACCTGATCGCGGGGACCAACTACACGCTCGGCGAGGGGGCGGTCGGTCCGGCCTGGGCGATGCTCGGGATCACCTGCGGCGGGACCGATCTGACCTTGGGCGGCACGTTCACGGTGCTCCCCAGCGTCCTCACCGAGTGCACGATCACCAACAAGCTCCAGAACGGCACGCTGATCGTCAAGAAGGTCGTCGTCAACGACGACGGCGGCACGGCCGCGTGCGGCGACTTCGGCTTCAAGGTCAACGCGGGCACCACCGCCTCGTTCGAGTCCGATTGTCAGAACGAGATCTCGGTCGATTCGACCGTTCCCTACACGGTCACCGAGCCCTCCGTGGGCGGGTACGCCACGACCTACTCCAACTGCTCGAACGTGCAGGTTCCGGCCGGCGGGTCCGCGACGTGCACGATCACGAACGACGATCGTCCTCCGTCCCTCCGCCTCGTGAAGTCGGTCACGAACGACAACGGCGGCACCGCGACGGCCGGCGCGTGGCAGCTCACCGCGACCGGCACGGGCGGCTTCACGGACGGCGGCAACTCGACGACCTTCCATGCGGTGAAGGCGGGCGTGCAGTACACGCTCTCCGAGTCCACGGTGGTGGGGTACGACCCCGTTGGCTGGTCGTGCGACGGCGGGGGGTTCGTCTCCCCCAACAAGGTCACGCTCGGTCTCAACCAGCAGGTCACCTGCACGATCACCAACGACGACCGCAAGGCCACACCGGGCGTCACGACGACCGAGCGCGCCGTGCTCCACGACGCCGCGACGGTCAGCGGCATCCGGCCGGGCTCGCCCGCGCCTTCGGCCACGGTCACCTTCCGGCTTTACTCCAACGCCACGTGCACCACGCAGGTGGGCGTGGACGAGACGGTCGGCATCGGCGCGGGCGGGCAGGCCACGACGGTGAACGGCGTGCTGGTCACGACGCCGGGCACCTACTACTGGCGCGCGTTCTACAGCGGCGACGCGTTCAACGCGGCGTTCGCGACGGCGTGCGGCTCCGAGGTGACGACGGTCGGGTTCTAGGGCGCGAACAACGTGCAGTCGCGGTAGTACTTGCCGCCGCGCCGGAAGTACGCGGTCTGCCCCATCACGTTGAACGTGGTGGGGCCGTCCGAATAGCTGCGGACGGTCTTCGAGTCGGCGCGCTTCAGGAC
>Ga0068859_100005706_pt1 | contig 12662 bp, 13 predicted proteins | sample KBSSwiS22_FD_66585 | JGI IMG/M metagenome (GOLD analysis project Ga0068859, IMG submission 66585) | Switchgrass rhizosphere microbial communities from Kellogg Biological Station, Michigan, USA - KBS Switchgrass S2-2 | ecosystem: Host-associated > Plants > Roots > Rhizosphere > Soil ... | reverse complement strand
TCGTCGAGCCGCCGCTGCTGTCGATCAATCGCGGCTTCTCGGCGCCGATCATCGTCGAGGCCGAGCGCCAGGCCGGGGAGCTCGAACGGCTGGCACAGAGCGATTCGGACGCATTCGCCCGCTACGAGGCGATCCAGGAGCTGATGATGCGGGCGTTGACCGTCGGCGCCCGGGGCGAACAGGCCGATCCGAAATCGGTGATCGAAGCCGTCGCCGCGACCCTCAAGTCCAATTCGCTCGACCCGGCATTCAAGGCCGAAGCGATCCTGCTGCCGTCCGACACCCTGATCGCCGAGCGCATGCCGGTGGTCGATCCCGATGCGATCCACGCGTCGCGCGAGGCGCTGCGCCGCGCGCTCGGCTCGGCCCTGCCAGACGAACTGCTCGCCGCCCACCGCAGCGACGGCGCCGCCGGCCACGACCTGTCGCCCCGCGCCAAGGGCATCCGCCGGCTGCGCACCGTCGCGCTCGGCCTGCTCGCCGCCGCGGACGAAGACGCCAGCGCGCGGCTCGCCAAGGCCCAGTTCGACGGCGCCGACAATATGACCGATCGCCAGGGCGCGCTCGGCGTCCTCGTGTCGCTCGACGCGGCGGAGCGTGCGGCCGCGCTCGACGCTTTCCACGAGAGGTTCCACGACGATGCGCTGGTGCTCGACAAATGGTTCGCGCTGCAGGCGGCGGCGCAGCGCGCCGACACGGTCGACCAGGTGCTGGCGCTCGAGAAGCATCCCGAGTTCACCATCGCCAATCCGAACCGGCTGCGCGCGCTCGCCGGGACGTTCGGCGGCAATCACTGGGCGTTCCACTCGCCCGACGGTCGCGGCTATCGCTTCCTCGCCGACATGATCCTCGGCGCCGACAAGCTCAACCCGCAGGTCGCGGCGCGGCTGGTGCCGCCGTTCGGCCGCTGGCGCCGGTTCGAGCCGAAGCGCGCCGCGCTGATGAAGGCCGAGCTCGAGCGGATCGTCGCCGCGCCCGGCCTGTCGAAGGACGTATTCGAGCAGGCGTCGAAGAGCCTGGTCTAGGCCGCCTCAGCCGCCGACCCAGCCGGCGACTTCGCGCGCGACCTGGTTGGCGGCGCGGTTGAGCGCCGGCCCGACCGTCCCGGCGGTGCCGTCGGCGGGAGCCGTCGCGACGAACCGGCGGGTCTCGACGCGGTTGCCGCCGGCGGTCGACAGCGCGCCGTCATATTCGACCACCACCTGGCCGGTCTGCGCGTCATAGCCGAACTTCTGCAGCTGACCGGAGAGCAGCAGTCCGGGATCGAGCGTCGCCAGCCCGCCGTCGAGCACGACCCGATTGGTCGTGCGCCGGATCGTCTCGGCCACCAGCCCCTGGAACAGCCGGTCGGGCGTGTCGACCCACTGCACGCCGGTGACATATTGGACGTCGGTCGGGGTCACCTGCACCGGCACCCGCGTCGTCCGCAGTTCCTTGGGCACGAGGGGAACGGAGATGGTCACCGACTGGCCGGCGGCAGCGGTCCGCGTGCCCGGCCCGGGGTCGGGCGCGTCCGGAGTCAGCGTCTGCAGCGTCGCCGGCGCCTTGGCGCCGCCGCCGCCGAGCAACCCGCTGATCGAGCAGCCCCCCGCCATCGCCGCCAGCGTGGCCGCCGCAAGAATCCGGATCACAGGGCTCATTTGCGTTTTCCCGGTTTGTAGTCGGGCAGCGGCTCGGGACCGAGGGTCCCGCCGATGCCCTTTTGCTCGACGCGTTCGGACACGCTCTTGAGCGACTTGGTGAGATCGCGCATCTCGTGCACCAGCTGGTTGGCCTCGGGCAGCGTCGACTTGGTGAAATTCTGCACGCCCGGCCGGGCGTCGGAGATCATTGCGTCGAGATTGTTCGCCGCCTGCTGGACCGAGGCGATGGCCTTGCGCAGGTCCTGCGCCGCCGGCCGCCCCTCCTCGACCACGAGCTTGTTGGTGTTGTCCGACAGCTCGCTGACGTGCTGCGCGGCGATGCCCGCGTTGTGGACCGCGACCTGGGCGTCGGAAATGGCGTCGGCCAGCTCGGGCGCGCGGTCGGCAAGCACCTTGCTGGTCTTGTCGAGATTCTCCAGGATGTCGGCGATCGCATTCTGGTTCTTGTCGCTCAGCAGCTCGGTCAGCCGCTCGGTCAGGCGCTGGATGCGCTCCATCAGCTCCGGCGCGCTGTTGAGCAGCGCCCCTAGGCCGCTGGTGCTCGACGGGATGACCGGGCAACCCTGCGGCCCGGCCTGGGTAATCGGCGGGCTGCCGCGGCCTGCGCCGTCGAGCTGGATCTCGTTCACACCGGTAAAGCCGACGCCGTGGATTTGCGCGGTCGTCCCCTGCAGGACCGGGGTCTGGTCGTCGACGTCGATCCGCACCCACACGAACTCCGGCCGCGCAGGCAGCAGCGAGATTTTGGTCACCTGGCCGACCGGAACGCCGGAGAAGGTGACGTTGCTACCCTTGTTGAGGCCGCCGACCGCCTGGGCGAAATAAATGTCGTAGCATTTGGTCGCCTTGTTGGAGAGGCCGGCCAGCCAGACGATGAACAGCAGCACCCCGACGAGCAGCGCCACGGTCACGGCTCCGACCATCACATAGTTCGACCGCGTTTCCATCAGGCCTTCGCGTGCTCCACTTCTTCATGACCGAGAGCCGCGGCGCGTCCGCGCGGTCCGTTAAAATATTCTTGTATCCAAGGATGGTCCAAAGCCAATAGTTCCGGAATCGTTCCGACCCCAAGCACCTTCTTGTCGGCGAGCACCGCAACCCGGTCGCACACGGCGTAGAGCGAATCGAGGTCGTGGGTAATGAGGAACACCGTGAGGCCGAGCCGCTGCTGGAGGGAGCGGATCAACTCGTCGAACCCCGCCGCACCGATGGGATCGAGGCCCGACGTCGGCTCGTCGAGGAACAGCAGCTCCGGGTCGAGCGCCAGCGCCCGGGCGAGGCCGGCGCGCTTGACCATGCCGCCCGACAGCTCGCTCGGATATTTGGGCCCGGCATCCGACGGAAGCCCGCCCATCGCGATCTTGTAGGAGGCGATTTCATCGAGCAGCGGCGGCTTGATGAACGGAAAATATTCGCGGAGCGGGACTTCGACATTCTCGGCGACGGTGAGGGTCGAGAACAGGGCGCCGTTCTGGAACAGGATGCCCCAGCGGCGACGGATGTTCTTCGCTTCGTCTTCGGTCCGGCCGACCATGTCCTCGCCGAGCACGCAGATTTCCCCGGCATCGGGAATCTGCAGGCCGATGATCGAGCGCAGCAGCACCGACTTGCCGGTGCCCGAGCCGCCGACCACGCCGAGGATTTCGCCGCGGCACACGGTGAGGTCGAGGTTGTCGTGGACGACCTGCTCGCCGAAGCTGTTGCGCAGCCCGCGGACCTCGATGACCGGATCGCAATCCTTCGGGGTCATATCCACCCGATGTTGGAGAAGAACACCGCAAACACCGAATCCAGCACGATGACCAGGAAGATAGATTGGACCACGGCGATGGTGGTGCGGGTGCCGACTTCCTCGCTGTTGCCCTGGACCAGCAGGCCCTGGAAGCAGCCGGCGAGCGCGATGATGAACCCGAATACCGGCGCCTTGATCAGCCCGACCCACAGGTCGGTGATCGGAATCACCTCCTGCAGCCGCTGGATGTAGGTCAGCGGCGGGATTCCGATCGACAGCCACACGAACATGCCGCCGCCGATCAAGGTCAGGAGCATGGACCAGAAGGCGAGCAGCGGCATCATCAGCACCGCCGCGATCATCCGCGGGATGACCAGCGCCTCGATCGGCGACACGCCGATCGTGCGCATCGCGTCGATCTCCTCGGTGATCTTCATCGTCCCGAGCTGCGCGGCGAAGGAGGACCCCGAGCGCCCGGCGACCATGATCGCGGTCATCAGCGTCCCCAGCTCGCGCGCCGTGATCCGGCCGATCAGGTTGATGGTGTAGATCTCGGCCCCGAACTGGGCGAGCTGGACCGAGCCCTGCTGGGCGATGACGATGCCGATCAGGAAGCTCATCAGCCCGATGATGCCGAGCGCGCGCACGCCGACGACGTCGAAGCGCTGGATCACGGCATTGACCCGGAAACGCTTGGGCCGGCGGAGGACATTGGCGAACCCGATCAAGGTCGCGCCGAGGAAGCCGAGCAGGCCGAGCAGCGTCCGGCCGCTCTCGGCGATCCATTCGCCGAGCTCGCCGAAGACGCGATTGAAGCTGCCCGGCTGCTCGGGAACGACCCGCGTCGGGGCATCGAATTGGGCAACCTCCTTGAGCAGGCTGACCTCGTCGCGGCTGGCGCCGACGACCTTGGCTTTGCGATCACGGACGGTGCGGTAGATGACCCACGCCCCAACCGTGTCCATGCGCTCCACATGCGATAGATCGATGGTCAGCGGGTCGGGCAAAGCGTCGAGCTCGCGCTGGGTCGTCGCCGCCCGCATGATCGTCAGCGAGCCGGCGACGCGATAGGTCGCACCGTGGGCGGCACCCGCCGGAGAAGGCTCGTCTTGCGCCATTCGCGGCGGATGAATGCGCGAAAGCTCGAAAAGGGGCAAGTCGATGGCCTCTTCCGCCACTTTCCTGCCCGCTTCCCCGCCTTTATGCGCGGATCATGACGGACGACCCGAGGCCCATGTTCGTGCCGGTCGGCTCCAATCCCGCGCGGCCGTTCGGGATGGCGGCGCGCGACCGCGCGTGCCGGCTGGCGACCAATGCCGGGTTCGAATGCGCCGATTCGGTCAAGCCGGGCCGCCCGGCGCTCGTCGCGAGCCTGGCCTACGCCTGGGACCCCGCGTGGCTGAAGGCGATGGGAAGCCGGCCGCGGACCGTGCTGACGCTCGCCGGCAAGCCGGTCCTCGCCCATCTGCCCGCGGGCGAGGATCATTCGGCCGCCCTCGCGGCGCTCGAGGCGGGAACGCCAATTGCCGGGTACGAGGAACTGGCTGCCGAAACCGCCGAGCTCAACTACGCCGAACTGCGCAAGCGCGACCGCCCGTTCGTCCTGCCGCTCGACCCCAACGACCCAGAGCCGGTCGAGCGCGCGGCTTACGACGCCTCGTACAAGGGCGTCACCGACATCCTGACGCTCTACCTGTGGCGCCGGCCGGCGTTCTACCTGACTCGCTGGGCGGCCGAGGCCGGACTGACTCCGAACGTCGTGACCCTGGTCGGCGCCATCCTCTGCGCCCTCGCCTTCGTCCTGTTCTGGCGGGGCTATTATTGGCTTGGGGTCGGGTCCGGCTTCATCTTCATGGTGCTCGACACGGTCGACGGGAAGCTCGCGCGCTGCACCGGCGCCTCGTCGAAGTGGGGCAATGTGTTCGACCACGGCATCGATCTCGTCCACCCGCCCTTCTGGTGGTGGGCGTGGCTGCACGGCCTCGCCGTCTACGGCCGCCCGCTGGCGCCGGTCTATGCGACGATGGTGCTGTGGGCGATCATCGGCGGCTACGTCCTCCAGCGCCTGATCGAAGGGCTGTTCATGCGCCGCTTCGGCGGCATGCACATCCATGTCTGGCGCCCGATCGACAGCACCTTCCGGCTGATCACCGCGCGGCGCAACCCGAACATGGTGATCCTCGTCGCGGCGCTGCTCGTCGGCCGCCCCGACAGCGGGCTGGTGCTGGTCGCCTGGTGGACGATCGTCAGCCTGATCTTCCACGCCGTCCGCTACGCCCAGGCGAGCGAACGCGCCGCGCGCGGGCAAGCGATCCGATCCTGGCTCGAGGAATGACCTATACCGCGGTCGTGCTCGCCGGCTCGCGGCCGGGCGGCGACGCCTTCGCCGAGAGCTTCGGCACCGATTTGAAGGCACTGATCCCGGTCGCCGGCGAGCCGATGGTGCAACGCCCGGTCCGCGCGCTGCTCGCCAGCAAACGCGTCGGCCGGATCCTCGTGCTAAGCCAGGCGCCCGAGCGGCTTCGCGCGGCGCTCCCCGGCGACCCGCGCGTCGAGTGCCGCAAATCCGGGGACACCATCGCCGAGACGATGCAGGCCCTGCTCGACGACCCGGCGACCGGCTGGCCGCTGCTGGTCACGACGGCGGACCATGCGCTGCTCGACACCGGCATGGTCGACCAATTCTGCCGCAAGGCGGACGGCGCGGACATCGCGGTCGGAGTCGTCGAGCGCATCCTCCTGCTCCGCCGCCTGCCGTCGACCAGGCGGACCTGGCTCAGGTTCCGCGGCGGCACCTACACCGGCGCCAACCTGTTCGCGCTGCGCTCGGCGGGGGTCCGGCCGGCGATCGAGCTGTGGCGCTCGGTCGAGCAGGACCGCAAGAAAGCGTGGCGGATCCTGTCGCTGCTCGGCCCGGCAGTGCTGACCCTCATCGCGCTCCGGCTGGTCAGCCTCGACGAGGTCCTCGCGCGCCTCGGCGCCCGCCTCGGCCTCGCGGTCCGGGCCGTCCGCCTCAACAACCCGCTCGCCGGAGTCGATGTCGACAAGCCTGCGGACCATGCGCTCGCCGAAGCGATCCTGAAGGGCGAAGGCTGATGGCCTCTCCTCTTTCCGTCATTGCGAGGAGCGTAGCGACGAAGCAATCCAGTCATGCAGAGTCTTTGCTGGATTGCCGCGCCCTTTGGGCTCGCAATGACGGCTTGGGCCGCGCATGAGCGACCTCGCCGTCTACGACATGGACCGCACGGTCACGCGCCGGGCGACCTACACGCCGTTCCTGCTGCATTGCGCGCTGCGCCGGGCGCCGTGGCGGCTGATGTTCGTGCCGCTCGTCGCGCTATCGATGCTCGCCTACGTTCTGCGCCTGATCGATCGGGCGAGGCTCAAGGAGATCAACCACCGCCTTCTGCTCGGCCGAACGATTCACCCGCGCGACCTCCGGCCCCTGGTGGACAGCTTCGCGGATCGACAGGTCGCAACCAACATCCGCCCGGGAGCGCGGCAGGCCATCGCCCGCGACAAGGCCGAGGGGCGGCGGCTAGTGCTCGCCACCGCCTCCTACCGCCTCTACGCCGACGCGATCGCGGAACGCCTGGGCTTCGACGACCTGATCGGCACCGGCTCGATCATCGGCCTCGACGAACACGTGCACGCCAAGATCCTCGGCGAGAATTGCTATGGCCCCGCCAAGCTGCGGATGATCGCCGACTGGGTCGAGAAATCGGGGCTGAAAGGCGCCCACGGCCACGTCCGCTTTTATTCCGACCATGTCTCCGACCAGCCGGCATTCGAATGGGCCGACGAGCCGGTCGCGGTGAACCCGCACGGCAAGCTGCGCCGGCTCGCGACCGAGCGTGGCTGGGCGATCGAGGATTGGGGCTAGCGAGCTAACGTCAGTTGGGCTGGCGCTTTTCGAAGAAGGCGGCGATTCCCTCCTCGGCGTCGGCCGTGAGCATGTTTTCGACCATCACGCGCGACGCCGATTCGTAGGCGTTGGACAAGTCCAGCCCGGCCTGCGCGCGAACCGCCTGCTTTCCGAGCTTCACGGCGAGCGGCGACTTGGCGGCGATGGTGTTCGCGATGCCGCTCACGACATCGGTCAGGGCCTCGCTCGGCACGGCGCGGTTGACCAGGCCGAAGTCGAGGGCGGTCGCGGCGTCGATCATCTCGCCGGTCAGGAGCATTGCCATTGCGCGCTTGCGCGTGACGTTGCGGGTCAGGGCGACCGCGGGGGTCGTGCAGAACAGGCCGACGTCGATGCCGTTGACGCCGAATCTCGAGCGGTCGGAGGCAATCGCAAGGTCGCAGGAGGCGACCAGCTGGCAACCGGCCGCGGTCGCGATCCCATCCACTTCGGCGATGACCGGCAACGGATGTTCGACGATCGACTGCATCAGCCGCGAGCAGAGCGCGAACGTCCGTTCGAAGAATGCCTCGCCGTGGTCCGCGTCGGTGCGGTGTGCGGTCATTTCCTTGAGGTCGTGCCCGGCCGAGAACAGCTTCCCCGCCGCGGCGATGACGATGACCCGGACGCCGTCGTTGCGCGCGGCATCGAGCTTTGACTGGAGCGCTTCCATCACCGCGACCGACAGCGCGTTGGCCGGCGGATTATCGAGCGCCAGCCGGAGGATCGAACCCTGACGGTCTGCCCGGACGAGCTCGGCCACGGTTTGCGACCGCTAGACCGCGTTCAGCGCGTTGGCGAAGTCGGCGATGAGGTCGTCGGCGTCCTCGACCCCGATCGAGATGCGCACCAGGTTGGGCGTGATGCCCAGCGCCGCCTTGCGTTCCTCGGGGACCGATAAATGGGTCATCGCCGCCGGCGCACTCGCCAGGGTCTCGGTGCCGCCGAGGCTGACTGCCAGATGCGCGATGCTGAGCGCGTCGAGGAAAGCGAACGCCTCCTTCTCCCCGCCCTTCAAATAGAGCGAGAAGGTCGAACCGGCGCCGGTGCAGTGACGCGCGTAGATGTCGGCCTGGCGTGAGCCCGGTTCGAGGAAGCCGAGATAGCCGACGCTTTCGACCTTGGGGTGGTCGCGGAGGAAGGCGCAGACCTTGGCGGCATTTTCGCCGGCCCGCTCCATCCTGAGCTCGAGCGTCTCGAGGCTGCGGAGCAGCATCCAGGCGGTGTTGGCGTCGCAGATCGTGCCGATCGTGTTGCGCAGCATCCGCACCTGGTTGATCAGCTGCATGTCACCGACCAGCGCGCCGCCGACCAGGTCGCTGTGCCCGCCGGCATATTTGGTCAGGCTGTAGACGGTGAGGTCGGCGCCCTGGGCGAGCGGCTTGGCCCACAGCGGCCCGAGGAACGTGTTGTCGATCGCGATCGGCGGCCGCTCGCTCCGCTCGAACGCGGCGTCGCGCGCCGCGGCGACGGCCTCGACGTCGACCAGCTGATTGGTCGGGTTCGCCGGGCTTTCGAGGTAGATCAGCGAAACCCGCCCCTTCTCCTTGCCTTTGGCGATCGCCGCATCGATCTCCTCGCGCGTCGCGCCCGACGGGAAGTCGAGCCACGACACCCCGAACTGGCCAAGGATCTTGGCGATCAGGGTTTCGGTCGCGGCATACAGCGGGCCCGAGTGGACCACGCAGTCGCCCGGCCGGACGAACGTCAGCAGCAGGGTGGCGATCGCCGCCATTCCGCTGGAGAAAGCGAGCGCGTCGTCGGCATCCTCCCACAGCGCGAAGCGGTCTTCGAGGATCTCCTGGTTGGGCCCGTTGAAGCGCGAATAGATCAAGCCTTCGGCGCCGCCGGGGATCTTGCCGGTCACGCCCTCGAAGAAGCGTTTGCCCGCGGCGGCATTCTCGAACACGAAGGTCGAGGTGAGGAAGATCGGCGGTTTCAGCGAGCCTTCGCTCAGCGCCGGATCGAAGCCGTAGCCCATCATCAGCGTCGAGGGCTTCAAATTATGATTGCCGACCCGGGTTGCCGTCGGCCGGGGCCGGCGGCGCGGCCGCGTGCTATCGTCGTCCGTAGACAAGACCAATCTCCTCGGGCGGTGCGCTAGGCCCGGCGCCACATCAGGGCAAGACGAAGTTCAGGGAAGGGCGATAAGGCTGACTTGTCGGCCGTAATCGGCCTCGCCGCGGTGGGTGGCGCGGCGATAGCTGTAGAATCGGTCGGGCTCGGCGTAGGTGTCCAGGTGCAGGGCCTCGACCTGCTCGACGCCGGCGGCGATCAGGCGATGAACCAGGTAAGCAGGCAGGTCGAAGTGCGGTTTGCCGGTCGCGCTTTCGGCGAAGAAGCGCTCGCTGCCCGGTTCGCGCTCGAGGAAGGTCGCGCGGAACTCCTCGCTGACTTCGTAGGACAGCTGGGCGATGCACGGTCCGACCGACGCGGCGATGCGGTGCCGCCGGGCGCCGAGCTTCTCCATTGCCGCGATGGTCGAATCGGTGACCCCCGCAAGCGCTCCACGCCAGCCGGCGTGCGCCGCTCCGATCACGCCCGCATCGGCATCGGCGAACAGCACCGGGGCGCAATCGGCGGTGAGGATTCCGAGCAGCAACCGGGGCCGGTCGGTGACCATCGCGTCGGCGTGCGGTCGCGCCTCCTGGGGCCAGGCCCGGTCGGCCATGACCGCCTCGGCGGAGTGGACCTGGTGGACCGTGACCAGTTCGCCGCCGGGCAGCACGGCGGCAATTGCGCGCTTGCGGTTCTCGAAGATCGCCGCGCGGTCGTCCTTGCTGCCGAAACCGACGTTCAGGCCGGCGACCTCGCCGAGCGAAACGCCGCCGCGGCGCCCGAGGAAGCCGTGCGGGATCGTGCCGAGCGACGTCGCCCGGACGACCTCGACGTCGCTCACAAGGACTTCCTCATGATGACGTCCTCGTCGGCATGGCTTCCGACCATGAAATCATAACGCCCCACGGGCTCGAACCCGTAGCGGTCGTAGAAGCGCCGCGCACGGTGATTCTCGACGAACACCGTGAGGTACAGCTCCTCCGCACCGCGGCGGCGGGCTTCACCGAGCGCCCAGTTCATCAGCTCGCGGGCGATTCCGGCGCCATGATGTTCCGTCAGCACGTAGAGTTGATCGAGCAGGATGGCGCGGCGGCGCGTCTCGACCGGGAGCTTCAGCGGTCCGAGCTTCACGTAGCCGACCGGTTCGCCGCTAACTTCGGCGATCCGGAAGGCGTAGGCCGGGTCGCTTAGTTCCGCTTCCCAATCGGCAATCGTGAAGCCGGTGAGGAAAGCGTCGAGATCTTCCGCGCGGTAGAGGTGCGCGAACGTGTCGCAGAAACTCTTGTCGAAGATGCGGTCGAGCGCGGCGGCATCGCCGGGCGCCGCGTCGCGATAGGCGATGGTCACGCGAAGCCCGCCGGCTCCGGCCAATCGACCGAATGGACCGCCATGACTTTGAACAGCGAGCCCATCTGGTCAGGGCCAGTCAATCGCTCGAGCGCCGCGCGAATCGCGTCGGCCCGGTCCGAATTGGCCGCCGCGAGCGCGCTCGCGCGCGAGCGAATTCCGAGCTTTTCCAGCCACTCGCCCTGAGTGATGATCGCACTCGTCTTCGCTCCGTACTCGGTGGCGGCATGGCCCACGGCTGCGAAGTCGACGTGGGCGGTGAGGTCCTGTTCGCCGGGCTGGTGGAGCACGGGCACGAAGGCGTGGCCGCGAACCGCCTGGAGGGTGTCGCCCGGCGCGCTGCGCTCGTGGCCATAGTCGATGAACAGGGCAACCCCGCCCATGGCGGCGAGGCAGGTGGCGATCGCCGCGACCGCCTGGTCGCGGGTCGGCGAGACCTCGACCACCTCGCCGTCGCGATCGAAGGCGAGGCCGTTGGCGGCGACGACCACGCGCCGCTCCACGCCGCCGACCAGCTGGCGGACCGGGAGCGCGTCGAGAAACTCGTTGGCGACCAGCAGCAGCGGCCGGGCGGGGAGATCCTCGATCGCGTCGTGCCAATGCGCGTCGGGCACGGCTTGCGCCTGCGCCTGGCGCAGCACCGGGCTGGTCTCGACGAGATGCACGCCGCCCGCGAACCCCGCCGCCCGGAGCACGCGCAGGGCATCGGCGGCGAGGGTGCCGCGGCCGGGGCCGAGCTCGACGTAGATCGCGTCGGACGGGGCGCCGGCCCGGGCCCAGCAATCGGCGAGCGCGGCGCCGACCAGTTCGCCGAACATCTGGCTGACCTCGGGCGCGGTGACGAAGTCGCCGGCGGCCCCGAACGGATCGCGCGTCGCGTAATAATAAGCGTTGCACGCCGCCATATAGGCCTCGACCGTGATCGGCCCCTCGGCGGCGATGCGCTCGCGCAACGCGCGCTCGAGCGGGGTCACGCCACCGACGCGGGACCGGCGATCGGCTCGACGCGGACGCGCCGGCTCTTGGCGGTGAGCATCAGATAAAGCCCACCGAGGATCATCGGCAGCGACAGCCACTGGCCCATGTGCAAGCCCGCAGTCGCGAACATGGTGTTGGTGAACTGAGCGTCGGGCTCGCGGATGAACTCGAGACCGAAGCGGAAGGCGCCGTAGAAAAAGATGAACGCGCCGACGAGCTTGCCGGGCTGGTAGCGCGCCTCGGTCTTCCAGAACATCCACCACAGGATGCCGAACAGGACAAGGCCTTCAAGGCCCGCTTCGTACAGCTGGCTCGGATGGCGCGGATCGCCGAGGAACATCTCCGGCTTCCCGTTGATCATTCGTCCAGTCGGTTCCATGAAGCGGATCGCCCAGGGCACGGACGTGTGTGCGCCCCACAATTCCTGGTTCACGAAGTTGGCGAGGCGGCCGAAGAACAGGCCGAACGGCACGCAGCAGGCGACGTAATCGTGGAGCCGCAGCCACGACAGTTTCTCCTTGCGCGCCAGATAGAGGATGCCGAGCGAGGTGCCGATGACACCGCCGTGGAAGGACATTCCGCCGTCCCACAATTTCAGCATCTCGATCGGGTGCCTCAGATACTCGCCGAGGTTGTAGAACAGGATGTAGCCGATGCGGCCGCCGAGGATGATCCCGAGCGCGGCATAGAAGACGAGATCGTCGGCGTGCTTGCGGTTCATCGGCGCGCCCGGCTTGCGGATCAGCCGCAGCAGGTACCAATAGCCGATGAAGATCCCGGCGAGATAAGCGAGGCTGTACCAGCGCAGCTGGAACCAGCCGATGTGAAACCACGGGACCGTCGGCGACAGGCCGAGGTCGGGGAAGGCGGTGAAGTGTGACGGATCGGAAACTTGCAAGGACTTCCCCCTTTACGGTCTGCGCCTCATAAGGCTGGCAGGCGCAAAGGCAAAGGAAGCAGATGCCGACCGACCTCGACCGCAAATATGACGAGTTGCTCG
>Ga0068859_100005705_pt1 | contig 12664 bp, 13 predicted proteins | sample KBSSwiS22_FD_66585 | JGI IMG/M metagenome (GOLD analysis project Ga0068859, IMG submission 66585) | Switchgrass rhizosphere microbial communities from Kellogg Biological Station, Michigan, USA - KBS Switchgrass S2-2 | ecosystem: Host-associated > Plants > Roots > Rhizosphere > Soil ... | reverse complement strand
ATGCGCCGCTTGAGACCGTCCTTGCCTTCGAGCTGACCGACCTTGGTGCTGACGAGGCCAAGCACCACGGTCTTGCCTTTGGGCACGTGCCGCAGCGGCGCGAAATCGCCCGAGCGCGCGTCGTCGTACTCGAGAAAATAGCCGTCGACCGCGAGCTCGTTGAACAGCACTTCGGCCACGGGCTCGTAGCCACCCTCCGCCGCCCACGCGCTCTTGAAATTACCGCGGCACAGATGCACGCACGCGGTCATGTTCGCCGGCCGTTCGGCGATTGCCGCGTTGATGAGCTTGGCATAACGGCGGGGCAACTCGTTGGGATCGTCGCCCCGCTGGCGCGCGCCTTCGCGCATTTTTTCGTCGCACAGATACGCAAGGTTGGTGTCGTCGAGCTGCAGATAGGTGCAGCCCGCCGCGGCCAGATCGGCGATCTCGTCGCGATACGCTTGCGCGACATCGGTATAGAACCCCTCAAGGTCCGGATACGCGTCGCGGCTGATCGCGCCGCGGCCCCCGCGAAAGTGCAGCATCGTCGGCGACGGAATCGTCACCTTGGGCGTGCCCTTCGTCACCGACTTCAGGAACTCGAAGTCGGCTCGCTGGATCGGCTGATCGTGGCGCACCTTGGTCGTGACCTGCATCACCGGCGGCGCGAAATCGACATTGCCGGCCGCGCTGTGGAAGCTGACGTTGATCCCGCCCTTGGTCTCGACCCCCGACAGTCTGGTCAGGAAATCGATGTGGAAGTAGGTGCGGCGGAATTCGCCGTCGGTGATCCCGCGCAGCCCCAGGTCTTCCTGGAAGCGGACGACTTCGCGAATCGCATCGTCCTCGACGGCGCGCAGTCCCGGCGCGGTGAGGGCGCCTGCCTTGTACTGATCGCGTGCGTCCAGGAGTCGCTTCGGCCGCAGGAAGCTGCCGACATGATCGGCGCGAAAGGGTGGTTGCTTCCGGGCCGCCGGACGCATCGCGGTTTCGTTGCTCATCGTGACTTCCTCCTGGATGCAAAGGGTACAACGAAAAGCGTCGCGGCTGCGACCGGCCGGCTATCTGCTGCGCTGGAGACTGTGCGAATATTGCGGGGTCGACGAGCCAACAACAGAACCGGTCATGTCCTGGATAACGCGATGGGTACGCAACGGCGGAATCGCTGTCGCGGCGGCAGTGCTGGCCGCCGTAGCCCTCGCCCAGCAGGTGGCCATCGTTCAGGGTTTTGAATGCCGCAGTGACGAACCCGGCTTTCGGCTCGACGCCAACCGCGTGTCCGCGCAGTTCGAGCTCACCACCGCAAAGGGCAAGCGCGAGGTGGTGTTTCGCGGCGCGCTGCAGCCGCTTGCGTCCGCGGCGCCGCAGCTCATTGTCTGGCGCGGCGACTCCACGCACCTGCCCCGCGAGACGCTCGTCGTCACGCTGCGCGAGGAAGCGTGCCGCGCCGCGGCAACCCATCGCGCGGTGTTGTCGGTGCGAACTGGCGAAGCCATGATGGGATGCTGCACGCTGCGCACCGGCTACGACACGCGCGTCGCGCCGGTCGCCAATTTCGCGACGAAGAATCCCGACGACTGGGCACGCTTGCTGCCGGACCTGCTGCCGGCGGTCAACCTGTGCGTCGCTCGCGAAGGCAACCGGGCGAAGTGGGTGTCCAGGGCCGCACCGGCCAGTCAAGGCACGGGCGTCGTACGCATCGTCGAGACGACGGGTTCCTCGGTGGATTGCGTCGCGGACCTCACGGGGCGCGGCACGCCGAAGATCGACGCGGTCGCCGCGGCGGAGCCGCCGCTGCCGAACGGCGGCAATCCGCGGTTTTATCCGCCCCGCGAGCCGCCGCCGCTGGTGAATTGCGGCAAGCTCGAGCGCGTCGTCACGAAAAGCGGCGCGGTCGCCGGCTACCTGCACTACGACCCGTGCTGAAGCGGGGAACGGTGGCGGCGCTGCTGGCGTTCGGCACCAGCGTGTGCGCGCAGGTCGCGCCAACGGCGACGGACGCGGCGGCCTATCGCGGCCTGTTCGCCGCCGCGCTGCGCGGAGACAGCGCTGAAATCGCGACTCTTGCCGCCGCAGGGACCGACGTCAAGGTTCGCGACTCCTATGGACGAACGCCGCTGCACGTGGCGGCATTCGCGGGGCAGCACGCCGCGATGCGCGCGCTGGCCAAAGCGGGTGTGGATCCCAATGCGCTCGAATCCGATCGTTACGACATCGTGACGATCGCGGCGGTGGCCGGCGACGTGCCGACGCTCGACGTGGCGCTTGCCGTGGGCGGCAGGGCCACCAACGTGACGAGCCGCTACGATGGCACTGCGCTGATTGCGGCGGCGCACCTCGGTCACGAAGACGTGGTGCGCCGGTTGATCCGCGCGGGCGCGCCGCTCGATCACGTCAACAACCTGGGGTGGACTGCGCTGATCGAATCGATTGTCCTGGGCGATGGCGGACCTCGCCATCTCGCGACGTTGACCGCGCTGGTGGAAGCGGGCGCCAGTGTGAATATCCCTGATCGCGGCGGCGCGACGCCGCTCGCGCTCGCCAAGGCGCATGGCTTTCGGGAAATGGTCGTGGTCCTGGAAAGGGCTGGCGCACGCTGAGCTTCGTGACGGCGAATCATGGCGAAGTGATGATTTTGTGCGCGGCGGGGCTGCGCGCTTCGCTGCACCACCAGCGGCGGGTGTAAAACGCATGCGATGGCTGAGAGCGTTTACGATGTCGGCATCATCGGTGCCGGCTTCGCCGGGCTCGCTTGCGCGCGAACCGCAGCGCGGCGCGGCCTGCGGGTACTGGTCATCGACCGCAAATCCGAAGCCGGTCTGCGGATGCATACGACCGGGCTGCTCGTCAAGGAAGCCGCCGAGCGCTGGGAGATTCCCGCCGCGCTGACGCAGCGCGTGCGCGGCATCCGGCTTTACTCGCCCGCGCTCGCCACGCTCGATCTCGCGGCGAGCGGCTACTATTTCCTGGCCACCGATACGCCGGCGCTCGTGCGCTGGTTCGCGCGCGAGGCCCGGCGGGCGGGTGCGCATCTGCGCTTCGCGCGGCGTTATCAAGGCGTGCGCCGCGTCGGTGGCGGCTTCGAGTTGCGCGGTTCCGGCGAGCGCGTTCGCTATCTCGTAGGCGCGGACGGACCGAACTCGCAGGTGGCGGCCGAATTCGGTCTCGGCCGCAATAAGCAATTCCTGCTCGGCGTGGAAGCGGAATACGAGGGCATCGCGGGCATCGATCCCGAACGGCTGCATTGCTTTCTCGACCGGCGGCTGGCGCGCGGCTACATCGGCTGGGTGGTGCCGGGATATCGCGGATTGGTGCAGGTGGGACTCGCGTGCCGGCGACCGGACCGTCCGGACCTTCCCGCCTTCGAACGCAAGATCGCGCGTCTCTTCGATTTCAGCGGCGCGCGGCGTGTCGGCCGCCGCGGCGGGCTCATTCCGGTAGGCGGACCCGTGTCACCGTTCGCGGGCCGCGACGTCGTGCTGATCGGCGACGCGGCCGGCCTCGTGTCGCCGCTGTCCGCCGGCGGCATCCATACGGCGCTCGAATCGGGCTTTCTCGCCGCGCATGCCATTGCCGATTACCAAGAGGAAGGCGCTGAGAACCCGGGACGCGCGCTCGCGCGCCAGCACCCGCGCTTCATGGTCAAGCGCGCGCTGCGCGTCGTCTTCGACCGCGGCATTCCCGATCGCGTGTTCGATGCCGCGCTCGGCACGCGTGCGTTCACGGCGCTCGCGCGGTCGATCTATTTTCACCATCGCGGGTTGCATTCGGCCGAGGGCTGGCGCGACCTCGCGCAGACGCTGTTCCGCGGTCATCCTTGAGCGGCACGGTTGTTGGCGCCGCGCGCCCGCCGACGGTTCGCGCCGGCGCCTCCAGCAGCAGCGGCAGCAAGTTGACCGCCGGCACGTTGTCGCGGCGCAAAAGCTCGAGGTGGCCGAACGAGAACGGCGACAGATGCAGGAGATCGCAGGCATGGCTCGCAAGCCGCGCCAGCGTTGGCGGGATGCGCACGACGCGCGCGGCAGGTCGGCCACGGCGCGCGCGCAACTGTCCCAGATGTTCGTCCAGCGTGAACCGGGCAGGCCCGCCCAACTCGACTTCGCGATAAGCGGCGCCACCGCCGATCTCGCAGAGCCGTGCGATCGCCCGTCCAGCATCGTTCGCATCGAGGACAGCGATCCGCCCGACCGCGTCGATGGGAACGAAGTGCAGCGGCAGTCGCGCAACGGCACGCAGCCAGCGCGCGCCATAACCGCCGTCTCCGTCGAGCAACGACGGCCGCACGATCGCGAACGGTGCGCCACTCATCTCGATCGCCCGCTCGCCACGTAGTTTCGAACCGATGAAGCGGCTGCGTGCCGCATCATGCAAGCCGAGTGCCGATATATGGATGAGGCGCACGCGCCGACGCGCGCAATCCGCGGCCAGCGCGGCGGGGGCGAGGTGATGGATGCGCTCGTACGTCGCGGCGCCCCACTCGCGCAGGATGCCCACGCAATTCACGGCGACGTCGACGCCGTCGAGCGCGGCGTCCCAGCAGCCGGACACAGTCAGCTGCTCGAAGCGCACCGGCCGGAATCCGACGCGCACGTTCAACGACGCTGCGACGCGGGCGACGCGTCGAGAATCGCGCGATCCGATGACGATGTGGTGACCGCGGGCGGCCAGCGCCGAGACCACGTGCCGGCCGAGGAAACCGGCGCCGCCCAACACTAGTACGCGCATCGCAGTCCTCCGCCAATCCGACTGATTGGTCGATAATTTCTGTATTGACAGAAATTTATGACGGCGTAGACTGACAGTCAACGCCGTCCGTCGGCTGCTGCCGTGACATGGGCCGCTGCGACCAATACCGGGTGATTGCATGCACGACGAAATTCCCATTCCTGCTTCCACCCCGATCGCGCTGACCCCGATTGCGCAGCGCTTCGTGCTGCACTGGGGCGAGATGGGCTCGCGCTGGGGCGTCAACCGGACGGTCGCGCAGATCCATGCGCTCATCTACCTGCAGGGCCGGCCGCTGCACGCGGAGGAGATCGCCGCCACGCTGCAGGTCGCGCGTTCGAACGTCAGCACCAGCCTGCGCGATCTTGCCCATTGGAACCTCGTGCGCGTCGTCCACCTGCTCGGGGACCGCCGCGATCATTTCGAGACGGCGCACGACCCATGGGACCTCTTGCGCACGATCGTGCACGAACGCAAGGCGCGCGAGTTCGATCCGACCATCGTGGTCCTGCGCGAATGCGTGGCCGACCCCGACTTCGCTGCCGAGGCCCTCGCCACGCGCACGCGCCTGCAGCAGACGCTGGCGCTGATGGAAGCGTTGTCCTCCTGGTGCGAAGACATGTTGCGGCTCGACACGGCAACGCTGACTCGGCTCATGAGGATGGGCGACAAGGTCCGGGCGCTGCTGCCGGGGAGCAAGGCGGCACGCAAAGGGTGAGGAAGGAGCGAGCATGAACGTTGCGCCGAAGTTCCCGCTGACCGTCTACTACGACGCGTCATGTCCGCTGTGCCGCTCCGAGATGGAAACGCTGAAGGCGCGCGACGCCGGCAACGCGCTGTGTCTCGTCGATTGTTCCGCGCCCGCCTTCAACGACGCGCCCTGCGCCGCCGAGGGTGTCACCCGCCCGATGATGATGGCGCGAATCCACGCGCGCGATGCCGGGGGCCGCTGGCTAAGCGGCGTCGACGTCTTCGTCGTCGTCTATCGCGCGGCAGGCTTCGCCACGCTTGCTCGCATTTACGAAATACGCCTGCTGCGGCCGCTGTTCGATCGCCTCTATCCGTGGATCGCCGATCACCGATATCTGCTGACGCGATGCGGCCTGCCGCGCCTTTTTCATTGGCTTGCCGCCGCGCGGCGCGATCGCGCCACCTGCGCGGACACTCGGCCACCTGCCAGGAAGCGCGGCTGCTGATCCGCGGGTGGAAGTAGCGACACATTGACGAATAACGTTAAGATGCACGCCGGCCATTCGACCCACGGCGCTGCGCATGAACTGGTTCCACGAACTCTCGTCGCCGACACTCGCCATCATCTTCGTCGTCGCGACGCTCAGCATTTCCGTGATCGGACTTGCGGTGACGGCGAGAAGGGTCCGCGAGACGAAGCTGCACGAGCAGCTCGACAATGGCACGATCGCCGGTCTGCTGGCGGCGCTGGTCGGCATCTACGCGATCGCCGCGGGACTGACCGCGGTCGCCGTGTGGGGCAACACCCAGGATGCGGGGGCCAACGTCGGGAAGGAGGCCGCGGCGATCATCGTCCTCTTCCACGATCTGAGCGGCTACCCGCAGCCACTGCAAGACATCGCCAAGCAGGACCTTGTCGAGTACACGCGCTACGTGATCGAACAGGAGTGGCCGTTGCACCAGCACGGCGAAGCGCCCAGCGGCCCGCTCAAGGTCGTCGACGACGCCCAACGCAGGATGTTCGCGTTCGAGCCGGCCACCGAAGGGCAGAAGGTGACGCACGCGCTTACCTTGCAGGCGTACAACAAGGTCATCGAAATGCGGCGATTGCGCTTGCAGGCCGTCGGCGACACGGCGCTGCCGGGCGCACTGTGGTTCGTGGTGATTCTGCTCGGCGTGATCGCGATCTCGTCCTGCTTCTTGCTGCGGCTCGACAGCTTCGCGCTGCACGCGGTAATCACGACGCTGGTTGCGGCGCCGATCGCGTTGATTCTCTATTTCATCGCCGTCACCGACCGGCCGTTCCAGGGGGGTGTCAGCGTTTCGCCCGAGCCGTATCGCGTCGTGCTCGAGACAATCATGATCCCCGAGCTGAAGCGGGGGAAGTGATCCCCCACGCTTGCGGCTATCGCCGCTGCGCTGCCCCCAACGGGGGCGCTCGCGCCTCGGGACGGCCCTTCGGCGCTCAGTGATCCCCCCACGCTTGCGGCTATCGCCGCTGCGCTGCCCCCAACGGGGGCGCTCGCGCCTCGGGACGGCCCTTCGGCGCTCAGTGATCCCCCCACGCTTGCGGCATCGCCGCTGTGCCGCCCCGCCGAAAGCGGTGTTCGGCGCTCGGTGATCCCGGTTCAGGAAGCCCAGTAGACTTCGATCGGATACGCATCCGGATCGGCGCAGCGAAACGAGACCAGCGTCTCGCTTTCGAACAACGGCTTGACGATCCGGACGCCCGCGGCCTCCATCGCGGCAAGCATCGTGCGGACGTCCGCCGCCGTATCGAGGCGGATGCCGAAATGAAACCACGCCGGCATGGGCGCCCGCGCCGGGTCGTCCATCAGCGCGAACAGGAACTCGCGGTCTCCCCGCAGGAACGTGATTTCGTCGCCCCTGGAAACCTCGCGCAACGCGAACCAGCGGCGATAGAACGCCTCCGAGCGTGGACGGTCGCGCACGTGCAGGTGCAGATGGGTAATGTCCATGGCGCTACTGTGCCTTGATGCCGGCCGCCTTCACCACCTTGGCCGAGTCGTCCATTTCGTCGCGCATGAATTTGCGAAATTCCGCCGGCGTCATCACCATCGGCTCGGCGCCGAGCGCCGCCAGTCGCTCGCGCGCATCCGGCGTCTGCAGCACGCGCGCGACGTCGGCATTGATCCTGTCGACGATTTCCGGCGGCGTGCCGGCCGGCGCGAACATGCCGATCCAAAGATTGTAGTCGAAGCCGGGCAGTCCGCCTTCGGCGATCGTCGGCACGTTCGGCAACGCGCTGGAGCGCTTGGCGGTGCTCACGCCGAGCGCGACCAGCTTGCCTTCGCGCACGTTGGGCAGCGCCGCCGAGATCGGCGAAAAGAAATAGGTCACGCGTCCGGCCATCGTGTCGGTCAGGGCCTCGGGCGTGCCCTTGTAGGGGATGTGCACGACGTCGATGCCCGCGGCGAGCTTGAATTTCTCGCCGTTGACGTGCGTGCCGCTGCCGGTGCCGGCGGAGCCGAAGTTCAACGCGCCCGGCGATTTCTTGGCGGCGGCAATCAGATCGGCCACGCTCCTGTAGCCGGTCGCCGGCGCCACGACGAGCACGTTGGGCTGGCCGCCGAGCGTTGCCACTTCGACGAAATCCTTTGCCGTGTCGTACGGCAGACTTGGATAGATCGACGCATTCACCGCCTGCGCCGCCGAATGGACGAGCAGCGTGTACCCGTCGGCCGGCGATTTCGCCACGAGCGCGGCGCCGATCGTGCCGCCCGCCCCCGGACGATTGTCGATGACGACCGGCTGGCCCCACAGCTCGCCAAGCTTCTGTCCGAACGTGCGCGCGAGGATGTCGGTCGCGCTGCCCGCGGTGAACGGCACCACGATCTTCACCGGCTTGTTGGGAAAGCCTTGCCCGTGCGCGAGCGTCGCGCCGAATACGCATAGCGCGATGCCGATCTGCCGCCATCGTCTCATTGTTGTTCTCCTTTGTCGGGAGACAGGCCATCGCCCACCGGCACGTTTTCCGGCTTCAATGCGAGCCCGGACTTTTCTGCCTGCTCCACCAGCAACGTCGCGAAGTCCTCCTCGGTCACACCGCGCTCGACCAATGCATCGACCAGGTCGCGAGTGACTTCCGCGAGCGGCAGTGGCACGCCATAGCGCTTGCCGGCATCGAGGCCGAGGTCCAGATCCTTGCGCAGCAACGGCGGCGTGAACGTCGGCTTGAAATCGAGATTCACCAATGCCGGCGTCTTGTAGCGCGTGAACATAGACCCCATCACACTCCGGTTCATGAATTCGAGGAACGCGTGCCGCGGCACGCCGGCCTTCTCCGCGAGCACGGTGATCTCGGCCAGCGATTGCGTGACCACGCCCAGGAACACGTTGTGGCAAATCTTCACGATGCGGGCGAGCTCGCCCTCGCCGACGTAACTCGCGCTCGGGCCAATCAGCTCGAGCAGCGGCAATGCCCGCTCGAACGCGGCCTTCGGTCCCGAGCACACGAACGAAAGGCGGCCGGCCTTGATCACTTTGGCGTTGCCGCTGACCGGCGCGGCGAGCAGATCGACGCCGCGCGCCGCGAGCAGCGCACGCAGCTGCGCCGAACCCTCGAGCGAAATCGACGAGCATTCGACGATGAGCTTCGGCAGCGGGCCCGTGCCCGACAGAAGCCCCTGCGGCCCATCGATGACCTCCCGCACGTCGTCCCACGCCGAGACCATGCAGAAGACGACATCGCAGCCGGCGAGCTCGGCCAACTTGTCCGCTATTCTTACGCCGTGCGCGGCAAGCGGCTCGGCCTTGGCGCGCGTGCGGTTCCACGCGGTGACATCGGCGCCGCCCTTCGCCAGCCGCTCGGCCATCGCATAGCCCATGCGGCCCGTTCCGATCCAGCCGATGCGCGCGGCGCGCAAATCGTGTGCTTGTGCAGTGGGCATGCAGGGGTTTCAGTAGGGATTGGCGATCGGCAGGTCCTGCGCCGGATAAAGCGAAATGACTTTTGGTCCGGCCGGCGTCAGGATCACCTCTTCCTCGATGCGCGCAGCGGAGAAACCGTCGCTCGCCGGGCAATACGTTTCGACGGCGAACACCATGCCGACTTTCAACTCGATCGGCTCTTTGATCGAGTTCAGCCGCGACACCAGTGGCCGCTCGTGCAGGCCCAATCCCAGGCCGTGGCAGAAATTCAGGCCGAACGCCTCCATTTCGCTGCTGAAGCCGATGTCCTTCGCGGTCGGGAACGAGCGGGCGATGCGATCGGAGCTCACGCCGGGCGTGAGGAGGTCGATCGCGCGGTCCATCCATTCGCGCGCCTTCCGGTAGGCGTCCCGCTGCGATTTGGTCGCCATGCCGACGTTGAACGTCCGGTAATAGCACGTCCGATAACCCATGAACGACTGGATGATGTCGAAGAACGCCTGGTCGCCCGGGCGGATCAGGCGATCGGTGAAGTTGTGCGGGTGCGGGCTGCAGCGCTCGCCGGCGATCGCGTTGATCGCCTCGACGCAATCCGACCCCATGCCGTACAGGCGCGCCGTGGCCAGCGCGACGATCTCGCTTTCCTTGATCCCCGGCTTCAAAGCCTCGGCAATGTCCTGGTACACGCCATCGACCATCGCCGCCGCCATGTTGAGCAGGATGAGCTCGTCGATATTCTTCACTTCGCGCGCGGCAAGCATCGTCTGCTGTCCGTCGCGCACCTCGATGCCGAGCCGCTGCAGCTCCAGCATCAGCGGCGGCTCGACGACATCGAGGCCGAGCGGCATGCCGCCCACGCCTTCGGCGTCGAGCAACGACTTGATTTCAGCCGCCGCGTCGCGAAAGAGCTTGCCGTCGCCGCCGACGGCACCGCGCAAGCCCAGCAGCCCGGCACGGCAATGATCGTGATGCAGCCACGGCGCATGCAATCGGTGGTGCGCGGCCGCCGATCCGAAATCCCAGACGTAGGGATCGCCGTTGCCGGTCAGCAGCGAATAGCGGGTCAACTTGTCGCGCGCCCATTCGCCGATCACCGTGCTCGTCGTGTAACGGATGTTGTGCTGGTCGAAGCACAACAGTGCGCCGAGCCCGGAATGGGCAAGCGCCGCGCGCGTGCGCGCCAGCCGATAGTCGTGCAGCCGGCGGAAATTGACGCGCTCCTCGAAATCGACCTGCGTGTGGCCTGGCGCGGGCAGCGGCCGGTCCCAATGGTGAGCAGGATCGATGTCGTCGGGACGGACGATCCTGGGTTCCACGGATTTCTTCTTCTTGGTCATGGGCCGCTTCCTGCTTGCCGCTCAACGCTTGCCGAGCGCTTTTTCCTGATACGCAAGGTCGACGTATTGCATCGGGTCGGTCAGTGTCTTCTGCGGCGTCCCGTACTTGCTGCGCAGCTCGAGGACCGTGCGCATTCCGGCCGGATCGATCGCAAGGTCGCGGGTGAGTCCGCCCTTGTCGGCCAGCAGAAGATCGTACGACTGCTTGGCCAGCGCTGGCGTCATGTCACGGATGTTGGCGACGAGCAACGCCTCTACGACTTCGCGGTTCGCGCGGTCGTACAGCCAATCCACGCCCGCCTTGTATGCGCGCAGGAAGCCGACGAGCGCTGCCTCATGGTCGCGCGCCCACGAGCGCCGTGCGATGCCCGCAGTGCCCTGGTAGGCACCGAGCACTTCGGCGGTCGCGAGCTGGCGGTAACCGCGGTTCGCCGCGAGCAACTCGAAGGGCGTGCGCAACACCGTTGCTTCGTGCTTGCCGGCGAGGAGGTCGCGATAACGATTCGCGGTACCGCCGGCCCGGACGAACGTGACGTCCGTTCCGGCGAGTCCGTTGCGCGCCGCGATTTCACGCAGCACGAACGCGGAGCCCGTCGTCATCGCGTCGACCGAAAGCGTCTTGCCCGTGAGATCGGCGAAACCCTTGACGGTCGGCGCGGCGACCACCGACAGGAAGCCACCGTCGCTGCCCATGAACGCGAAGAGGTCCGGGTTATCGGGAATCTTCACCTCGCCCTGACCCTCCTGATAAGCGACAAGGTTGTCGACCAGCGCCAGTGCGATGTCGAACCTGCCCTCGAGCAGCGATGCCACGAGGAATCCGGAATTCGGCGTATAGGTGAGCTGGACGGTTACCTTCTGGTCGTCGAAGAATCCCTGGCGCTGCGCCGCCCAGACCGGCAGGTTCCAGCCGCCGTCGAACGAGACCACGCGCAGCGGGGCCGGTGTCTGCGCGAGCACGCCCGCTGCCATCGCGCACAGCAACAGGAGCGCACAGGTCCTGCGAACCAGCATCACGCAACTCTCCACGTGGCTGTCCGGTGATTCGGATCTTTGCAATGTACCAGCGCCCATGACGATAACCGGGTTAGCGCCGCCGCTCAAGGTAACCCGCGCGCCAACGCTGGCGTCGTGCTCGGCACATAAGAGGCGAGCGATCGATGGCACTGGTAGAGTGAGGTCCATGATCAGCAAAGCGCACACGCACGCACGCTGGTCGGGATGTTCAATGCTGCTCGTCGTTGCGCTGGCGCTTGCGGCCGCCGCCGAGGCGCAAGTCGCCTACACGACGCGGGCGGTCAATATCCGCGCGGGACCGGACCGCGCGTATCCGCAAGTCGCGTGGCTGCCGTCGGGCGTATCGGTGGACGTCATCGGCTGCGTCGACGGCTACCGCTGGTGCGATGTTGCCGCCGGCCCGAATCGTGGTTGGGTCTACGCGGGATTCCTCTCATATCCGTACCAGAATCAGCCAGTGCCGATCATCAGCGGCGGCGCGGTCCTCGGCCTGCCGCTGATCACGTTCTCGATCGGCCCGTATTGGGACAGCTACTACCGCGGACGCCCGTGGTACGGCAATCGTGCCTATTGGTACAGCCGCCCCACGCCTTACTATCGGCCGCCGCCGCAGCATTACCGGCCGCAACCGCAGCGGCCACCGACCTATCTTCCGCAGCCGTCGCGTCCGCCCGGCTACGTCCCGCCCACGCATCGGCCGCCTGCGTATGCGCCGCCGCAGCGGCCGCCCGGATACGCACCGCCCGCGAGCGGACGACCGCCCGGTGGTGGTCAACCACCACCGAACACCGGACAGCCGCCAGGAAATCCACCGCCTTCCGGGGGCCGGCCGCCAGGCGGGCGTCCGCCGGGTTCGCGTCCCGAACGCTCCGTATCGCCCAATAGTTCGCAGCAGTAATGGCCGACGCGAGCTCGAAACCGCTATCCGACGGCGAGATCGGCGAGCTCGACCGGATTCTCGGTGCGATTCCCGATGAGCGCGATCCGCTCGACGTGGACATGACGGATGGGTTTCTGGTCGG
>Ga0068859_100005704_pt1 | contig 12666 bp, 11 predicted proteins | sample KBSSwiS22_FD_66585 | JGI IMG/M metagenome (GOLD analysis project Ga0068859, IMG submission 66585) | Switchgrass rhizosphere microbial communities from Kellogg Biological Station, Michigan, USA - KBS Switchgrass S2-2 | ecosystem: Host-associated > Plants > Roots > Rhizosphere > Soil ... | reverse complement strand
TCGAGCGAGACGATCAGGCGCTCTTCGATCTCGGCCAGGTCCTGTTCGTCATGAACGCTGTGGAAGACCTCGCGCAGCCCGCAACTCTCGGCGAGTTCGGTCAGTACGCCCTCGAAGAACCCCACCAGCGCCTGCCACGGATCCTCGACGGCGAGGACACGCTCGCCCAGTGCCGCGAGTTCGTCGTAGGCCTGGGCAGCGATCGCACGGATCAGCTCGTGCTTGTTGCTGAAGTGCCGGTAGGCCGTCCCGACGCCCAGCCCGGCGTGCCGGGCGATGTCGTCGAGACTGACCTCCAGGCCCCGCTCGACGAACGCCTCACGCGCGGCGGCGATGAGCAGCTCCCGGTTGCGGGCCGCGTCCTTGCGAAGGGGACGGGAGGTCTGCAGCTCGGTCATCGCAGTCCTCCCGTCCTCGTCAGCATGTCCTCATCCTGCCATTAGTGCATTGCCACGACGGTGCCATCCGTAGGGACCTCGACCACGCCGGGACGCAGCACGAGCGCGGTGAGCGCCGCGCCCGCGGCCAGGACCGCGGCGGCGATCCAGAATGCGACGGTGTAGCTGTGCACTGCCGCGTGGTTGATCAGGCTCTCCTGGCTGGTGGCCGTGGCGGCGTGCGAGGTGAGGTAACCGGCCAGGGCGGACGCGGCGACCGTGTTGAACAGGGCGGTACCGATCGAGCCGCCGACCTGCTGCATCGCGTTGACCGCGGCGCCGGCGACACCGGCGTCCTCTTCCTCGACACCGAGCGTGGCGATGGCGAACGAGGGTGCGAAGAGCAGGCCGAGGCCCAGGCCGATCACCAGCGTGGCAGGCAGGACCTTGCCCACGTAGGTGCTGTCGACCTGGATCGTCGCCAGCAGCGCCATGCCAGCCGCACCGATCACCATGCCCGCCGGGATCAACACCTTCGGGCTGACCCGCGCCAGCAGCACGGTGCTGGCGACACCGGCCGCCGCTACCAGGACTGCGGTCATCGGCAGGAAGGCCGCGCCCGTCTTCACCGAGCTGTAGTGCAGCGTGACCTGCAGGTAGTAGGTGAGGAACAGGAAGACCGCGAACATGGCCGCCGAGGCCAGCAGCATTGCCAGGAAGGCCCCGCCGCGGTTGCGGTCCAGCACGATCCGCAGCGGCAGCAGGGGGTGCGCGATTCGCGTCTGCAGGACCGCGAAGGCGCCGAGCAGGACGGCCGCGAGGACCAGGAATGTGACGGTGAAGGTGTCGCCCCAGCCGTCGGTCTCCGCGCGGGAGAAGCCGTAGACCAGGAAGAACAGGCCGGTCGTCACCAGGAAGGTGCCCGGCAGGTCGAGCTTGGGACGGACGGCCTCACGGCGGTGGTGCAGCAACAGGACCGCCCCGGCCACCGCGATGACCGCGAAGATCAGGTTCACGTAGAGCGTCCAGCGCCAGCTCGCGTACTCGGTGAGGAGGCCGCCGAGCAGCAGGCCGAGCGACGCGCCACCGCCGGCGATGCCGCCGTAGATGCCGAACGCCTTGCCGCGCTCCTTGGCGTCGGTGAACGTCGTGGTGAGCAGGGCCAGTCCGGCCGGGGCGAGCAGTGCGCCGAAGCCACCCTGCAGCGCGCGGGCGGTCACCAGCACCCCGAAGTTGCCGGCCGCACCGCCGAGGGCCGAGGCCAGCGCGAAACCGATCAGCCCGACGACGAAGACCCACTTGCGGCCGAAGACGTCGGCGACGCGGCCACCGATCAGCAGCAGGCTGCCGAACGCCAGCGAGTACGCGGTGACGATCCACTGCCGGCCGGCGTCGGAGAAGCCAAGATCGGCCTGTGCTGTGGGCAGGGCGATGTTCACGATCGTCGCGTCGAGCACGACCATCAGCTGGGCGATCCCGAGCAGGGCCAGGACCCACCAGCGGCGCGCGTGGTGCGGGTTGTCGGAGTGCGCCGTGGCTGCGTTCTCCAAAATTGCGGTCATTGTCAATGCCCCTCTGGCAGTTGAGGATGTCAATACGGAGAGTTCTTCTCCGGTTCGTCGAGAAGCGTAACCCGAATCCGGAGACACCTACTCCGCTTTAGTGAGGGACGCTGGTCACACCCGCTGCGAGCGGATGTCGTGACCGACGCTGGTCATGCACTTGCCGTTGGTCAGGTTCCACTTCCAGCCGTGCATCTGGCAGGTCAGCACGTCGCCCTCCACCGTCCCGAACCGGGTGAGGTCGGCCTTGAGGTGCGGGCAGCGGCGCTGGAACTCCCACCCGGCCGTCTCGATCATCTCCGCGCCGGCCGAGCTCTCCGACTCGAGGAACCAGCCCTCGGCGTACTGCAGGCGCTCCTCGGACAGGCACTTGAAGAACACGTACACGAACTCGTTGTACGGGCCGATGCGCTGCGCGCTGAACCGGCAGGACAGGAACAGCGAGTTGACCCAGTCGATCTCGTGCTCGTGCACCAGTTGCTCGACGTAGGCGCGGCGGGTGCGGAAGCGGTAGCGCACCTTCTCGTCGGTGTACTCGCGGACCTCGCGGGCCACGAAGTCGATCAGGACGTCGACGTCGCCGCGTTCCTCGTCCTCGCAGGTGAAGCGCACGCCGCCGTCGACACCCTTGGCGATGTACTCGCTCTCGGCCAGCAGCGGGGTGAACCAGTCCTTCAGCGCGCCGAGCAGGTCGATCTCGGGGTGCGCCCACGTCGCCTTCGCGGCGGTCACCTCGGGAAGCCGCCGGGCCTGCATGTCACGCAGGTACGCCGTCTTGGTCTCATTACTCGCAAAGATCGTCGCCGGGTCGTACGGGTGGACGACCGGACAGTCCTCGATGCCGACGTCCGCCACGGAGCCGGGCAGCAGCAGGCGCCCTTCGTCGTGCCCCTGCGCCGCGAGGAAGTCCAGATAGACCGTCTGGTCGGGGAAGATGTTCGACTCGTCGCCGAAGAGGTCGTTCAAGCCCCAGAGTTCCTCGTCCAGGAAGCAGGGCGGACCGGCGGTGGGGAATACGAAGCGCGCCTTCGCCTCCTGGATGTAACGCAGGGTGCGGTCGAACTGGCGCTCGCGCTTGGTGGTGCCGAGGGCCTGCTTCGCACGCGCCGGCAGCTCGTAGACCATCGGGAACCAGATCGCCCCCGAGAACTGCACCAGGTAGGCGTCGATCGGGCCGAGGTCGGTGAACAGGCTCAGCTCGGCCGGACGCGCGTCGTTCTGGTTCAGCACGCGCTGCTGCCCGTCGCACACCCACAGGGACGAATCGCCGATCGGGCCGTCGGTCGGGCTGATCAGCGAGTCGATCAGGATCTGCAGCCCGTCCAACTCCATGACCTCGCCGTTGACCGACTGGACGAAGTTGACGAAACCGCAGTCCATCAGCGCATCGCGCAGTTCGCTGGTCGGGAAGTCCGGGAGCAGGACCGTGGTGTTCTTGTTGATGTACTTCTTCAGGTGGGACGGGTCGAAGTGGTCGCGGTGCAGGTGACTGACGAACAGGTAGTCGGCCTGCCCGAACCGGTCCCAGTCCAGCTGCGAGTTGTCCGGGAACGGGAACCACGAACCGAAGTACGCCGGGTTCACCCAGGGGTCGGTCAGGATGCTGCCGTGGGCCGTTTCGATGAAGACGCTCGCGTGTCCGGTCCCCGTGATCCGCATGCGTCGAGGCTAATGCCAGAATGAACGCAGACCTGTCCTGCCCCGCCTGAAGGAGCATCGCGCCGTGGCCACAGACCCGCACGCCGAGCACGAGAAGCCCAGCGACTGGGGCTGGCACGCCGAGTTCGGCGGAGGCGCACGGTTCGCCGGCTGGTTCTGCCTGTTGGTGCTGGTCGTGATGCTCACCTCGACGCACTACAACCACTCCGGCTCGTTCTGGCTCATCCTCAGCGCCGCGGCCCTGTTCGTCGTCCTGGTCTGGGACAGGTACCGCCGCAAGTTCAGCTGGCGCAAGTAGTCCTTCGGTGAGTCGCCTGCGCCGGGTCCTGCTGGCCTGCGCCGGCGTCCTGACCCCTGTCGTCGCGTTCGGGCTCTACTGGTTCCAGCCCTGGAAGCTGTTCACCAACACGACCGTGCACGACTCGCTGCCCGCCGTCGTCACGCAGTCGGCACCGCCCGCCCGGCCCGTCCCGCCCACGCCGACCTCGACCGCGCCTGCCGGTTCGTCGTCCGCTCCCCCGCCGGCGCAGGACGTCGTGCTGGCGCGCGGCGAGTTGATCAGCCACGAGCACAGCACGAGCGGGACGGTCAGTCTGGTGGAACTGGCCGACGGAAAGCACGTGCTCGCGATCGAGGACCTGGACACCAGCGAGGGTCCGGACGTCGAGATCTGGCTGACCGACCAGCGGGTCACCAAGGACGGCTGGCATGTCTTCGACGACGGCTGGCATACCAGCCTCGGTGACCTCAAGGGCAACCTCGGCGATCAGGTCTACCGCATCCCGGAATCCGTGGACCTCGACCGCGTGGCCAGCGTCAGCGTCTGGTGCGCAAGATTCGACGTGAGCTTCGGCGCCGCAGAACTGGCCCGCAGCTGACGGTGACCTCCCCGGCGGAGCACAGGCCGCGGCCCCGATGAGAACCGCCAGGAGGTCACCTAACTGTCAAACCCGAGGCCGAAGCGGTCCAAGAGTTTGAGCCAGGGGCCTTCTTTGCCTTTGACGTCGGCCTTGGCCATGGCCCGCTTGGTGACCTGGATTCCCGCATACCGGACCGGCTCGGGAGGAAACGGCAGCGGGCGACGCCGCACCATCGAGAGGCTGGTGCGCTCGGTGTCCTGCCCGTCCAGCAGGTCGAGCATCACCTGGCCGCCGAAGCGGGCGGCGGCCACGCCGAGGCCGGTGTAGCCGATGCTGTACGCCAGCCGGCCACGTTTGGCCAGTCGCTGGAAGGCGAAGAAGCGTGAGCAGGTGTCGATGGCGCCGCCCCACTGGTGCGTGAAACGCAGGCCCTCCAGCTGCGGGAACGTGTCGAAGAACTGCCCCGCCAGCTTCTCGAAGGTCTCCGGGCGTTGATCCAGGGACTCGTCCAGGCCGTTGCGCCAGTGGTAGATCGCGTCGTAGCCGCCCCAGAGGATCCGGTTGTCGGCGGTGAGCCGGTAGTAGTGGAACTGGTAGCCGGGATCGCCGACGCCCTGCCGGTTCTGCCAGCCGATGGAGTCCAACTGCGCCGCCGTCAGCGGCTCGGTCATCAGGGCGTAGTCGTAGACAGGGATGACGAAGCGGCGGGTGCGGCGCAGCGGGGACGGGAAGACGTTGGTGCCCATGGCGACCTTCTCGGCGTGGACGGTCGGACCGGCGCCCCAGCGCCCGAACCAGGGGCCGGTGCTCACCTCCAGCCCGGTGCGTTCGCGGCCGATCCAGCTGACCCAGGTGTTCTCGTGGATCCGCACGCCCAGCTCCAGGCAGGCCTGCTTGAGGCCCCAGACCAGACGGGCCGGGTCAACGATCGCGGTGTCGTTCCGGTGCCAGCTTCCGGCCAGGAAGCGCGGCGAGTTCAGTTCGGCGCGCACGGCGTCCTGGTCGAGGAACACCGCGTCCTCGCCGAGTGCCGCGGCCTCCTCGGCGTCCTGGCGCATCCACTGGATCTGGTGCGGCTCGGTGGCGACCTCGAGGGCGCCCGTCCTGCGCCAGTCGCAGTCGATGCCGTACCTGGCGACGGCCGCCTCGATGGCATCGAGGTTCTCGCGGCCCATCCGCTCGATGGCCGGCATTTCGTCCGGGTAGCGGGCCATCCCGTTCTCGGTGCCGTGGGTCAGGCTGGCCGCCGCGAAGCCGCCGTTGCGTCCGGACGCGGCCCAGCCGACCGTCCGTCCCTCGAGCAGGACGACGTCCCGGTCGGGGTTCGCCTCCTTGGCGAGCAGCGCCGTCCAGAGACCGGTGTAGCCGCCACCGACCACGGCGAGGTCGCAGCGCGTGTCGGACGAGAGCGGTTCACAGGCGGCTGGGGCGCCGCGGTTGTCGAGCCAGAAGGGTTTGGGGGTGACGTCGTTCAGGGACGGGTGGCCCATGCTCTATCAGCGGCCTGGTGGGCCTACGCCTTCCTGCGTGCGTTGACGGCGCCGATGACGGCGACGAGGACGCCGACGGCGAAGATGACGGTACCCATGACGTAGACCTGCGGAGGCAGGCTGCCGGCGTTGCGTTCCTTCGCACCCCACACCCACAGCGGGAACGTCGTGGTGGAGCCGCTGTTGAAGCTGGTCACGATGTAGTCGTCGATACTCATCGCGAAGGCGAGCAGGCCGCCGGAGAAGACCGCGGGCATGATGCTCGGCAGGGTCACCTTGAAGAAGGTCGTCGTCGGCCCGGCGCCGAGGTCGCGGGAGGCCTCTTCCAGAGCAGGGTCCAGGCCGGACATGCGTGCCCGCACCGTGACGACGACGTAGGCGACACACAGCATCACGTGAGCCAGGATCAGGGTCAGGAACCCGAGCGGGATGTGCAGGGACAGGAACAGCGTCAGCAGCGCGGATCCCAGGACGACCTCGGGCGCGGCGATGTTGGCGAACAGCAGCAGGTTCACCGAACCGGATCCGCGAAACTTCCACCGTCCCAGCGCGACGCCCATCAGCGTGCCGAGCACGACGCAGATCGCGGTCGTCGCCACGGCGATGATCAGTGAGTTGCGGATCGACTCGGTCAGGGACGGGTTGTCGAACAGCTTGCCGTACCACCTCACGGTGAAGCCGTTGAGGTTCGGCGTGACCCGTGACCGTCCGTTGGTCGTCGTGTTGTCGTTGAAGCTGAACAGGGCCATGACGATGATCGGCGTCAGCAGCCAGAGGATCACCAGCCAACCCCAGATGCGCAGGCCCCACGGCTTGCGGGCTCCCCGCCGCCTGCGGCTCGGCACCGGCGTGTCGTCGATGACCTTCTCGAGTGCACCGGCCGCGAGTGAAGTACTCATGCCGCCGCCATCTCCATCGCCTCTTCGGTGCCGAGCGCCTTGGCATAGGAGAAGACCCCGATCAGCAGCAGCGCCATGAGGATGAACGAGAGCGCCGAGGCGATCGGATACTCCTGGCTGTTGAACCGCTGGTCGATGATCGTGCCCACCATCGTCGTCCCGGGCCCGCCCAGGATCTGCGCCGTCACGTAGTCCGCGGCCACCGGCACGAACGTCAGCAGCACACCGGCGAAGACGCCGGGCATGGACAGCGGCAGGACGACCTTGGTGAACGACGTGACCTTGTTGCCGTACAGGTCCGCCGACGACTCCAGCAGCGACGGAGAGACGCGTTCCAGTGAGACATAGATCGGCAGGATCGTGAACGGCAGGAAGTTGTAGACCAGGCCGCCGACCACGGCCAGGTGGGTCTGGGTGATCTGGTGGGCGTGCTCAGGCACCGCCCCGATGAAGTGCATGAACCCGAAGAAGGCACCGTCGATATGCAGGTGTTTCATGGCCTTGATCACCACCCCCTCGTCCTGCAGCAGCGTCTCCCAGGCGAGCGTCCGGATGACGAACGAGACGAAGAACGGAAGCAGCAGCAGGAACAGCAGCGTCGACTTGTGCCTGCCGCCGTAGAACGCGATCCAGTAGGCGACGGGATAGCCGATGAGCACGCACAGCACCGTGGCGACCAGGCCGTAGATCAGCGACCGGACGATCTGGGTGTGATAGTCGTTCCACGCGTCCGCGTAGGTGGAGAAGTGGAACGTCTGCTTGAACCCATCCAGGTCGTTGCCGGTCATGGTTGAGACGGACAGCATGGTGACTGTCGGGACGACGAAGAAGATCGCCAGCCAGAGCCAGGCCGGCAGGACCATCAGGTAGGGCGCGAGCTTGCCCCTGAGCCGTGACACGGGCGATCAGCCGCTGTAGATGGGCTGGAAGAGCGCGTTCCACACTGGACGCTCCTCCTCGCTCAGGACGCGGTAGCGGTGCAGCTTGGCGAAGTCGGCCTCCTTCGGGAACATCAGCGGGTTGGTCGACAGGTCCTGGTAATAGGCCTTGTCGTCCTCGTTGTCGGCATCCTTCGCCTCCTGGACGAAGATGCCCTGGACCGCAGGCACCGGCGTGATGTACCAGATGTAGTCGGCCAGGGTGGCGGCCACGTCCGGGTTGTAGACGTAGTCCATGTAGATCATCGCGTCGAGCGGATTCCTGGCCGCCGCGGGGATGCACATGTTGTCCGTCCAGAGGATCGCGCCCTCCTTCGGCACCACGAACCGCAGGTTCGGGTTGTCGCCCTGATTGGCCAGCACGTCGCCGGACCAGCCCATCGTCGCCCAGATGTCGCCGCGCAGCAGCGGGTCGACGTAGTCCTGCGCGTAGTACTTGCGGACCAGCGGCTTCTGCTTGATCAGCCAGTCCGCCGCCTTCTTCCAGTCTTCAGGGGTGGACTGCTCGGGGTTAACCCCGATGGCGGCGAGGGCGCATCCGGGCAGATCCTCGTTGTCGCCGAACATGCCGATCTTGCCGCGCAGCTTCGGGTCCTGCAGGTCCTCCCAGCTAGTGATCTCGTGGCCGACCCGCTTGATGTCATAGGCGATTCCGGTGATGCCGGATTGCCAGGCCATCGTGTAGACGTTGCCGCGGTCGTAGCTCGGGTTCGCCGCCAGCGTGCTGGCGTTGGCGTAGAAGTTGCTCATCCGCGCCTGGTCCAGCGGGACCAGGTAATCGCGGATCATCAGGTCGTTGAGCGACATCCCGTTCGTGAGGACCATGAGATCCCATTCGAGCGACTGCTTCTGCCGCAGGACCGGTGCGATCTTGTTGTAAAACTCGTCGGTGTCGTTGATGACCTCGTCGTACTTGACCTTGATGCCGGTCTTCTTGGTGAACTCGTCGAGCGAGGGGTGCTTGCTCTCGTCGTCGGCGTCGACGTCCATGTAGAGCGGCCAGTTCGCGAAGTTCAACTGCCCGTGCTGCGTCTGCGCCGCCCAGTACTTGGCGATCTCCTCCCGGGCACCCTGCAGGCCGAGGTTCGAGCGCGGCGTACCGGGCAGGCTGCACGCCGCCAGCGTCGCGCCGGCGACGGTGAGACCGCCGGCCTGCAGGAAGCGGCGTCGCGACATGCGCGGCAGTGCCAGGCCGCGCAGCAGGTCCAGTGGCAGGTCGGGACGTTCGCTCATGCCACGGGCTCCGGGGTCGCAGGGACGGACGAGGGCCGGCCGGCCAGCGCCAGCGAGTGCTCGGGGCGCCAGGAGAGCCAGACCTGCTCGCCGCGCGAGGCGACGTCGCTGGCGTCCGAGGCGTTCTGCACCAGGACGGTGAGGCTGCCCAGCGACGTGGCGACTGCGTACTCGGTCGTGCTGCCGAGGTAGACGATCTCGCTGACTGTGGCCTTGATCGAGCACCGCCCGGCGTCCGGCGCGGCCGCGCTCATGACGATCTTCTCGGGACGGACGGTCACATCCAGCGTCGTTCCGACCCCCGCGCCCGCCTCGGTCGCATCGGGCACGACGATTCGCTGGTCGGGTCCGACGTCGAGCAGCGCGGTCGTCCCGTCCAGCGCGATCACCGGCGCCTGCATGAGGTTGGACGTGCCGATGAAGCCGGCGACGAAGCGGGTGCGCGGCCGCTCGTACACCTCGCGGGGGGTGCCCAGCTGCTCGATGCGGCCGGCGTTCATGACGATGAGGCGGTCGGACATCGTCAGCGCCTCACCCTGGTCGTGCGTGACGAAGATGAAGGTGATGCCGACTTCGCGCTGGATGCGCTTGAGCTCGATCTGCATCGCCTGTCGCAGCTTGAGGTCCAGGGCCGACAACGGCTCGTCCAGCAGCAGGGCGCGCGGGCGGTTGACCAGCGCGCGGGCAAGCGCGACGCGCTGCTGCTGGCCGCCGGAGAGTTCGGTGGGGCGCCGGCTCGCCCGGCCCTCGAGCTGAACCATCTCCAGCATCTCGTTCACGCGCTGGGAGATGTCGGCCTTGGACAGGCCGCCCTTGCGCTTCAGCCCGAAGGCGACGTTCTCGAAGATCGTCAGGTGCGGGAACAGCGCGTAGGACTGGAAGACGGTGTTGACGTCGCGGTGGTTCGGCGGCACACCGACGACGTCCTTGCCGTGCAGCAGGATCTGACCCTCGGTGGGCTGCTCGAACCCGCCGATCATCCGCAGCGTGGTCGTCTTGCCGCAGCCGGACGGCCCGAGCAGCGAGAAGAACTCGCCCTCGCCGATGGTCAGGTCGACGTGCTCGACGGCGGCGACGACGCCCGACCTGGTATGGAACTTCTTGGCGATCCCGACCAGCTCGATGGCGGGCGCTACCGGATCTGGGGTCTTGGTCAGGTCCATAGTCCGTCCATCTTGGGGGGCGGTTGTTACCAACGGATTACGTCGTCGGCGTCCTGTGTTACTACGGATTCGCTTGCAAATCTAGTGTTTGACAGCAAAACTCGTACCCATGGCCCGGCGACCGACGACAGCATCCTCCCTGGATGAGACTTCGCGCGCCATCGTGGAACAACTGCAGCAGGACGGTCGCCGCGCCTACGCGACGATCGGCAAGGCGATCGGGCTCTCCGAGGCCGCGGTGCGGCAGCGGGTGCAGAAGCTGGTCGACGGCGGTGTCATGCAGATCGTGGCCGTCACCGATCCGATGCAGCTGGGATTCGCCCGGCAGGCCATGATCGCGATCTCGACGACAGGTGATACGGAGGCGATAGCGGAGAAGCTGGCCCAGATCGACGAGGTGGACTACGTGGTCGTGACCGCGGGGTCCTACGACATCCTCGTCGAGGCGGTCGTCGAGGACGACGCCCATCTGCTGCAACTCTCCAACCAGAAGATCCGCGCGATCGACGGAGTCATCAAGACCGAGTCGTTTCTCTATCTCAAACTCGTCAAGCAGACCTACAACTGGGGCGTGCGCTAGCAGCGCCTCAGCAATTCAACTCTGGGGAGTCCGATGACTACCGCCCCCGCCGATACCTACAACACGGCGGACCTGTCCAAGAAGGCCCACGACCACCTGTGGATGCACTTCACCCGTCTCTCGTCCTATGCCGACAACCCCGTCCCGACGATCGTCCGGGGTGAGGGCTCCCGCATCTGGGATTCCAACGGCAAGAGCTACCTGGACGGGCTCGCCGGCCTGTTCGTCGTCCAGGCCGGCCACGGCCGTGTCGAGCTCGCCGAGGCAGCTGCGAAGCAGGCGTCCGAGCTGGCGTTCTTCCCGCTGTGGTCCTACGCGCACCCGCCGGCGATCGAACTGGCCGACCGGCTGGCCGACTATGCGCCCGGCGACCTGAACAAGGTCTTCTTCACCACCGGCGGCGGCGAGGCCGTCGACACCGCCTGGAAGCTGGCCAAGCAGTACTACAAGCTGGTCGGGAAGCCCTTGAAGTACAAGGTGATCAGTCGCTCGATCGCCTACCACGGCACGCCGCAGGGGGCGCTGTCGATCACCGGCCTGCCGTTCGCGAAGAAGTGGTTCGAGCCGCTCGTCCCGGGCGCGCACAAGGTGGCCAACACCAACTTCTACCGGGCACCCGAGCACGGCGACGACCTGGACGCGTACAGCCGCTGGGCCGCCGACCAGATCGACCTCGCCATCGAGATGGAAGGCCCCGAGACCGTCGCGGCAGTCTTCCTCGAGCCCGTCCAGAACGCCGGCGGCTGCTTCCCGCCACCGCCGGGCTACTTCCAGCGCGTGCGCGAGATCTGCGACAAGCACGACGTGCTGCTGGTGTCGGACGAGACGATTTGCGCGTTCGGCCGGCTGGGCACGATGTTCGCCTGCGACAAGTTCGACTACGTGCCCGACATCATCACGTGTGCCAAGGGGATGACCAGCGGGTACTCCCCCATCGGTGCGGCGATCATCAGCGACCGCATCGCCGAGCCGTTCTACGAGGGCGACAACATGTTCCCGCACGGCTACACGTTCGGCGGGCACCCGGTGTCGGCCGCGGTGGCGATGGCGAACCTGGACATCTTCGAGCGCGAGGGCATCAACGAGAACGTCCTGCAGAACGAGGGTGCGTTCCGCTCGACGCTGGAGCGGCTCTACGACCTGCCGATCGTGGGCGACGTGCGCGGCGACGGGTACTTCTACGGGATCGAACTGGTCAAGGACAAGGCCACCAAGGAGACCTTCGACGACGACGAGTCCGAGCGCCTGCTGCGCGGATTCCTGTCCAAGGCCCTGTTCGACAACGGCCTCTACTGCCGGGCGGACGATCGCGGCGACCCCGTCGTGCAGCTCGCCCCGCCGTTGATCGCCGGTCAGGCCGAGTTCGACGAGATCGAGGGCGTCCTGCGCAGCGTCCTCACCGAGGCCTGGTCCCGGCTGTAGTCCGTGCGCGACTACCGAGGTCTGTCGCTGTGGTTCGAGCAGGTCGGTGCGGTCACTGCGGGTGATCCGCTGCCCGGGGACCGGACGGTCGACGTCGCGATCGTCGGCGGCGGCTTTACCGGGCTATGGACGGCCTACTACCTGCTCGGGCGCGACCCCTCGCTGCGCATAGCGGTCCTGGAGGCGGAGGTCTGCGGCTTCGGGGCGTCCGGCCGCAACGGCGGCTGGGCCTCGGCCCTCTACCCGGTGAGCGCGGCCACGCTCGCCAAGAGCCACGGCCACGACGCAGCCGCGGCGCAGTGGCTCGCGATGCGCGGGTCGGTGTACGAACTGCAGCGCGTCGCCACCGCCGAAGGTCTCGACGCGGACATCGCGGTCGGCGGCGAGATCGTCGTCGCCCGCTCGTCCAGCCAGCTCGTCCGCGCCCGGGAGGAGGTCGCCGAGTCGGACGAGTTCGGGCTGGACGTCTCGCTGCTGTCGGCA
>Ga0068859_100005703_pt1 | contig 12666 bp, 13 predicted proteins | sample KBSSwiS22_FD_66585 | JGI IMG/M metagenome (GOLD analysis project Ga0068859, IMG submission 66585) | Switchgrass rhizosphere microbial communities from Kellogg Biological Station, Michigan, USA - KBS Switchgrass S2-2 | ecosystem: Host-associated > Plants > Roots > Rhizosphere > Soil ... | reverse complement strand
CTTCTGGCTCAGCGGGCCCTGGCCCGGCTGGCGGAGGGGCTGACCCAGATCGCCGGGGCCGTCATCGCCTGGCGCGAGGTCCGCCCGCTGTTCGCGGCGGCCAGGCGAGCGCCTGCCGTCGGCGCGCCGCTGGCGGGCCGGGGGCAATTCCGCGCCGGCCCGGACGGAAGCGCGGCCGTCGACACTGTGGATGGGACCACCGCGCCCGCCCTCCTCGAGGCGCGCGAGCTGACGTATGCCTATGACGATCGCGCGGCGCCCGTCCTGCGCGGGGCTTCGCTGGTGATCGGCGCGGGGGAGCGCTTGCTGGTCGGCGGCGCATCGGGCGGCGGCAAGTCGACGCTGGCGTCGCTCCTGTCCGGCTTGCGGATCCCGTCCGCGGGGACCCTGCGCGCGCGCGGGCTGGATCGCGCCACGCTGGGCGCGAACGGCTGGCGGCGGCGTGTGGTGAGCGCGCCGCAGCTCCACGAGAACCATGTGTTCTCGACCACCCTCGCTTTCAACCTGTTGCTGGGGCGACGCTGGCTGCCCGAGCGTCGCGATCTGGAGGAGGCGGAGGTTGTCTGCCGGGAGCTGGGCCTCGGGCCGCTGCTGGACCGGATGCCGGCGGGGCTCTTTCAGATGGTCGGCGAGACCGGCTGGCAGCTCTCACACGGCGAGCGAAGCCGTCTGTTCATCGCGCGCGCGCTGCTGCAGGGGAGCGACCTCTTGATCCTCGACGAAAGCTTCGCCGCGCTGGATCCCCCGACGCTGGAGAAGGCCATGGCCTGCGTGCTCGAGAGAGCGCGCGCCCTGATGATCATCGCGCACCCCTGAGGCTGAAGAAGGGCCTCGGGCCTCGGGCCTTCTGAGAAGGCAGAAGAAAGCGAACATCGGGCCTCGTCTTTCACATGACCGTCTCCGTGGGAGCGGCTCTGCCCCGAGGCCCGAGGCCCGAAGCCCGAGGCCCTTCCGGCCGCGCGCTGCCCCGGTTCGATCACGCTTGACGTGGCACGCCGGGCACGGCATACGTGTCGCCGCAACAAGCGGCCATAGCTCAGCTGGATAGAGCACAGGCCTACGAAGCCTGGGGTCGGAAGTTCGAATCTTCCTGGCCGCGCCCCCGAGAAAATGGTGCCCCGATGCTGGTCCTGCCGGAGATTCCCGCGTTCGACGAGGACGCCGCCGGCGGCGCCCGGCGCCACCAGTTGACGCTGACCAAGCCTCCGGGCAGCCTGGGTCGCCTGGAGGATCTGGCGGCGTTCTACGCGGGCGTTCGCGGGCGCTTCCCGGCTCCGGTGCCGGCGCGGGCCGAGCTCTTCGTCTTCGCGGCCGACCACGGCGTCGCTTCCGAGGGCGTGAGCGCCTATCCGGCCGACGTGACGGCGGCGATGGTGGGCAACTTTCGCAGCGGGGGGGCCGCGGTCAACGTGCTGGCCCGCCAGGCGGGCGTCGAGGTCACGGTGGTGGACGTCGGCGTGAAGGGACCGCTCCGGGCGCCGCCCGGCGAGGTCTCGGACGGCGCCCGCGCGCCGGCCTTCGTCGACGCGCGGGTGGCGCCCGGCACGCGCAACCTGCGACGCGAGCCCGCGATGTCGCCGGCCGAGGTCGACGCCGCCGTCCAGGTCGGTCTGGCCATGGCGGCGGCCGGCGCGGCGCGCGGCGCGGATCTTCTGGTGGGCGGCGACATGGGCATCGCGAACACCACCGCCGCCACCGCGCTGCTCTGCGCGCTGGGCGGCGAGGATCCCGCGAACGTGGTCGGCCGCGGTACCGGCGTCGACGACGAAGGGTTGATGCGCAAGATCCAGGTCATCCGTGACGCGCTCGCCTTGCACGGCGATGCTTACTTCGCGCTCGACGCCGAGGCCGCGAGCCGCGCCTACGGCGCCCTGCGGACCCTGGGCGGCCTGGAGATCGCAGCGCTGGTGGGCTTGATGCTGGGCGGGGCGGCGCACCGCGTGCCGGTGATCGTGGACGGCTTCATCGCAGGCGCGGCCGCGCTGGTGGCGTGCCGCCTGCGGCCCGACGTGCGCGCGCACCTTCTCTTGTCGCATCTGTCTGCCGAGCGCGGTGCCCGCCGCCTGGCCGCGCTCGTCGGCGGTCCGACCCCGCTCTTCGATCTCGGAATGCGGCTCGGGGAGGGCACCGGCGCCACGCTGGCCGTCCCGCTGGTGCGCGCCGCCGTCGCCCTGCAAAACCAGATGGCCACGTTCGCCGGCGCCGGCGTCCCCGATCGAGCTTGACCCCGACTACCAGGCCTCGAGAAGCCGGCCGAGGGCTTCGGCGACGCCGCCCCCGGAGGCCGAGGTCGCGGCCAGCTGATCGGTCGCGGCCTGGCGGACGCGATCGGGAGCCTGGCCCATGGCGAACGAGCGGCCCGCCGCCGCGAACATGCCCAGGTCGTTGAACCAGTCCCCCACCGCCGCCACGCGCGCCCGGTCGACGCCGAGGCGCGCCGCGAGCCGCACCAGCATGTCCCCCTTGTCGCACCCGCGCGGGAGCGAGCGCACGGCCCACACCGGGCCGCCGCCGATGCTGAAGTGCACGGTGTCGAACCGGTCCGCGTGAGTCGCCCGCAGGTGCTCCGACGCGCGCTCGACCTCGGCGCGGCCGCCCAGCCCCGCCGTCAGCGCGACACCCTCCGGGCGCCGCCACGACGCCGCGCTGGCCAGCTCGGGATGGATCACGATCTCGCTCGACCAGGTGTCCACGATCGAGCGATGGACCGCGCCCGCCGCCTCGCAGTGGATCGCGTCCGCCGAAAAGACGTAAGGGATGAGGCCATGGGAGGTCAGGGCGCCGAGGGCCACGTCGGCGTGCTCGACGGAGATGGCGCGGCGCTCGAGGGCCTCGCCCGTCGTCGGATCGATGATCAAGCCGCCATCGGCGCAGATGAGCGGCGTCGAAAGGGCCAGCCGCCGCGCGGTGGGCAGCGTCCCGGTGACGAGCCGCCCGGTCGCGAGCGTGATCGCCAGCCCGCGCGCCGTGGCGGCGGCGATGGCTCGTGCGTCGGCCTCGGCCACGGACTTGTCGTTGCGCAGGAGCGTGCCGTCGAGGTCCAGGGCCACGAGCCCCCGGAGCGGATGCGGGGGACGCGCGGTCACGGGGCCTTCGAGCCTTCTGTCGAGGCGGCTCCGTCGGACGGGGAGGACGCCGTGCCGCCGGGCGTCGCGGTGGCAGGCGGCGTGGGACCGGGGGCGGCCCGGCCGGTGAGCGGCACCACCGGTCCGTTCGCCTCCTCCTTCGACGCGGGCGGCGGCAGGTCGAGCTCGTCAGACTCCTTGTGAGGCTTGCCGGGCAGCGTGTGGGCGACCTGTCCGCGGTAAACCATCACTTGATCCTGGGGACGGAGCGGCTCACGCGGGATGTTGTAGATCATGTCCCCGCCCATGCGGCAACCCTCGGCCTTGAGGAGCTGCATGCACTGGGAGAGCGAGCTGCTCACGTGGCACGCGACCTCGGCGATGCCCAGATCGTCCCACGCCGCCGCGCCCGGCACGGCCGTACGATAGAGCGCGATCTCGCAGCCGGGGCCCCGGCGCGGGTACTTGCCGGGCGCCGTCGGGGCGGCGGCGCAGCCGTGCAGCGCGAGCGTCATGATCGCCGCCCGGACCAGCCGCTTCAAAACAGGTCTCTCCATCGGCTGAGCACGATACCGCGCTCGCCGATGGCCGTCCGGATCTTCTCCGAGGCGAGCGCGGCCAGCTCGCCGGGGCCGCCGGGACCGGCCGGATGACAGAGCAACTCGTGCGCTCCGGGGCCGAGCCGCCCGATGATCTCGAGGATTCGTACCTCGTCGAGGCGATCGGACTCGACGTAGCCCCAGGTCAAGGGACCGTGGCGCAGCGACCCCATCTGGCGTCGAGTCAGCCAGGCCATGCCGCTCAGGACGGCGGTCTGCAGCCCGCGCCGTGGCGACGCGATCCAGGCCAGGTTGGGGGGCTCCACCGAAGAGCGAACGCCGGCGATCTCGAACCGCCGCGCGAGCCTCTCGATGATGGCTCCCACGCCGGGTAAAAACCCGAGGTTGCGTGAGGTCGACAGGTGATCGATGTCGAGCCCCGCGTCGCGGGCGCGTGCGATCTGGGCCTCCAGCTCGCGCTCCACGTCGAGGGGAGCGACGGCGCCCTTGGCCCACGCGAGCGCGAACTCGGCGCCGCTCGCTCGCAGGCGTTGGTCCGGTCCGAGGAGGGACGGCACGCGCGCGACGTCGGCGACCGGCGCTCCGGCCGTCAGCGCCAGGGACAGCCCCACGCCCAGCTTCGGCGCCCCCCGCAGCGTGGCCACAGCGCCGGTCAGATCGCCCGCGTTGCCGACCACGGCCACGCTGGTGACGATCCCGCGGCGATGTCCGTCAATCGCCCGAGCGTCCGCCTCGGCGCTCATCCCGTACCCCTCGGCGTTGACGACCAACCGGATCATCGAGCCCGCGGTCCTAGCACAGCTCGCCCGTGTCCTGGACGTCCCGTCGGACGGAAAAGTGGTGAATGGAGCAAATCTCGAGGTGGCGCGCCGGGATCGGTCGTCGCGCGCTCGGGCGCGGGGTTTGACCCCCTGGGGTGGCTCTGCTATCTCGTTCCGTCGCCGTGGCCAAGCAGAAGAAGATCGTCAAGGAGCTGAAGCAGCCCGACCAGTTCGTGGACTTCTGGACGCGCAGCTGGACCCGGCTGGCGGAGGTGTTCGGGCCACGGCAGAAGCCCGTCATCGCCGGCCTAGTCGCGCTCATCGTCGTGCTCACCGGCGTGATCATTTTCCAGAGCGTCGACGAGGACCACAAGGTCCAGGCCTCGGACGCGCTGGTCAGGATCGAGAAGATGGCCATCGCCGATCTCGAGCCGCCCCCGCCCGAGCCGGGCGCCGACGCCGCCAAAGCCACGCCGCCTGTCCCAGACAAGGAGAAGGACGACGTCCCGCGCTTCAAGACCGCCGCCGAGCGCCAGGAGGCCGTCCTGAAGGAGCTCGACGCTTTCCTCGCCAAGGGATCCTCGAGCGCGCTCAAGGCCGAGGCGCTGGTGCTGAAGGGGAGCCAGTTGCTCGAGGGCGGCCGCTTCGACGACGCCATCGCCGCTTACGACGGAGCCCTCGGGGCGAAGCTGGACGCGCGGATGCGGTTTCTGGCCCACGAGGGCAAGGGCTACGCCTTCGAAGGGAAGGGCGATCTGGAGAAGGCGGCGGCCGCGTTCGGCGAGCTCGAGCAGGACGCCAGCGCCTTTCACAACTTCTACAGGGACCGGGCGACCTACCAGAAGGCGCGCATCGCCGAGCGCAAGGGCGACCAGGCCGGCGCCGTGAAGCTGTACAAGCAGCTGCTCGAGAAGTCTTCCGATTCGCCCCTGCACGACGAGATCACCGATCGGCTCGCCGTGCTCGAGGCCAAGTGAGCGCGGGCGCGGCGCGGCCGCCGCTGGTCTGCGGCGCGGGCGGCGCGCCCGCCGTTCGTCGGCGGCCCGCGCCGCTCGGGCAACGCGCCGGCCGGATCCGGGGCCTCATCGCTTCGATGGTTCCTCGCGCCAACCTCCTCGCGATCTCGATCGCGCTGGCCGCTGCAGGGGCGTGCGCCTCCACCACCCGTCGTGACCCCGCCACCCTGGAAGAGCGGGCGCCGCGCGCCGGTGTCGTTCACGTGCGCTGGCGGACCGAGATTCACCCGCGCGGCCTGTTCCAGGCCAAGCCAGCCGAGTGCGCTTCGGGCGCCCTGGCCGGCGATCGGCTGGTGATCGGGTCGCGCGCCGCCAGCGTCGTGGGCGTGCGCCTCGCCGACGGTCACATCGACTGGGCGACGAAGGTGTCGGGGGGCATCGACAGCGCCGCGCGCTTCGACCCCGCCCGTGGCCAGGTCTTCCTCGGGGCCGACGACGGCACCTTCTACGCGCTCGACGCGAACAGCGGCAAGGTCCGCTTCTCGTACGCCGCCAAGGGCGCGGTGGAGCAAGCCGCGACCGTCGGCGGCGACACGGTGTACTTCGCCTCGGCGAGCGATCGCGTGATCGCGCTCGACGCCGGGACCGGCAAGTGGCGCTGGCAGTACGAGCGCGAGACGCCGGACGGCTTCACGATCCATGGTTATGCGGCGCCGTCACTTCAGGGCTCCCAGGTGCTGGCTGGTTTCGCGGACGGTTACCTGGTGGCGCTGCAGGCCGCGACCGGCGAGGTCGTGTGGGCCAAATCCCTGGCCGCCGCCTCGGATCAGTTCGTCGACGTGGACTCGACTCCGCTGGTCGAGGGCGGGACGATCTTCGCCGCGTCGTACTCGGGCGGTGTCTATGGTCTCGACCAGAAGGACGGCGGCGTTCGCTGGAGGCTCCCGACCGAGGGGGCCGGGCAGCTCAGCCTGATTGGCGGCCGGCTCTACTTCGCGGCTCCGCGCGAGGGCCTCCACGCCGTCTCGCTCTCCGGGCAGATCCTGTGGCGGCAGGGGCTGGCCGAGGCGGGAGATCTCACGGCCCCCATCGAGCTCGGGGGAGGGCGCTACCTCGTGTTCTCGGGCAGCCGCGGCGGACTGTACGTGGTCGACGCGCGCGACGGCGATCTGCTCGAGATCTTCAACCCGGGCGACGGTATCTGCGCGAGCGCGACCCTGGAGCCGTCGACCGGCCGCCTCTATATCCTCTCGAACGGGGGAACTCTCTACGCCCTCGATGTCGGCTAGCGGTCCCGAGGATGCTAGCCGACGGCTGGCGCGCCGGCCGCGGTGCCGGAGAAGCGTCGCGGCCGGGGCCCTCTGTCGTGAGACGGCGCGCGCTCAGTGGACCGCGTGCATGGGCGGCTCCGGGAGCTCTTCCTCGGTCAGGCTCTCCATCCGGCGAACGAGCTCCTTGATGCGGCGGCTGCCTCCCGCGTCCCGCGCGCGCCAGGTCACGCCGAAGCCGGCGTCGTTCCCGGGGGCCACCCAGGCGATGCGGGCCGCGACCGGCATGGCAATCTCGGCGCCGGGCGGCACCACCTTCAACACGACGTCGGTGCCCTGGATCGGCGAGTCGGTGCGAACGAACGCGCCGCCGCGCCCGATATCGCGCAGAACGCCGGCGCGCTCCTCGACCGAGCCGGGGACCTGCCAGAGCATCGGCAGATCGACGGGCAGGCGCTGGTGGCGGCGCGCGGACGCCACCGAGCTGTCGCCGCGGGCCAGGGCCAGCAGGTATTCCTTACCCTGCGCCTCGGAGGCGAGGAACTCCACCCCGAGGCCGGCCTTCGTTTTCGTGCTGTGCTTGCCGGGACGACGCCACGCCACCACGCCGCGGAGAAGAACCGGATCGGCACGAGGACCGATGCGAACGGAGAGCACGGCCGCCTCGCCGATGGCGAGAGCGCGGCGCGTCGGAATGAACAGGCCGCCGTTCGGGAGGTCGGCCAGATAGCGTTCGAAGAATTCGACTTCGTTTCTGCAGAGTGTCTTTAGGATTGTCATGTAGGTTATCCGCCGGAATTGTAGTTGATTGAGCGAGGTATACGCAAAGGCATATCGCTCGCAAGAACATTCGGAGCGGCCGTTCGCGTCCCGCTCACGGCCTCTTTTTCCATCCGCCTGTCGCTTTTCCTCCCCACGTTCCTCTCCGTCGCCTCCTGTGCTGTTCTCGCAGTCGTCTCGTTTCTCTGTTGTCCGCTCGGCCCATTTTCCATGCAGACATCCGACTTCGATTTTCACCTTCCGCCCGACCTGGTGGCGGCGTATCCGGCGGCCGAGCGAGATGGGTCCGCGCTGATGGTCATTTCGCGCGGTGCCCCGACGACGCGACCCGCCTTCAGCGCGACGCCCGAGCCGCGGCCGGTCATCGGGCGATTCCGAGAGCTAGGCGAATTCCTTCCGCCCCGGAGCTTGCTGGTCGTGAACGAGACCCGCGTCATGCGGGCGCGCCTGATCGGGAGCAAACCGACCGGCGGAAAGGTCGAGGTGCTCTTGCTCTCCCCAGCCTCCGAGGGGGCCGAACCGGCGAGTAGCTTCGACAGCTCGACGGTGAGCGAAGCCGGCTCCGAGGGTGGAGAGGCGCAGCTCTGGGACGCTCTGGCGCGGGGCCTCGGCCGATCCGCGGGCGGCCCCGGCGACATCCGGATCGGTCGCGACCTGAGGGTGCAGATCGTCTCCCGTGGTGAGCGGGGGGCCGTGCGCGTGCGGCTGCTGGCGCCGGCGGGCAGGCGCGTCGCTGACCTGATCGAGGAGGCCGGCGAGATCCCGCTGCCCCCGTACATCGTCGCCGCGCGCGAAGCCGCCCCGAGCCCCAGCCCCGCCGGACGAGCCGCCTCGAGCGACGACCGCGAGCGCTACCAGACCGTGTACGCCGCGACGCCCGGCGCGGTGGCGGCGCCCACGGCGGGCTTGCACTTCACGCAGCCGCTGATGGAGCACCTGCGCGCGGCCGGCCACGACTTTGCGCCGCTGACCCTCCACGTCGGGGCGGGCACGTTCCGGCCGGTGCGCGGCGAAGATCCAGCCGCTCATCGCATGGACGTCGAGCGCTATTTCATCCCGCCCGCGACCGCCGACGCGGTCGAGGCGGCGCGGCGCACCGGTCGGCCCATCGTGGCCGTCGGGACGACGGTGGTGCGAACGCTGGAGGCCGCGGCGCGCGAAGGGGACGGCCGGATCCGCGCGGGCGCGGGGGCCACGGCGCTGTTCCTGCGTCCGGGCGCCGACTTTCACGTGGTGACGGATCTGATCACGAACTTTCACCTGCCGCGATCCACGCTGCTCATGCTGATCGCGGCCTTCGCGGGGCGCGAGCGGATCCTGGCCGCCTACGAGGACGCCATCCGCGCGCGCCTGCGGTTCTACAGTTACGGCGACGCCATGTTCATCCGGGGGACGCCGTGAGCTGTTTCCAACTCGAGGCCACCGACGGTCTGGCGCGGGCCGGCGTGCTCGCGACGGCGCACGGCCCGGTGCAGACGCCGGTCTTCATGCCCGTGGGGACGCAGGCCACGGTCAAGGCGCTCTCCAGCGCCGACGTCACCGCGCTGGGCGCCGAGATCATCCTCGGGAACACGTACCACTTGGCCCTGCGCCCGGGCGCGGAGGCGGTCGCGGCGCGGGGCGGGCTCCACCGTTTCATGGCGTGGCCGCGCGCGATCCTGACGGACTCGGGCGGATTCCAGGTGTTCAGCCTGCGGGAGCGCCGGTCGGTCGACGAGGACGGGGTGACGTTCCGGTCGCACCTGGACGGCGCGGTCGAGCGGCTGACTCCCGAGCGGGCCATGGAGATCCAGGCCCTCCTGGGCAGCGACATCGCGATGGCGTTCGACGAATGCCCCCCGGCCGACGCGCCGGAGAGCGAGATCGTGACCGCCATGGAGCGCACGACGCGCTGGGCGCGGCGCTGCCTGGCTGCACCGGCGGCGCACCTCGGCGGTGGGGCCGTGGGCGGACACGGACGGCAGCTGCGCTTCGGCATCGTCCAGGGGGGGCTCGACCACGGCCGCCGCCGCGCGCACCTGGCGGAGATCGCGGCCCTGCCGTTCGACGGCTTCGCGCTCGGGGGCCTCAGCGTCGGCGAGGCGCCCTCCGTGATGCACGAGGTGGTCGGCGCGATCGCGCCCGAGATGCCGGCGGGCGCGCCCCGCTACCTGATGGGCGTCGGGACGCCCGCCGACCTCCTGGCGGGCATCGGGTCGGGCATCGACATGTTCGATTGCGTGATGCCCACCCGCAACGCGCGCAACGGTCAGCTCTTCGTGACCGGCGGCAAGCTGAACATCGGCAACGCTCGCTTTCGCACCGACGACGGGCCCGTCGAGCCCGGGTGTTCGTGCGAGTGCTGCGCGAGCTACGGGCGGGCCTATCTCTCCCATCTGTTCCATGCCAAGGAGCTGCTCTATTACCGGTTGGCGTCGATTCACAACCTGCGTCACTACCTGGATCTGGTGCGCGGGGCCCGCGCGGCGATCCGCGAGGGGCGGTTCGCGGCCTACCGGCGGGCCTACGAGCAGGCGTCACCGCCCGACTGACCCGCCGTCGTGTTAACGTCGCGCGTCTCCTTGGGCCGATCCGGGATGCTCCTCGACCGATTGCGAGCCGTCGGGGCGACGTGCGCGTGCGGGTTCGCGCTCGCCGTCGGTCCGGGCGCACCCGTCGCGCACGCCGACGAACGGGTGCCGGGGGATGTCGTGGCGCCCGCGGCCGCCGCGGCCCCGGCGGCGCCCGTCGGAGATTTGCGCGCGGGGGTGGCGCCGCTGGCCGGCGCGTTGACGCTGCTGGTGCCGTTCGTGGTGGGCAGCGTGCTGGTCGCCCGCGACGACAATCCGCGCGTTCAGAACATCGGCTCGACGGTGATGCTGGCCGGGTTCGCGGCCGCACCCTGGGTGTCGCACGCGCTGGCGGGCCGGTGGGGGCGGGGCCTGGCCTTCGGCGGCGCTGCGCTGGCCGCGTCGGCGGCCACCTGGATCGTGATGGCCGCTCGCGACCCCTACGATCCCGACCTTGGGAATCGCAAGCGCCTGCCCTTTGGTTTCTTGATCAGCACGTCATTTTTCTTCGGGGCCGGCGGCGTGGCGGACAGCTTCATCGTCGGGCCCGAGCGGCGGCAGCCGTGAGTCGCACGACACGATACGCCCGCCGGCTGAGGCGGACCGTGGGCCTGGCTCTTCTGGCGGCGGCCGTCGTCGCCGGGGTGGTCGGCGGTTCGGGCGCCTGCGTGGTGGTGCCCCAGAACCGCCGCAAGCACCTGGCCGACCCGATGATGCGCTTCGAGGAGGACGCGCTCGACGCGCATCGGCGGCAGAAGTTCTACACGACGCGGGAGGCGGCGGCCGGCGGGGACGGCATGCCGGCCGGAGGCGGCTGCGGGTGTCAGTGACGCTGGCGCTGCTGGCGGCGGTGGTGGCGCAGGCGGCCGCGCCTCCCCCCTACCAGATCGAGTCGATGCGGGTTCGCTTCACGCACTTCGATCAGCGGGGGCGCGGCTATCAGTCGGCGGCCGGCCCGGCCGGGACGCCAGGCTCGGAGCAGCTCACCGTCGAGCAGCCGCAGGCCGAGGTGGTGGCCCGCATCGGAGAGCGCGTCACGGAGCGGGTGTGGATCCCGATGGACGTCGTGACGGCGGCGTCGCCCGACCACTCCCGCTACAACCGGCCCATCACCGACGATCCGCCCGACGCCATCAGCACGGCTTCGCGGCGCAACGTCGCCGGCACCTTCGACGCGCTCACCACCTATCACGTCGATCGCGATACAGATCTCGGGTTTCGGACCGCCTTCCACATCGAGGAGCCGTTCGAGTCGTGGGCGTTCGGGCTCGGCGTGACGCGCTCGATGGCCGAGGAGAACACGGTGCTCGACGCGAACGTCTACCAGGTCCTGGACTGGTTCGATCGGTTCAAGATCGACGGCATGCGGCAGGCGCGGAGCAACCGATCGACCACCAACTTGAACCTGACCCTGACGCAGGTGCTGTCGCCGACGACGGTCGCGGCGGTCTCCTACGGCGGCACCCTGCAGCTGGGAACGCTGGCGAACACCTGGTCCACGGTGCTGCTCAGCGACGGCGCGCGGGGCGAGGAGCGCCTTCCCCGCGAGCGCTGGCGGCATGCACTGGCGGCGCGCCTGGCTCAGTGGTTACCATGGGAGGGAGCTCTGAAGGTGTCGTACCGAATTTATGTCGACGACTGGAGCGCCCTGGCCAACACCGGCGAGGTGACGCTGGTCCAGCGGCTCTTCGCGGGCCTGCGGCTGCGGGCGAGCTACCGTGCGCATCATCAGAGCGCGGTGCGGTTCTTCACGAAGGCGGCTGCGCCCGACGGCGCCGGTTACCGCACGGGGGACAGCGACCTGGCCCGGTTCACGGCGCAGACGGTGGGCGGTGGTCTCACCTGGGACCTGTCGCGGGCGGGCGTGGTCAGCGACGTCCACGTCGATTTGGGATACGAGCGTTACTTTCGCACCAACGACCTGACGGTGGACATCGCAACATGCGGATTCGGGCTGCTGTTTTGAGACAGAAGAGCGTGCGCGCCGCGGCGCTGGTCCGGTTCGCGGCTCGGGGCGCGGGCGCGGTCATGCTGGTCGGCGTGCTCGGGGCGGCGGCGGGCTGCGGGCGAGGTGCCCAGACAGCGCCGGCGGCGCGCAGCCCTGCCAGCCCGGCGGGCCCGGCCGGCGGTGACTTTCAGGACATCGCGGTGCGTGACGAGGGCGGGCGGGGGACGACGCTGCGCTCGGCGCTCGGCGGCAAGCCGGCGCTGGTGAGCCTGTGGGCGCCGTGGTGCGCGCCGTGCCTGCGCGAGCAGCCGGCGCTCGAACGCCTGGCGCGGGCGGCGCAGGCCTGTGGCGGGGCTGTGGTGGCGGTGGCGGTCGGAGAGACGCCCGAGACGGTCGCGACTTTCGCGCGCTCGCGAGGCCTGACGTTCACGCAGCTGGCCGATGACCGCTTCACGCTGGCGGACGCGCTCGGGCGCAGGCGCATCCCGGCGCTCATCGTCCTCGATCGCGCGGGCCGGGTCGTCTTCAGCGGCGAAGCGCTGGACACGAACGCCACGGCCGCGCTGGCGAACGCGATCCGCCCCTCGACCGACGTCCCCCCGTGCGCGCTCTGAGCGAGGGTGCGGAAGGGAAGCTACGGGCTGCGCTCCGTTCGCTTGACCTTGGGGGGCGGGAGCGAAAGGGGCATACCCCCCAGCGCTCGGGTCCTCGCGGCGGTGACCCGGATCTGCTCCGCGAGCGCTGCAGGCCGCTGTGGACTCGCTCGGGAGGTATGCCCC
>Ga0068859_100005702_pt1 | contig 12666 bp, 10 predicted proteins | sample KBSSwiS22_FD_66585 | JGI IMG/M metagenome (GOLD analysis project Ga0068859, IMG submission 66585) | Switchgrass rhizosphere microbial communities from Kellogg Biological Station, Michigan, USA - KBS Switchgrass S2-2 | ecosystem: Host-associated > Plants > Roots > Rhizosphere > Soil ... | reverse complement strand
TCTTCGGCCACGTCGTGCGGGCGTTCTTCCCGAACACCTTCGCCGCCTACGGCGACACGCTCGCCGCCGCCGGGCTCACCCCGAACGACGGCCTGGGCGCGATCCTCGCCGGCCTGGCCGCGCTGCCCGAGGGGGACGCGATCAAGGCCTCGTTCGACGCGGAGATCGCCGCCGGCCCGGCCCTGGCGATGGTCGACTCCGACCGTGGCATCACCAACCTGCACGTGCCGAGCGACGTCATCGTCGACGCCTCGATGCCGGCGATGATTCGCACCTCCGGTCACATGTGGGGCCCGGACGGCAAGGAGGCCGACACCCTGGCCGTCCTGCCCGACTCCAGCTACGCGGGCGTTTACCAGGTCGTCATCGACGACTGCCGGGCGAACGGTGCCTACGACCCGGCGACGATGGGCTCGGTGCCGAACGTCGGCCTGATGGCCCAGAAGGCCGAGGAGTACGGCTCCCACGACAAGACGTTCGAGATCGCGGCCGCCGGCACCGTGCGCGTCGTCGATGACGCGGGTGCCGTGGTCCTGGAGCAGCCGGTCGAGGCGGGCGACATCTTCCGCGTCTGCCAGGCCAAGGACGCGCCGATCCGCGACTGGGTGAAGCTGGCCGTCACCCGGGCCCGGGCCACCGGCGTCCCGGCGGTGTTCTGGCTCGACGAGAACCGGGCCCACGACGCTCAGCTGATCGCCAAGGTGAAGGCATACCTGCCCGAGCACGACACGACGGGCCTGACCATCGAGATCCTCCCGCCGGTCGAGGCCACCGCGTACTCGCTGGAGCGAATCCGCAAGGGCCTCGACACCATCTCGGTCACCGGCAACGTGCTGCGCGACTACCTGACGGACCTGTTCCCGATCCTGGAGCTGGGCACCAGCGCCAAGATGCTGTCGGTCGTCCCGCTGATGGCTGGTGGCGGCCTGTTCGAGACCGGGGCTGGCGGCTCGGCGCCGAAGCACGTACAGCAGCTCGTCAAGGAGAACTACCTGCGCTGGGACAGCCTCGGCGAGTTCCTGGCGCTCGCGGTCAGCTTCGAGCAGTTCGCGCAGGTCACCGGCAACACGCGGGCCAAGGTCCTCGGTGAGACCCTCGACCGGGCGACCGGAACGTTTCTCAACGAGAACAAGTCCCCGGCCCGGCGCGTCGGCGGGATCGACAACCGCGGCAGCCACTTCTACCTGGCCCTCTACTGGGCCCAGGAGCTCGCCGCGCAGACCGACGACGAGCAGCTGGCCGCCGCATTCGCCGCGTTCGCCAAGACGCTGACCGACCAGGAGGCGACGATCGCCGACGAGCTGCTCGCGGTGCAGGGCTCGCCGGCCGACATCGGCGGCTACTACCAGCCCGACCCGGCCAAGGCCAGTGCCGTCATGCGCCCGTCCGCGACCTTCAACGCGGCCCTAGCCGCTCTAACCACCTAGGACCGCCCCCGCCCATCCATCCCGACGTTCTGGGACATCCTGTCGGGCGTTGTGGGGTCCGAAGCTACCTTCGTGGCCCCATGACACCCGACAGGATCCAGGCCGTGGCGCGGACCCATGGGGGCCGCGGAGCCGGACGGGAAGACGTCCGAGCTGCCCGGCGCCGTCACCGCCCAGGCGGCGGCGAACAGGGTCCAGCGCATCACGATGTTGATCCAGATCAGCAGCCCGACGAGCACCGCGAAGGTGCCGTACATCGGGTTGCTGGTGGTCTTGCCGACCAGCCAGGTGCCGAGCAGCTTGAAGACCTCAATCCCGGCCGCCCCGAGCAGTGCCGCCCGCAGCACCGCGCGCCGGCTCGTTCGCCGGGGCAGCCGCCAGAACAGGTACAGGAAGACCAGCACATCGGCGACCAGCGCGATCAACAGTCCCAGCACGGCGGCCGACCAGGCGGCCAGCGGGCTGCCGGTCGTCCCGGTCGCGCGCAGCAGCACCCCGTTCGCGGACGTCGCGACGCTCGTGAGCGCGACCGACAGGACCATCAGCAGCCCGAGCCCGACGAGCACCCGCACGTCCCGCGCTCGCCGGGTGACGAGGTTGCCGGCGTCGGTGTCCTGGTGCCACAGCAGCCGGATCGCGTCCCGCAGCGCCGAGATCCACGCCAGTCCGGCCAGCAACAGGCCGACCAGGCCGATCAGCCCTATCCCGACCTTGAGCGTGCCCAGGTTGCTGACGTTCAGCTTGTCGGCCAGCCCCGGCAGGTAGCCGTTGATCTGTTTGACGACCTCGTCCTTCAGATCCGGCCGCGAGTCGACGACGAACCCCATCGCCGCGAACAGGATCGCCACCAACGGGAAGAACGACAGGAACGCGTAGTACGTCGTCGACGCGGCCAGCCGGTCGCCGGCATCGTCGCCGTACCTGCCGTAGGCCCGGATCGCGTGGTCGAGCGGCGGAATCCGCCGCCGGGTGGCCGAAAGCCCGCCGGTGACGCCACGGCGGGCCGTGTCGAAGGTGCCGCGCACGCCGTCCACGGGGAGCGTGATACCCCCTGGAGCGCCGCTGGAATCGTGGCCAGGGTGGGGCTGGTGGCCGGTACGCGCCCGCCCACGGGACGGCCGCCGAGGCCCACCTGGGGGCGCTAGCGGGCCAGCGTGGGGGCCTCGGCCAGGACCGCGTCCGAGAACGGCGGCCAGGCGTCGGCGGCCCAGCGGTCGAACTCCCGATCAGTCAGGCAGACGCAGGCCACCCCGGCGACCGGATCCACCCACAGGAAGGTCCCCGACCGGCCGAAATGTCCGAACGTGGCTGGCGAGTTGGCCGCCCCGGTCCAGTGCGGCGCCTTGCTGCCCCGCAGTTCGAAACCGAGCCCCCAGTCATTCGGGCGCTGCATCCCGAACCCGGGCAGCACCCCGTTCAGTCCTGGGAAGGCCACCGCCGTGGCCGGGGCGAATGTCTCGGCCGCGAGCAGCGTCGGGCGCAGCAGCTCGGTGGCGAAGGCGGCTACGTCGTCGGCCGTCGCGTGGACGCCGTACGCGGGCGAGGACTCCAGCCGGCTGGCGGTCATGCCCAGCGGCGCGAACACGGCCTCGGCCAGGTACTCGGCGAAGCCGATCCCGGTGGCGGCTTCCAGTGTCCGACCGAGCTCCTCGATGCCGGAGTTGGAGTAGATCCGCCGGGTGCCCGGGCGGGCCAGCACCCGCGAGCCGGAGAACGCGAGCCCCGAGGAGTGGGCGAGCAGATGGGCGACGGTCGCGCCGGGCGGGCCGGCGAGGTCGTCGAGCGTGAACGCGCCCTCCTCCATGGCGACCAGGGCCGCGTAGGCCGACATCGTCTTGGAGACGCTCGCCAGCCGGTACTCGGCGGCCGGGTCACCGACCTCCCCGACCCGGCGGACGGCGCCGTCGGGCGTGCGCGCGAGCACCACCGCGGCCACGCTGGGAACTGGCCAGTCGGCCACCTGCTTGAGCGCCTCCACGCCCCGCACTCTACGAACTGCCCGGTGGCTTTGCGGCTCGTCGCCGATCTAGGCCGCTGTTCGGCGGATCACAGCTCGGCGGATCGCGGTTCGGCGGATCGCGGCCTGGGCGGATCACGGACCTCGGCCGGTCCCGTCCATGGCGTGGCCGATCACGTCGGTGTCGTGGTCCACGCCGGCGGCCCGCGGGCAGGTGGCGGGACCAGCGGCGTCGGTTCCGGGCATCGGCTGCGAAACTGGGCTGATGCGCCTCCCGGACCTCCGCTCGCGCGCCGCGCCGGCCGTCGGCGCCGCTCCCGTCGGCGCCCGGGGCGCGCACGCCGTCGCCCGCGGCGCCGTGCCCGCCGTACCGGCGGCCCCGATCGCTCTGCCCGCCCCGAACCTGAGGAAAACCGCGTGAGCGTCGACAGATCCATCGACCTGTCAGAGCGGGCGTGCGCTATAGCACCCGTTTCACCTGACAACTCCGCTCGCACGGAAGTCAGTGCCCAACCCGGCTTGCCGTACCGCGGCCTGGTCACGCCGCCCGCGGTGCCGGTCACCGACCTCACCCAGCTGCGCGGGCGGGTGGCCGACGTGCTCGTCGTCGGCGGCGGCCCGGCGGGCGCGGCGGCCGCGCTCGCGGCGCTGCGGCACCGTCCGGACGCGACCGTGGTGATCGCGGACCTGGCCGCCTTTCCTCGGGACAAGACCTGCGGCGACGGTGTCGCCCCGCACGGCCTCGACGTGCTGCGCGAGCTGGGGGTGCCGGGCGCCGCCGCCGACTACCGGCCGGTCGACCGGATGCGGCTGCGCACACCTGGCGGCGCCGAGGTCGCCACGCCCTCGACGCGGGCGACCCACGTTGTTCCGAGGATGGTGTTCGACGCCCGGCTCCTCGCGGCCGCGCATGACCGCGGCGCGCGCGTCGTGCGCCACCGGGTCCGCGGCCTGCGGGCCACCGAGGTCGACGGCGCCCCCGCGGTCGACCTCGACGACGGCGCCCTGACGGCCCGGGTCGTCATCGGCGCGGACGGGGCGAACTCGGTGGTGCGCCGGGCCCTGGGCATTCCGGTGAACCCGCCCGGCTCGCTCGCGATCGCGGTCCGCGCGTACGCCGACGCGCCGAAGGCCGACATCCCGCCGGAGCAGTACATCGAGATGACCGACGAGGGCTGGCCGGCCTACGCCTGGTCGTTCCCGATCGGGGACGGCCGGGCGAACATCGGCTTCGGCATGCTGCGCTCCCAGCTGGACGCCACGGCCGCGGCGCGGGGCGCGGCGGGCGCCGGCGAGCGATCCGGCCGGGCGGTGCTGCACGGCACGCTCGCGAAGATCCTGCCGGAGCAGCCCGCGTACCCGGGGACGCTGCGCGCCCACCACCTGCCGATGTCCACCTGGCGGCCCCGGCAGCCGGACGGCCAGGTGCTGCTCGCGGGTGACGCCGCGTCATTGATCAATCCGTTGACGGGTGAGGGGATCTACTACGCCCTGTTGTCCGGCTCGCTCGCGGGCGCCGCGGCGATGTCCGCCGTCGTCGCCGGCCGGCCGGGCCGGGCCGGCGGCGCCTACCGCCGGGCGCTGGCCGGCGAGCTGGGCCGCCATCTGCGGCACACCACCCTGCTGGCGAACCTCGCCGGCCGCCACCGGGTGCTGATGGACTCCGCCGTGCGCTCGGCGAGCAGGCGTACGGAGCTGTACGACACGCTGGTCGAGATCGGGCTCGGCCGGGGCACCATTCCGGCCGCCTCGCTGGCCCGGCTCGCGGGCCGCCGAGCGTTGCGGCTCGGCCGCTGAGCGGGTGCCGCGTGCCCGGCTCGGACGCCTGGGCAGGGAATGTGCGAACCTGATCGTTCGCGGTGCGGCGGAAGGTCCTAGCCTTGCCGGGGCACGGTGCGCCAGAACGCCGTACGCACCGCCAACAGCCACTAGCACCGCCAACAGCCAACAGCCACTAGCACCGCCACCGCCCCAACGAGACAGACACTCCGCGGCACCGCGACCGCGCATCGCGGGCCACTGCCCTGAGAGGAGCCGATGAACGCGACGGGGACAGACGCCGGCGCGGTCGCGTCGGCGCCGGCGGCCACCGCCGCGCCCGGCGGTTATCCGCCGCGGGAGAGCGCCGCGCCCACGCTTCGCGCGGCCGCTGACAAGGCTCGTTCCGCGGGTGACCAGGCAGCGGCGGGCCAGCCGCCCTTCGAGCAGGGACCGGTGGAGGTCGCCACCCGCCGGCTGCGCGGCGACGAGGCGTTGCTGCTGCGGTCGCTGCGGCTGCTCGCGCTGACTGACGCGCCGCGGGCCTTCGCGGGCTGCGTTCGCGACGAACTCGCCGTCGCGACCGGCGAGTGGGAGCGCCGAGCGCTCGACTGCGCGACCCGGGCGGACGACTACGTGGCGGTCGTGACGCGGTACGGCACCCCAGCCGGGCTGGTCAGGGCCTACACGCCGCCCACGGCGGCCGACCGCCGCGAGCTCGCCGCCATGTGGGTGGCGCCCTGGGCCCGGGGGATCGGCGCCGGTGACGCGCTGGTCGACGCGGTCGTCGCCTGGGCGCGCCAGATGGGCGCGCGGGCCGTCACGCTGTGGGTGAACCTGGAGAACGCCGCCGCGCGCAGCCTCTACGACCGGCACGGTTTCGCCGTCGAGGGCGACCTCGGCGGCAAGTCAGGCGACGGCCGCCGGTGGCTGCGGATGACGCGAGCCCTCGCCCCCGTCGAGCGGCCGGGCGCGGACCCTCTCGAACGCGACCTCGACACCGTCGCCGAGGCTCACCCGGCGGCCCGCCAACGCTGGTGACGCCCGACCCCCTTGGCTCCGGCGAGACCTCCGCACGCCGCCTCCCGCGGGTCAGTCGTCGGGGATGCGGACGTTCACCGGGGCGATGATCGGGCCGGCCGGGTCGAACACGGGCAGCGGCCTGGCTTCGAAGTAGCCCGCGAGCGCCTCCTCGAGCGCCGTCAGCGACTCCTCCACGCTGTGCCCCAGGGCCGCTACGTCCACCTCGACGGCCTTGGCCGAGAACATGTCGTCCCGCCGGGTGATCACGGCGGTAAGCCGAACCGCGCGTTCCATGGACCGGACGTTAGGCCTCCCCGCGCCGGTCCGCCCGTCACGCTCAGTGACCATCGCCGCCGGGTGCGCGGGTATGCCAGAGAGTGCGCCTTCTATCGCCGCTGCCGATCAGGACCCGGCCGGGAAGCTGAGGTCTCGATGGGCCGGAATCGGCTCAATGGACCGAGATCACGGTGCCCCCGAGTGGGACGCCGCGATGGTGACAGTTATCCTTGACAAGTCCGTGTCGGATCCTCTAGCGAGGACGACCGCGAGGAGGTGGCCGCTGTGAGTCCTGGCGGGTGCTCTAGTTACGGCCACCTCTACCTGACGCTCGACGAAAGGTAACGCGGCGTAACTGGTCTGGGGCCGGTCGCGAGGCGCGACCCGGCCCGGCGGGATTGACTTCCCAGGGCACGTTCCTGCGCCCACGCCGCACTGCCCGGCTTGGCCGGGCTACCGTCCAGCGTTCTTCCTGGGTGGAGTTGGCCGATCTTGTCACAAGTTCGGCCCGGGCCGCCGTGCGCGGCCTGCTCTCACATGCGCGTCGCGACCCGACCGGCCCCGCTCCGGCGGCCAGGCGCGCGGAACGGGGAACCCCCATGAGCATCACGACCACCGCCAGCCGTGTGGTGTCCCGCCGCGCGTCCGGCCGCCTTGACGTCCCCGCGGCCAGCCGGACCGCGCTTCTGCCGCGCAACGTGAATCGCGAAGCGTTCAGCCGCGGTGCCGAGCGCATCGCCCGATTCCTCGGTACCGGGCGCTACCTGGCCATCCAATCGGTGCTCGTTGTGGTGTGGATCGCCCTCAACGTCGCGATCCCGCTGATGCGGTGGGACCCGTACCCGTTCATCCTGCTCAACCTGGCCTTTTCCACCCAGGCCGCTTACGCGGCGCCGCTAATCCTGCTCGCCCAGAACCGGCAGGACGACCGGGACCGGGCGACGCTCGCCGAGGACCGCGCCGCCGCGCTGCGGACCAGGGAGGACACCGAGTTCCTCGCCAGGGAGGTCGCGGCGCTGCGGCTGGCGCAGAGCGACGCGGCGACTCGGCAGTACCTGCGCGGCGAGCTTTCCCACCAGCTTGGCGAACTGCGCGACGACCTGCGGCTGATGGTGCTCGAAGCCGTCCGGGACACCCTCGCCGCGGCGCCGGCCGGCGTGGCGTCTGCCGCGCCGGTGCCGACGGCGGTGGCGACCCGAGCGGTCTCGGGCCGCGAACTGTCCGCCGAGGCCGACCCTTCGACGAACGGCGCCGTGGGACGCCGCTCGGGACGGTCGACGGCTCGTGGCACCGGTGGCCACCGGTCCGGCGGCGAGCGACGCCGGGCGATCTCGACCACGACCCCTGCGTCGGGGCTGCTGTCGCCCGGATGTCGACGCGGACCGGAAGTCCTCGGCGACTCGGCGGACTGACCCGCAGTGGCAGCGGTGGTACTGAGCCTTTTCCGCTGCCGTCGCCGATCGGATCCGGTGAGATGACTGGTCCCGCGCAGCCGCACTCCCGTGTCGCCTTGTGATGGTGTTACCACGTAACGTGACAGCGTGAACGCTGTCGGCTCGACCCCACACGTGTGATGAGTCCGCGCACCGTCGCCGCGGCCGCCGCGGGGCGCGCTCGGCTCGCCAGGCTTCCGCTGGCCGCCGTCCTGGCTACGCTCGCCCCGGTTTTTCTTCTCGTCGCCGCGCCCGCGCTGAGCTCGCCGGCAGCGGCCGCTGTGGCTCCCGCGCCCCCCGCGGCCGGGTCCGCGCCCGCCGGAGCACCGGCGCCGCCCGCTGGCATGGGACCGGCAGCCCCGCCGCCGCCCGGGGTGCTGGTCGGCGCGGGCGCGACCAACCTTCCCACCGGGCTCACCGCGGGCGGCTGGCTCGTCGCCGACGCGGACAGCGGGCAGATCCTGGCCGCCAAGGGCGCCGACGTGCGTGACCTGCCGGCGAGCACGATGAAGATCCTCACCGCCCTCGTCGTTCTGCCGAGGCTCTCGCCCGAGGCCCGGGTCGCGGTCGGCCAGGATGCCGCGAAGGTCGACGGCACCAAGGTCGGGCTCGTCCCCGGCCAGACCTACCTGGTGCGCGACCTGGCGACGGCGATGCTGATCGCCAGCGGCAACGACGCGACGACCGCCCTCGTTGACGCCGCGGGTGGGCAGGATGCCGTGGTCGCGCGGATGAACACCCTGGCAGCGTCGCTCGGCGCCAGCGACACCCACGCCGTCGACCCGACGGGACTGGACGCCCCCGGCCAGCTCACCTCCGTGCGCGACCTGGCGATCCTCGGCCGCGCGGCCCTCGCCGAGCCGGCGGTGAGCCGCTACCTGACTATTCCGCGGGCCGTCCTGCCCACCCCGAACGGCGGCTCCTTCGAGATCCAGAACCACAACCTGCTGCTCGGCAGGTACCCGGGCACGCTCGGCGTGAAGAACGGCTACACCGTCGCCGCCGATGCCACGTACGTGGGCGCCGTGCGCCGCGACGGACGGACGCTGCTCGTGGCGCTGCTGCGCGCCGCGCCCAACTACGGTGTGGACGCCCGGGCGCTGCTCGACTGGGGCTTCGCGAACGCCGGGGTCGCAAGCCCCGTCGGGACGCTGCCCGCGCCGCCGCCGAGCCACAGCGCGGGCGACCCGGCTCCTCGGTCTACCGCTGAGGAGAACTCTGCACCCGCCGCCGGGGCCGTCCAGGCCACCGGGTCCACCGGGCGGGAGCGCTCTGGCTGGCCGGGCTGGCTCACCTGGACCGCGCTGGGGGCCACGGCTCTCGCGGGTGCCCTGACCGCCGTGGGCCAGCGCCGCCGCCAGGTGCTGGCGCGGCGCCGCGCCCAGCGGCAGCGCGCGCGGCAGATCACGGAACTGCGGCCGCTTCCGGAGCAGCGCGAGACGGCTGACGGCCGCGGCCGCCACCGAGCCCGCGAGGCGCCCGGGTCGTCGGATCCCCGCCGCTGATGAGCAACGCCGGAGCAGACGGTCGACGAGATCCTGCGCCGCCGCGACGACGCGCTGCTGCCGTCGCCGGAGCCGGCGGCGTAGGAATTCGCCAAGTGGCGTACGCCGGGCTTACGCCTCGAGGACGACGACGACCTCCTGCTCCTTGGCGTTGATCAGGACGTCGCAGACCCGCTCGCCGATGACGTCGGAGCCGAGCATGCCCGGGCCCGGCTCGCCGGGCTGGCCGAAGCCGTGGACCATGGCGCGGATCATCACCTCGCGTACCAGCACCTCGCTGGCGCGGGCCTCCCGCTCCAGGTGCCGGTAGAGCATCCGCTGGGCCGCCTGGGCCATCGACACCACGCCCATCCCACGGGCCGGGATGTCCGCCATGCCGCCGCCCATGCCCAGGTAGACCGCGCCGGCCGACAGAGCCGGCAGGAAGGTGGTCGCTGCGCTCAGGTGCAGCCGCAGGTAGGGGCCGAGGTGGTCGTCGGCCTGCTGCCAGGTCGTCGCCAGGACCGGCGTGGGCGTCCACGGGATGTTCACGGCGACGACGACGGCGTCGGCCGAGGCGAGGCCCAGGCGCGCCGCCAGCTCGGCCGCCCGCTCGGCGTCGGCGACGCTGCCCACGACGGTCTTGACGCCCGTGAACTCGTCGGGCAGAGCGTCGAAGCCGACGGTGTCGCGGTCGACGGCCGTCACCTCCCAGTCCCGCTCGCGGGCTGCGGCGACGATGCCACGCCCGACGTTTCCGGTCGCGCCGACGACGATGAGCGAGAAGGCCATTAGGTGAATCTAGCGAAGGATGCCGCTCGGCGCCCGGTGCCAGCAGTTGTGGACAAGCGCGGCGGCACGTCCCCGGGGCTTTGTCTGTCCGCCCACCTTATGGCGATCAACGTGTCCGAACTCGCCGCCCCACCCGGAGACCACAGCTTGCGACCGGTGCGAGGCTGGACGGGTGACTCTGTCGAAGCGCGCGTCCTGGTTCCTGATCGCGGTGGGCGTCTGGTCGTGGGTGATCTGGCCTACCTTCCTGCGCAACATCTGGAAGGACTCGCGCTCCTGGCATGACGGCCCGACCGGCTTCTTCCTGGTCCATCTGGTGCTGACCGTCGTGTCGCTGGTGATCGGCACGGCCGTCGCCTGGCTGGGCGCCCGCGCGCTGCTGCGGGCCCGATCCTCCCCAGGTGACGGGGCGAGCGGCGCGGCGGGCACGGGCGAAGCCGGCCGTCCCCTGGTCGACTCGACGCACTGAGGCCACCACCCATCGCGGCCGCCCGCAGTGGCCGTCGCTGGGGCTGTCAAGACCGGGCGCTGGGCGGGTCGATGGGCGCTGTCGGATCTGTCGGGGGCGTGAGGTAGACAAGGCGTCGATGCGCGCGCGAGGGCGGTTGGTGCCCGCGCGCCGGTCCCTGACCGAGCGATCCAGAGCCGAGCGATCCAGAGCCGAGCGATCCAGAGCCGAGTCGGATGGGGTGATGGCCGTGAACGCGAGCAGGCTGGCGGCGCAGGCCGTCGTCCCGGCGAGTTCGCCCGACGCCGCGAACGCGGGCACCCGCGCCCGCGCGCAGGAGCTGCTCCGCCTGCTGGCGGGGCCACGGGCCAGCTTGCGGGAGGACCAGTGGCAGGCGATCGACGCGCTGGTGAACCAGCGGCGGCGGGTGCTGCTGGTGCAGCGCACCGGCTGGGGCAAGTCGGCCGTCTACTTCCTCGCGACCGCGCTGCTGCGGGAACGAGGCGCTGTCCCGAGCACCGCCCGGGCGGTTACCGGCGGGACGACCGGCCCGGATCTGCCCGACGAGCCGTGGCCCGAGGAGCCGCCGGCCGACTACGACTACCCCGACGAGCTGGCCGACGCCGGCTACGGCGGGAGCGGGCCGGCGGACTACGACGAGGCGTCTGTTCCCCAGGCGCCCGCGGATCTCGTCGCCGGCTGGGCGGCGCAGGACCCGGTAGAGCCCGGCGCGGCCAGCCCGCCGGCCTGGCGGGCCGCCGCGCGCAACACCGTCGGCCCGACGGTGATCGTCTCGCCGCTGCTCGCGCTGATCCGCAACCAGGCGCAGGCCGCGGGTCGGCTCGGCATCCGGGCCGGCGAGATCCACTCGGGCAACGTCACCGAATGGGACGAGGTCTACGCGGCGTTGCGGGCGGGCGAGCTCGACGTCCTGCTCGTCGGCCCGGAACGGCTGAACAACCCCGCGTTCCGCGAGGACTACCTGCCCGAGCTGGCCGCGTCGACCGGCCTGCTGGTGATCGACGAGGCGCACTGCATCTCGGACTGGGGGCACGACTTCCGGCCCGACTACCGCCGGCTGCGCACGCTGATCGCCGGTCTCGGGCCGGACGTCCCGGTGCTGGCCACGACCGCGACCGCGAACAGCCGCGTCGTCGCCGATGTCGCCGAGCAGCTCGGTACCCGCTCCGCCCCCGCCACCGCCACGTCCCCAGGCGGCCCCGGCGCGGCCGAGGAGCCCGCTGAGGCCCTGGTGCTGCGCGGCTCGCTGGACCGGGAGAGCCTTCGGCTGGCCGTCGTCAGGCTGCCGTCGGCCGAGGCGCGGTTCGGCTGGCTGGCCGAGCATCTCGACCGGCTGCCCGGCTCCGGCATCGTGTACACGCTGACCAAGCCCGCCGCCGAGGAGCTGACCGGCTTCCTGCGGGCCCAGGGGCATACCGTCGCGGTCTACCACGGCGGCACGGAGCCAGCGGAACGGATCGCGGCGGAGCAGGACCTGCTCGCCAACCGGGTGAAGGCGCTGGTCGCGACCTCGGCGCTGGGAATGGGCTTCGACAAGCCGGACCTGGGCTTCGTCGTGCATGTCGGCGCGCCCAGCTCGCCGATCAGCTACTACCAGCAGATCGGCCGCGCCGGCCGCGGTGTCGAGCAGGCCGACGTCGTGCTGCTCCCGGCCGCCGAGGACCGCGACATCTGGAAGTACTTCGCCGACACGTCCTTCCCGCCGGAAGGGGTCGTGCGGGAGGTTCTCGCGACGCTGGCCGGCGCTGGGAAGCCGATGTCGACCCAGGCGCTGCTCGCGGCCGTCAACCTCGGCTCCGGCCGGCTGGAGTCGATGCTGAAGGTCCTCGACGTCGACGGGGCGGTGCGCCGGGTGCGCGGCGGCTGGGAGTCGACCGGTCGCCGGTGGCACTACGACGCCGACCGGTACGGGCGGCTGGCGGCGGCTCGGGCCGCCGAGCAGCAGGCGATGCTCGACTACCTGGCGACACCCGGCTGCCGGATGGAGTTCCTGCGCCGGCAGCTCGACGACCCGTACGCGGCCGCCTGCGGCCGTTGCGACCGCTGC
>Ga0068859_100005701_pt1 | contig 12670 bp, 11 predicted proteins | sample KBSSwiS22_FD_66585 | JGI IMG/M metagenome (GOLD analysis project Ga0068859, IMG submission 66585) | Switchgrass rhizosphere microbial communities from Kellogg Biological Station, Michigan, USA - KBS Switchgrass S2-2 | ecosystem: Host-associated > Plants > Roots > Rhizosphere > Soil ... | reverse complement strand
AACTTTGGGGAAGCTTACATATCCTAAATACCATAACAAGCTAACGTGTAACGGTTTCAAAATTAATAAGGGGTATACATTAATTGACAAAAGTTATAATTGGATTGAACCTAAAATCTCTGTTTTTGATAACAATGCTAACTTTCCACTTAGTTTAAACAGAGATTATATCCAAGAAGATATTTTGCCATTTGAAGAAGCCTTGCTTGAAAATATCAGTCATGAAATAATATCTGCTATTTTGAAAACTGAATTCAACCAGATTGGTCCTTATTATGTTGCAAAGCCTAATATTTTAAAATTTTTAGGTCAAGTTGATTTAAGTGAATTTATAATAGTCTTAGGGGATGAGTTTACGATCCTAAACTCTTCAATATTTTCCTTACTTAAGCTTACATCATTTGATCAAATTTGGTTTAGGCCACAAGGTGCTGCAATAGCGAATTATAATTTTATTCCTAAGTCAGGGTATCAGGCTTCGAGAATTACGTCGGATCCAATAAATTTCTATAAACCAATCCTGGAGGCTCATTCTTATTCCGGCAACAGGTTTAAAAATTGGTTTAATTTGGGTTCGCAAACTAACAATAATAGTTCTGCTAGAAAAGATAGTTTTTCAAGGAAATATCTATCGGCTTCTAAACTTGAGTACCTTTTAGAAGGGAAAAGGTTAAGCAAATCTTTTAGAGATACAGTTATATATAATCCAATAAGTAAAAAATGGGCAGAAATTATAAGTGAAAAATCTAAACAACTAAAAACAAACATAGACATCAAAAATTTAAATAGCGAGGTGTATCCTTTGATAATAGAACTTCATACCCAATCAATTTTTGAGGAGAACGATTTTTTTATTAAAACATGGGAAAAACTTCTAAATAAAGAATGGACATTCCCCATAGATATGAATAAGAGGCCAGATATTTCAAAAATAAAAAATTAATTTCCTCTGCCGCCTTTTCTGGCAAGTCTTCCCGCTTTAGCGGGGCGACTTGTGGCTATCAATTCTAGCGGTTTGCAATCGCAGCATACACTTCAACAAACCAATGCAGCTTCTCTGCAGAGACTGGGTAGAATGTGGCGAAGGACACGCTGAGAAATAACCGCCTGGATTTTAGGGAGCGATTAATTTAATTCTTTAGTACTACTGGCAATTTTGTAAAGTATTTAAGATTTAGCGTGGAAAATGCACTGTCTGCATTGGTTTTAAAAGTGCATAATACACGCTTCCATTTGCCTTTATCATCAGGGTAGCCCTTCACGGTTATTTGCAACTTTAAAGAATCGTGGGCTTTAATTATATCGCCTTTTTTTAACTGTGGTAAGGTACATTCACAACTGCAATCAAAACCTTGTATAATAGCTTCTTCATCTCCGGTATTTCGCATAATAATGGCAATACTTTTTTCCTCGTTTGCAATAATTGTATCCAGGTTCACAGCCTGTTTAGATAGAGAGATTTGGGGCCTTTTGGAATTACAAGATGCCAGGAAAAATAATCCTGCAAGCAATAAACTTATGAGCGCTTTATTCATTTATTATTTTATTGATTTTTATTTTTTCCCCGGTAATGTAATCATCAAATATTTCACTATCAAAACCAGTAAATTGATTGATAATAGTGTTACGGTTGGTTAACATTTCAAAAGGGTAACCCTTAATATCTATTTGGTTTAGTAAAACAGAGTCCTTGTCATATAAAAAGGTAATTCCATCACTTTTGTATTTATTGGCATAAGCTGCAAATTTTTCAAACACAGTTAATTTACCGTTGCATATTAGTACAATGTTTAAATCCCTTTCAGCAAATTGATGCCTGAGAGAATCAAGCGCAGATCTTTTTTCTTCGCAGGGCAAACAACCAACAAAAAAGCAATCCAATAAATTACAACGGGCATTACAGGTGTCGGATAATATTATTGAATTCCCCTCAACAGTATAAAATTTGCTTTGAAATATTGAATCAGGGATTTTGGATGACATGCGCTCGAATTGCGAAAACCATAGCCGGGGCAAAATATATTTGTGACTTAAATAAAATAATATGGCAGAAAAGAACAATCCTGTTATAAATAGTTTCTTATCACTGCGATCAAATAATATTGCCAAACCGGCGCCCAATAATGGAAAGATGCTTGCAAACGGAAACCTTCCTGGTACAAACAGGGGATTGGTAATTAATACTGAAGCATCTATTATTATAGGTGTCAGCACACAGATCAATAATATTAGCCCGGGTTTCAGCAGCAGTTTTTTCTTTAAAAAGCGATAGAGAAAAAAATAAAATATGGTTATGGCAATATAGATCACTATTTCATTCTCATAAAGCTTTTCTATTAAATGCAAAACCACATCAATATTGTATATCAAAACAGTAAACAAGAAGCCCAATCCGCCACTTAACGCAATATATTTTATGGTTTTAAATTTGCTCATAGTAAAAAATACCGGTATGAAGAAGATGGTTGTGTTCCTGCATACCGGTAAAGTGTTAATTTGAAAATAAAGAAAATTCTATTTGCATTTACCCGTGCAATTAGAAGTACCCGTTAATCTGCAGTGAGCCCATTTAATGGTAACAAGACGAGTATGGCATAATAGGGGTTGCAATAAAAAGCAAAATGCGAAAAAGTACGCAATTTGCATTGGTCAGTTGCAACTCTGCTTTAGCGGGGCAACTTGTGACTACTAATTTTGGCGGTTTGTAACCGCGGCATACGCTACACGAAACCAATGTAGCTTGTCTTCAGCACCAGCCGTTCCTACGGAACGAATAAACATCATCATAATTTTTTCTACCCACATATCGTTCCGATGGAACGGTGAGAGCGTGTAGCTAGCATATTCTGCGTACGATGCTTGTTGCTTCCAAAATAATTTATTCAATTACCTTAACTTTGATAGGAGAGCAGTATAAGTTTGTAAAGTGCAGAACAATCATACATACAGCGATCTGCACTAAGCACAGTAAAATTTAAAACCCATTGCATGACTATAAGATTAAACCCCAAAGAGCGAATAAAAATAAAAAGTGCAGATGATATTTATGCAATCATGCAAAAAATTTTATTGAGGGAAAACAGGGTAGACCGGAACAGGGAACACTTTTGGACGATTTGTTTAGACAGTGTGAATAAAATACTAAACATTGAACTGGTAAGCCTGGGCAGCATTAAACAAACAGTTGTTGAGCCCATGGAAGTGTTTAGTGTACCTTTACAAAAGCGAGCCGTAAAAATAATACTGGTGCACAATCATCCTTCGCAGGAGTTACGTCCATCACTGGCAGATAAGGATTTAACAGATAACTTGATTCAAGTTGGATTAATCGTACACATTCCTGTAATCGACCACCTGATAATATCCGAAAAAAGCTATTACAGTTTCGATGCAAGCGGCTTGTTAATCGAACTAACAGCAAGCACTAAATACGTCCCCAATTACATACTTAAAGAAAGACTGAAAAAGGAAGTGGAAGAAGTAGTTTCACAAAAAATTAAACTGGATGAAAAAAAGTTACTTGCCAAAGCCATGAAGGCAAAAGGATATTCTATTGAAGAAATAGTAGAGCTTACCGGGCTAAGTAAACAAATCATCCAGCGCATCCGTAAATAACAATGCCTTCTCGCACTCCCCATTTCAAACTTTTAAAATTTACAAATCAAAAAACTTAAATGAATATCACCGAAGACATAACAAAATACACTTTGGTGAATAAAAGAATGACAGGCACAACATTGAAATTGTTTTTCAGGCAGCACATTGATGATAAACCGCAAAAGGTTTTGGAACTAAAAAATATCGCTGCTTTCATTGATAATTTCAACAACCAGCAATTGGGAACAATAGAAATTAGAGATCTTGCCGGGTCGTATGGTATGGATATGGCAATGCAACTAAAAAGGCCGGAAATTAAAAACTATCATGAAGTATTTATTTTTGCCAATGACACATTTAGTACATCAGTTTTTCGTGCCTTAGCAGAAAATGTTACCTGGAGAGATTATGACGATCACCGATTTGGAGATAATAATTATTAATGTGGTTACTATTCTTAAAAAGTACTAACCACATCCATAAATAGCAAGCCCTGCAAGAAATGGCACGCAGAGAAGCAGAGGACGCAGGGGGAAGGCAATGTATTTTCTCAGCGATCTCTGCCCCTCTGCGTGCCATATCCTCAACCCCCTTGTAACTCAATTGGCTGTCAATCAAAATAAGTAAAACCCGAAACCGCAATGCTGTAATTAGTAACCTTAATTGTGGAATTAGATACCACAGTTATGGAATTTGTAACCGTAGTTGTGGAACTTGCAACTGTAGTTATGGAATTTGCAACCGTGGTTATGGAACTTGCAACTGTAGTTATGGAATTTGCAACCGTGGTTATGGAACTTGTAACCGCAGTTATGGAACTTGTAACTGTAGTTGTGGAACTTGCAACCGTAGTTATGGAACTTGTAATAGTAGTTATGGAGTTAGCAACCTTAATTATGAACCTTGAAACCCCAGTTATGTAATTCATAATTGTATAGGTGGAACTTGCAACTGCCGTTATAGAATTAGTGACCATAATGATGGAACCCGGAATCTAAATTGTGCAATTCCTTTCTGGCAAGTTGAAGGTGTCAGGACGGTTAGAACCGGTTGAACATTGTATGTTGAGCATTGAATATTGAGCATTATTTTTAAGCTTCATCCTTAACTTAATGCCATTGCCCGATGGCACTGTGGGAGTATTGCAGGCTGCATGTTTTTCCTGCCCTTGCGCCGCTGGCTACCGCCGCATTTTAATAATGCCTATCTTCGTTAAAACTTACTACTATGAAATGTAAATTTCCCATGCCGGGATAGCGCAGCAAACCAGCCTGCGCCAATCATACAAAATAATTACTGCTTTTATAAAACGCTACCCCAATCAAGATTCTTTTAAACTGCTTTCACCATGAAAAAAACGATAACCAGTATAGTGCTGCTATTATCAACAGTTGTTTGCTTTGCACAATGGCAATGGCAAAATCCTTTACCCAACGGGTACACTGGTAACAAAATAAAATTTACCGATGCTAACAAAGGTTTTATTTTAAATTCAAGCGGCGATCTTATAAGTACGGTTAACCGTGGTGCATCATGGAAGATTGTCAGCAACTTTCCTAATACGCTGTGCATGGATATTGTGGACTCTACCGGGGTTATTGCAGGTTACCAGGGCAATGTATACCTGTCAATAGATAATGGCACCAGCTGGCAAAAATTAAATACGGGCATTGCAGATTATTTTACCGGTGTAACCATTGTAAGCAGGGATGTTTTTTTTCTGTACAATAACGGTAACACCAAGTTGTATAAAACCAGCGACCGTGGAAAAACATGGGTGGTGCTTAACACCAGCAATTCAATAAATTCAATGTCGTTTGTAAATACACAAGTAGGTTATTTGGGCAGTTATTCCGGTAAAATTTTAAAAACAATTGATGGAGGCAACAACTGGCAAACCACTTCGCAGGTTAATTATTCACCATCATCCATCATGGCCCTTCAGTTTATAAGTAAAGATACCGGCTATGCCTTCAGGCAATGGAGCGATTTTTTAGCCACTTACGATGGTGGCGTTACCTGGAAAGTACTAAGCACTTCATTTGGTTTTACTATGAACACCATCAATTTTATTAATCCCACTATTGGTTATATGGGTGGCGATGATGGGGTGATCTATAAAACAATCGACTCTGGTAAAACATGGGCTTCGGTAACCAACCTAAAATCTTATGGCGATGGTAATGAAATTTACAGCATGCACTTTTTTTCAAAAGATAGTGGCTTTGCTGTTGGCGGCAAGGGCAGAATTCAGCAAACAGCTGATGGTGGTGTAACATGGAAAGATTATTCACCTACTTACGCCAATTTTACGGCCATACACTTTCCCACCAATACCACGGGCTACGCCACTACCACCAACAATATATTTAAAACAAACGACGGTGGTAATTCATGGCAGCCTTTAAATAGTTTAAATACCGGGCTTAGTTATGCCAGCTACAGCCAGTTTGAACAAGCTTATTTTACCAGTGCAGATACAGGCTTTGTAACCAGCTCGTACCCGGCAAAAGTGTACCGCACAAATAATGGCGGCGCCACTTTTGATACTATATTGCCCACACAATACAGTTGGGATAATATCACAGATATATTTTTCATCAACCGCCTTACCGGGTTTATGAATATTACTTTTACTTCTGCAGGATCGCAGGGCACTATTGTAAAAACAAAAGATGGCGGCAAAACCTGGACAAAAGTATGGGAGGCAGCTTACCAGGGAGAATTGTTTAAAAAGATATTTTATTTTAATGAAGCCAAAGGTTTTGCTACCCGTTACGATAAATTATACATGACAACAGACAGCTCCAAAACATGGACACCAGTTTATACCACACCCTCCAATAACTGGCTTACTTCGGTTTGGTTTGTAAGTGCCACTAAAGGTTTTTTAACAGGGGAGCAGGGTAAATTGTACCAAACTGCCGACGGTGGACAAACATGGACACCAGATCCTTATTACATTGATACCTATACCTATGATTTTTACTGGATAAAATTCTTTAATGATAAAGTAGGGTATTTATATGATGGTAATATTTTTAAAACTTACGACGGTGGAAAATCGTGGCATGTAAATGGAAAAGTGCCTAACGGTTTATTAAAGCCCGTACAATTCAGGCCTGATTCTGTTGCTGAAGTTTGCGGCGGCCAGGGTAATATTCTTTCCACGGCATTAAAAGGCACCACGGTTGATTCTTTAAAAGTATTATCCAATACACCCTGTGCCATCACGGTATCGGTTAATGCAAGTGCTGCATTTACTTCAATTGATAGTATTTGGTTTGAGTTAACCGATGTGCAGAATAGTGTGGTAAAGTTAACACTTGCAAATCCGTTAGCTGTTACCAATGGCACTGTTACCTGTGTGCAGCTTTACACTAACCTGCTGGGCAGCAGTTATTCTTTACGGGTTAAATATTTGTATAACAATACTTACCTGTATACCGATGCCATAAATTTTGTACCGGTTACATTGCCTGCTCCGTTTATAACAAAAGATAGTTCCAATACATTCATCTCTTCATCTCCATTTGGCAACCAGTGGTATTTTAATGGTGTAGCCATTAGTGGTGCCACCAATCAAAAATATAGTCCTGAAAAAACGGGCAGTTATACAGTAATGGTAAATAAAGACAGTTGCCACAGCAATATGTCGCTACCGGTAAAATTTGTGGCTGAACATTTAGGGGTTACCTTATTTCCTAACCCGGCAACAACTTACTTGTATTTGAATAATACACAAAGCCGGCAATTAAGTTTTAGAATTATTGATTTTAGCGGCAAAATATTATTGCAGGGAGATGTAACCAACAGCACACTGAAAATACCTGTTGCTAATTTAAGTGCCGCTGCTTATTTAATAAGTATTACAGATAAAAAAACAAACGATAAGGCAGCCATTAAGTTTTTAAAATTGAATTGATAGAATATAATTGTATGCTGCGTTTTTATTTATAAACACTACTATGCCCACACAATTTTCTGGCGCCAGTCTTCTTCCGAAGGAAGGCGACTGGTGTCTACCAGTTTTAGCGGTTTGCAACCGCGGCATACCGTGTAAGAAAATAAATTAATCTCAATCTAAAATTGATAAAAATTCAGTTTATTTACATCCTGATATGCCCACACAAGAAAAAGTAAATGCCGGAGTAAGAATTGGTTCAATGGTGCTGGACCAGGTTTTTATGACCGTGATCTGCATGCTCTTCTTTATTCCAATGAATATGAGTGAGACAGCTTCAGTTCTTACAATTTCGCATGAGCAAAATGCTTTTGTAAATTTTAACAGCCCGGTATTTTATATTGCCCTCTTTGGCCTTGCCTTATTTTTCTGTAAAGATGGTTTTAACGGGCGCAGCATTGCCAAGCGAATTACAAAATTGCAGGTGGTGGATAATACAACCGGCAAAGCAGCTTCGCCTTTACAATGTTTTGTAAGAAATATCTTTTGCATCATTTGGCCGGTGGAGGGATTAGTAACATTAATAGATCAGAGCCGTAGAATTGGCGACAGGGTAGCGGGCACAAAAGTTGTTCATTACGATGCCGCCACTGCGGAAAAACCAGGCACCAACTTTACAAAACTCCTACTGTCGGTGGTGCTTTCTTTTGCCTTGGTGGTATCGCTTGCGTTTGCATTCCAGGCATTGGCATTGCAACCTTCGGGCCCTAAAGTTAACTATGTAAAAAGTTCGTACAATGATGCAGAAAGTAAGGCACTGGAAAAATTGTATAGTGATAGCCTTGGGAAATATTTAACCGCAAGTGTAAGAGTTTACGATACTATAACCAACAGTCACCTTAAATATATTTCGGTGATCTATGAACTTAAAGGAGATTATCTTGAAGATTATGATAGCAGAAGAGCACTTACCGGGGAAACAATGAAACATTTATATTCCTTATTCCCCGAAAACACTTTTTCGGGATGGGCGCAATATATTTTTCACCAGGGCGGCACTTATCAATCAGTCAATAATGAAATTGGTGTTAGAATTATATCTTCAACAAACTAATTAAAACATGGATAAGATCACAAATTTATTTTAAACAATGGTGCAGCAACCATTCCGTTTATTCCCTAAATTACCTTCAATGAAAACCCTTTTCAAAATTATTTTTCTCTGCACCATCACACTAACTTCCACCCATAGCTTTTCTCAGGGTAAGCTTGACCAATCGAAAACAGAAGTAAAAAAGGGCAACAAAAAAGAAAGTCATCAAAGCAACAGCACCAGTACATCAACATCCGCATCAACAGCTGCTTCAAACTACAATGATGACAAATCGCTGGGAGAAATTATTGCAGAAGGTATTTTTAAAGGGTTCTTATACCTCACGTATTATTCAATAGCAGGTGATTATAAAACAGAAAAACATTTGCATAGCAGGGTTACAAAATATCCTTATTATAACCGGCATTCGGGGAATTATGAAAGCACAGATTCGGGTGCTCCGAAAAAAAAACATTTTCGTGCAGACCTTGACTACCAGTTTTTGTATTCCGGCAATAGTTTAACGGGCAATCATTTTAAATGCAATATTCGCCCCTTTCAATATTTTTACCTGCAAGCCCAATACCATCAGCTCACAGAACGTAATAGTAACGGTACGCATTCCAACCTCTCCTTGTACAATTTTAATTTTTGTTACGACAGGTTAAGGTTTGAAAAATTTAATCTCGGTTGGAAATTGGGTATGTGTTACATTGCAAATGAAGTAAAGGCGGGCGGCTTTTCTGCCGGTGCAGATGCAGAAGCATTTTTGATAAAGCCTTTCAGTGTATATATTGCCAAGCAATGGGGGGCTATTAATAACGTAGCGGTGAATGAATTTGAATTAGCTGGAAAATTTTACACCAAAAGATACAGTTTCCATCTGGGGTATGAACATTTAAAAATAGGCAGTCCGTTGTATGATTATGTTTTTATTGGAGCCGGTGTTCATTTATAAAAAAGTTTGTGGCGCAAGTCTTCTTCCAAAGGAAGGTGACTTGTGTCTACTAATTCTAGCGGTTTGTAACCGCGGCATACATTTCAAGAAAATAATTCAATCTCAATCCCAATACTCTTCTCAATCCTCACTAATTAAAAACAACTTAAAAAAAGTGAGCGACAATTTTACCAGCTTACTAACGTTTCTTACATTTAGCCCACGTTCACAAAAAAAGCACCATGAAGAAAATCCTTATTGTATCAATTTGCATTCTTCAGTTTACTTACTCGCATGCACAGTATCATTTAAGCCCAATGGATAGTACCATTGCCAGTTTTAAACTTTCGGATAACGATTGGGTAATTAGCCTTACCATTGAACAAGGTATGTATATACCTTTTTTCGACTCGTTGGGAAATGTGCTGGATGAAGATCCACAAGGTACTTATATCATTTCCCAAATCAATAACCGTTGCATACTGCGCAAATTTGAGTTTTATTATGGGGGTGATACACCATCCTGCAAATTAGTTAAGCTGATTAATATTGTTGATGGCAATATCTGTGCTTATACCAAAGACAGTATTCAAAAAGCAGAAGGAGAGTGGATTTATGCCAATGTCTATAAGGATGATAGTTTAAAGGTCTATAACACTCAAATGAATGGAGATCATTCTCCTTTTTTCTGGATATGCTTTCGAACAAGGCAATCAACGATAATCAGAAGTTTCGGCGAAGTAGATATATTTACCCGGTCAGTACCTATTGGCTTTTTTCACAAAAATCTAAACCTGGATTATAATTCGGGCACATTCATTTATCGTTCTTTTATGAATGTAATTAAGCTCTTAAGAAATAAATTTAAGATCCGGATTCTTGAATGAGTGATGATTGTTTCTCCTCTATCAATTTTAGCGGTTTGTAACCGCGGCATACACTACAAGAAAATAACCCAACTTTAATACATTTTTCAATACGCCAGTTAAAAACCAAACCACAAACAAAAGATACTCAACTTTTATTTATACATTTAGTTCCTGCTAATTCTTATTTAAATATGAAATCATTACTTTTTTTGGCGTCATTTTTTTGTTTTTCTAACAGCTATGCCCAGGATAGCGTGAAAATAAAACAGATCGATTCATTAGTCAGTATAATATTGCACACCACCAATCTATACACTCAACGGGACTCTACCGTGCAAGATTACCCGGGAATAGGACTCCACATGAAGACCTACATAACGGTAATGCGCTACGACAAAGAAGTAAAGAAATATTCTCAAATAGTAAAGACCACCAGGCAAGAAAATCAAATTACTAAACAAGGCGTTAGCGGCACTGCATTTTATTATGACCAAAATAAACTGATAAAAGTGGAGGAGTTCGCTATGCAGGATGATAAGGAAAATAAAATGACATGGTATTTTGAAGGAGACAAATGTTTTTTTCACAGCTTACAATCAGATAAAGCAGAAGACCGGGTATCCTTACTGCTCAATCTCTCCCATAGTATTCTTAAGCAAATAGCCGGCTCAAATTGATAATAATTCCCACTCTCTGGCGCCAGTCTTCTTCCGAAGGAAGGCGACTGGTGTCTGCAAGTCTTAGCGGTTTGCAACCGCGGCATTCTCTCCAGGAAACCAATGCAGCTTCTCACCAGCACCTTTCGTTCTTACGGAACGATAAGCACTATATTTTTTCTAACCATCTATCGCCCCGATGAGCAATGTCATTAAGCTAAGCCTCAGCGAGGCGACATTTTGGTAGAGAAACAGTTAAGGGTTTATCAAAGCCACAGCGTGGCGACATTTTTATTGGTGTTACAAATAAAGAAATGTCGCCTCTACGAGGCTTTGTTCCAATTTATAGTTCTGGTATTACCAAAATGCCGCCACGCTGTGGCTGTTAAAATATCTAAACCTTAACTTAATGACATTGCCCGATGGGACGGTGGCTCCCCATCAAATTCTCTTTTTTAAAATCAACACATAAAATTACTTTTGTAAATCAACCCGAATAAAATGCTTACAACAAAAGACTTTATTGACAAATATCAAACTTACAGTGATGGAGAACTGTACGTTATTTATAGGAACATTAATGGTTACAGTAAAGAAGCCGGCGAGGCTTTAACTGTTGTGATTGACAAAAGAGGAGGGATGGAAGCATTGATAAAAAGGCTGGAGGAAAAAGCAATGATTGAAAATGAAAAACGACGGATTGCCCGTGAAGCTACAAAGTTGGGATTGGGTGGGGTAGATGCATCGTTTATAAAAAACACTACCAGTTCCGCCATTCTTTCAAAAGAAGAAGTAAACGAGATCATTGAAAATAATGCAGGCAAAGCAGCATTGCAGGTAGAAGATAGAAAAGTAAATTCCGAAACGGTTGTTAAGAGCATAGTAGGCTGTGTGCTGGCTTCTCTAGGAGGCGGCGCATTTGCTTCGTTGCAGTTTATTTATTTTGGCGCCACATCTGTAATGATGATGTTGGCTACAGCGTTGATTTGTTACGGCATTGTAAAACTGTTCACAAGAAAATCTTATAATAATACGGCTGTATTGGTATCAAGTGTTGTGGCTTTTATCATTTCATATTTATTGGGAAACCAGGCGCTTTTCATTTTTGGTTACCAGGGGTAATTATTACAATTCTTTGCTTTCAATACTTCAACCCATTCCACATGCACCAACACATACTTGCTTTCAGCAGTTCCAGAACAGGCAACAGCGGTTACCTGGAAACTGCTGCACCTGTAATAGAAAACTTTTTAGGCAATGCCAATGCCACCATCGCATTTGTCCCCTTTGCATCGGTAGATACTAACTACGAAGCCTACACAGAAAAAGTACGGGCCGCTTTGCTTAACACATACAATATTGTTACCGTAACACATCACAATGCAACCGCTGTTATTGCTGCCGCCGATGCCATTATGATAGGAGGTGGCAATACCTTTAAACTATTGCACGATCTGTATGCCACAAAAGCATTGCCACTCATTCAGCAAAAAGTAAACAGTGGTACGCCCTATATCGGGTGGAGTGCCGGCTCCAATATTACAGGTGCCACTATTTGCACCACTAATGATATGCCCATCATCAACCCCGGTAGTTTTGAGGCTTTAGGTTTTT
>Ga0068859_100005696_pt1 | contig 12677 bp, 9 predicted proteins | sample KBSSwiS22_FD_66585 | JGI IMG/M metagenome (GOLD analysis project Ga0068859, IMG submission 66585) | Switchgrass rhizosphere microbial communities from Kellogg Biological Station, Michigan, USA - KBS Switchgrass S2-2 | ecosystem: Host-associated > Plants > Roots > Rhizosphere > Soil ... | reverse complement strand
CTCACGGAGCGCCTCGCCGAGGCGCGCGTGTACGTCAGCGTGCGCGGCGACTCGATCCGCGTCGCCCCCCATCTGTACAACGATGAACGCGACGTGGCGCGGTTCATCGAGGTGCTGCGCAAAGCGCTGGACTGAGGAGACCGCTTCGGACGACTGGATCGCGCTGCACACCGGGTGCGCGTCCAGCGGATGGGCAGTTTCGCGGGTAATGAGTGCGGGGCATCGCTCGTGCACATGAGGGCGCTGGACCCTCCGCGACCGCACATCGCGCATCGCGCAAGGCGCATCGCGCACACCGCTACCAATGTTCATCTCCGACTTCGCCATCCGTCGACCGATCATCACCGTCGTGGTGACGATCGCGCTCGCCGTGTTCGGCATCGCTGCGCTCGCGCGGCTGCAGACCGACGAGTTCCCCGACATCGACGCGCCGATCGTCTTCGTCGGGATCGTCTATCCGGGCGCGTCGCCGGACCAGGTGGAGCGCGAGGTCGTGGATCGGCTGGAGGATCGCATCTCGGGGATCTCCGGACTCGATCAGCTCACGTCGACGTCGAGCGACGGCTTCGCGCAGATCATCGTCCAGTTCAAGTTCGACAAGCCAACGGACGAGGCGACGCAGGATGTGCGCGACGCGATCTCCGCGGTGCGCGCACAGCTCCCGACGGAGATCGTCGAGCCGCTCGTCCAGCGCTTCGATCCGACGTCGCTTCCCATCGTCTCGCTCGCGCTCACGTCGCTCACCCTCACGCCGGCGCAGCTCACCCAGATCGGCGACCAGACGATCGGCGGTGAGCTGCGCTCGATTCCCGGCGTCGCCCAGGTGCAGGTGGCCGGCGCCGACAGCGCGACGCTCAACGTCGTGCTCGATCCCGCGCGGCTCACCAGCACCGGGGTCGGCGTCGATCAGGTCGTCGCCGCGCTGCGCGCGCAGAACCTCGCCGCGCCGGTCGGGCAGGTGACCGGCCCCGTGACCGAGCGCGCCATCCGGCTCGAGGGCCGGCTCGAGCGTCCGGAGGATTTCGCGCAGCTCATCGTGACCCAGCGCGGGGGCGTGCCGATCCGGCTCGGCGACGTCGCCACGGTGGAAGCCGGATCCGCCGAACGCCGATCGGCCGCGCTGTTCAATGGGCGCGAGGCGATCGGCCTCGACATCGTGAAGTCGAAGGGCTACAGCACGACCACGGTGAGCGACGCGATCAAGGCGCGGCTCCCCAAGCTGCAGGCCGGCCTGCCGAAGGGGACGACGATCGAGCTCGTGCGCGACGCGGGCGCCCGCGTGCGCGCCTCCGTGCGGAGCGTGCAGGAGGCGCTCGTCGAGGGCGCGGTGCTCACCGTGCTCGTCGTCTTCCTCTTCCTCAACTCGTGGCGCTCGACGGTGATCACCGGTCTGGCGCTGCCGATCTCGGTGCTCGCGTCGTTCGTCCCGCTCATGCTGTTCGGCTTCACGCTGAACACCATGTCGCTGCTCGGGCTCTCGCTGGCGATCGGCATCCTGATCGACGACGCGATCGTCGTGCGCGAGAACATCGTGCGACACGTGGAGATGGGGAAAGACCATCTCGTCGCGTCGCACGAGGGGACGGACGAGATCGGGCTCGCCGTCGCGGCGACGACCTTCTCGATCGTCGCCGTGTTCGTTCCCGTCGGCTTCATGAGCGGGTTCGCCGGCCAGTGGTTCAAGCCGTTCGCGCTCACGATCGCCGCCGCGGTGCTCGTGTCGCTGTTCGTGTCGTTCTCGCTCGATCCGATGCTCTCGGCGTACTGGGCCGACCCGCAGATCGAGGCGCACGAGCGGCGCAATCCGATCGCCCGCGCGCTCGACCGGTTCAATGCCTGGTTCAACCGGCAGGCCGAGCGCTACCGGCGCGGCGTCGCGTGGGCGCTCGACCATCGCAAGACGATGATCGCGCTCGCCGCGGCGTCGTTCGTCGCCGCCATCGCGCTGCAGGTCACGATCGGCGGCTTCGGCTTCGCGCCCGACAGTGATCGCAGCGAGCTCACCGTGACCGTCGAGGCGCCGCCCGGCTCGAGTCTCGAGTACACGCGCGTCGTCACGGAGCAGGTGGCGCGGCAGGTGCGCGCCCACAAGGAAGTCGCCTACACCTACGCCACCGTCGGCAGCGCGTCGGGCTCGGGGGGTGTGGACGTCGGCTCCGTCTACCTGCGCCTTCTGCCGCGCCACGCGCGCGACGTGAGTCAGCAGGCGCTCGGCAGGGAGCTGCGGCGAGAGCTCAAGCGGATCGGTGGGGCCACGGCGTACCTGCTCGAGGCGGGGGGACCGGGCGGGGGACGCAAGCCGCTGCAGCTCGAGGTGAAGGGACCGGACGCGGCGACGCTCGGGGTCCTCGCCGACTCGGTGGCGAAGCTCGTGCGGGGCACGCGAGGCGCCGTGGACGTCGGTCTGTCGAGCAAGGGGATCAAGCCGGAGCTTCGCGTCACGATCAACCGCGGACTCGCGGGCACGATCGGTGTGAGCGTGGGCCAGATCGCGCAGGCGCTCCGTCCCGCGTTCGCCGGCGTCGACGCGGGTACCTGGGTCGATCCGACCGGGGAGACGCGCTACGTGCGCGTTCGGCTCCCCGCCGCCATGCGCGAGAGCCCGGCCGACCTCGCGGCGATCCCGATCGTGCTGCCGGGAGCGGGCGCCGCCGGTGGTCCCGCCGTCGTGCCGCTCGGCCAGGTCGCGACGATCACGGCGACCGGTGGTCCGGCACAGATCGACCACCTCGACCGCAGCCGCGTGATCATCGTCGGTGCGAACATCGAAGGCTCGATCGGCAACGTCTCGCGCGACGTGCAGCGGCGGATCGCGTCGCTGCGCCTGCCCGAGGGCTACACGGTCAACGCCGGCGGGCAGACGGCGGATCAGGCCGAGGTGTTCGGCTCGATCTTCACCGCGCTCGGCGTCGCGGTGATGCTGATGTATCTCATCCTCGTCATCCAGTTCGGGAGCTTCCTCGATCCGCTCGCGATCCTCTCCTCGCTGCCGCTGTCGCTCATCGGCGTCGTGCTCGCGCTGCTCGTCACGCGCGACACGCTGAACATCATGTCGCTCATCGGCGTGATGATGCTGATGGGGATCGTCGCGAAGAACGCCATCCTGCTCATCGACTTCGCCAAGTGGACGCACGAGCAGAAGGGGGTGCCGATGCGCGACGCGCTCATCGAGGCCGGCGCCATCCGGCTGCGGCCGATCCTCATGACGACGCTCGCGCTGATCGCCGGGATGATCCCCGTCGCGCTCGGCGGCGGCGAAGGCGCCGACTTCCGCGCCCCACTCGGCCGCGCGGTGATCGGCGGGACGATCACGTCGACGATCCTGACGCTGTTCGTGATCCCGACCGTCTACGAGATCCTCGACGACTGGCGCGAGAAGCTCGGTGCGCGCTTCCGGAGACGGACCGCCGCGCATGCGCCGGCTCCCGTGCCGGTGCCGGGCGACTGATCGAGTTCGGTCATTCCGAGCGGAGGGCCGCAGCGATCAAGAGGTCAGACTCGTCGAACCGATCAAGGAGTCTGACCCCTTGAAACTTCTCAACGGCGGAACGCGGATCTAGCCGGATTTGACGGGAAAAGCCGGATCGGCTCCGTGCCGGCGGAGAGATCTCTCCCCCGCAGCATGAAAAGACTTTGACGGTGTGGATGGAGAGGATCTCTGCGCCGGTCTGAGGAACTAGATCCGGAGAGGAACAGATCAGGCCTTTTCCGTAGAATCCGGTTAGATCCGCGTTCCGTCGTTCGGTCCGCCGACGTCCGCGAAGATCGCCTACCGCATCGTCGCCCGCAGATCCACGAGCGTGCGATCGATCGCGTCGACGCGGACGCGGCCGAGGCGGGGATACTCCAGCTCCGCCACGACGTACGTGGCGCTCGCGATCGTCCCCGCCACGCCGACCATGTACAGCCAGTTGCGCTTCTCCGCCGTCGCGATCGCGTAGCCGATGAACACCGCGCCGATCATCGTCGCGAGCGCCAGCAGCACGTAGATCAGACGCGGCGGATGAATGGCGCGCGCGAGGCGCTCCTTCTCCACGGCGCCGAACAGCTCGTTCATGCTCGGCAGCAGCAGCATGCGCGCCCGTTCGCCGGCCTGCGTCGAGACCGCGGCGACGGCGCTCGCCCACACCTCGTCCTGTGCCTTCGTGAGCGCAGTGCCCTGGCGCAGCGGCTCCTTGGAGCCCGCCGGGTCGGAGTAGCTGGCGATGAGCGCGTCGAGATAGCGCCGCATCCCGTCGCGAACCGGCGGCTGAAGCTCGGGCGGCAGCATGTCGATGCGCTGCCACGTCGTGCCGGCGACGTTGGCCGTCTCGCCGACGAGCTCGCGCCGATTGTCGAACCGCGATGCGGCGCCATTGAAGGTGAATCCGATGAGCAGGGCCACCAGCGCGTAGACCGAGCCGTCGACCACACCGACGCCGGCTCGCGCGCCGGGCACGTTCAGTCGCTTGACGCCGAGTCGCCGGCCCAGCTCGAGGAAGATCAGGATGAGGACGAACATCCCCAGCGCGGGGAGCAGCGGGAAGTTGGCGAAGCTGATGTGCATGAGACGTGTCCTCGTCCTGTGTGTTTCGTTGCCGTCCGGCGGACGAGCTACGACTGCTCTCTCAATCCGTGGCGACGCTGAGCTTCGTGAATTGGAGCTGGAGACGAGCCTGGAAGAACTCCGTCCTCGAGTATCCGCCGAACCGATCGAGTCCGCCGACACCGTAGGAGAACTCGAGACGGGCCTGGTCGTTGAGGTGCCAGTTCAACATCGGCGTGACGCGCAGGAACCGTCCGCCGCTCAGGCTGTCCGCGTTCAGGTCGATGTACGAGACGCGGAGCACCGCCTCGATCGCTCCGGGCCCTCCCTTGAACACCGGCCGCGCGGGCGAGACCGCCCTGAACGTGCCGAGCGGCGCGGCGTACGGTCGCGTCTCGCCCGTGACGATCCACGCGACGAACGCATCGCCACCGTGAAACACCGGATTGTTGTACTGTGCCGACCTCGCCTGCTCGACGTAATACTCGGAGCCGTAGAGCCACGGCCCGTCGCGATAGTAGACCTCGAGGCCCGCGATCGTACCCAGCGTCGCGGGAAACTTTCCCGTATCGACGAAGTTCGACGACGCGAACACCTCGGGCTTCGACTTGAGCTGCAGCGTGTCGTGCTCCGGCTTGCCGACGTGCACGCCGACGCCGACGTGCCAGAGCGTCCCGGCGGTCGGCGAGTCCATGTTCAGGTACGCGAGCCGGCCCACGGCCTGGTACTGGTAGTACGAGTACGACTCGCCTTCGGTCAGCCAGTTGGTGTACGCGCCGAGATTCCAGAGCACGTTCTTCTCCGGCAGGTAGCCCATCCACTTGATGCCGTCGGCGAGCAGCGGGATGGCCGCATCGGAGAAGGTGAACCGCTCCGACGTCCAGCCGTCGTATCCGCTGATGACGCGATTGAGGCTGAGCCCTTCCTTGAGCCGCCCGATCTGGAACTGGCTCGAGATCTCCGGGACGTCCACCGACACCATGGACAGCCGGACGCGCCACTTCGACGCCGCCCAGTCGTACATGAGCCCCGTCTGCCACGTGATCGGCCGCTCCGTGCGCAGCCGACCGAACAGCATGAACCGGGAATCGCGGATCTTTCCCTGCGGCTCCACCTCGAGGTGCGCCCTGCTCATGGAGTCCTGGTTGAAGCTCGCGTAATCCGGAAGGAGCGCGGCGCCCCAGAGAAAGGTCGTGAAGCCGAGGTTGTACTCGTTCCAGTGCATGACGAATCGTCTCGGCCACCGTTCCTGCTTCGCGTCCGCCGCGCTGTCGGAGCGCGCGACGGAATCGGCGGCTGCGTGCCCCGTTCCGTTCGAGGGCGCGACGCCGAGTGAATCGTGCGTCGCTGGGTCGAGCCGCTGCGCGTGCGCCGGCCGCGCCCACCACAGGCATGACGCCAGCAGGAGCAGCGACCGGAGCACGAGCCGTCCGGCCGGGCGCGGACGTGCCGCGCCCCGCCGTTCAATACTCATCGAAATAACGTTGGATCGCCTGCACGTCGTTCGTCTTGAGCAGTGCGAGGCGGAGCAGCACGCGCGCCTTCTGTGGGTTGTGCCCCAGCGACGCCACGAATCCCATCTTGTCGTCGTTCACTTCCACGTTGCGCCCGACCTGACCCGTCGTCACGCGCGACGAGCGCACGCACACGACTCCCTTCTTCGCCACCTCGGCGAGGGCGTCGAGCGCGGCTTTCGTCATGTTGCCGTTGCCGACGCCGGCGATCACGATCCCCTTCGCGCCGGCGGCCACGGCGGCGTTGATCAGCGCGCCGTCCATGTTCTCGTTGGCCATGATGATGTCGACGCGCGGGAGCACGGTGTTCTCGTCGACGGAGAACTCGGACTCGTTCGTGTTCTTGCCGACCGGCCCGCGGTACCACTCCACGTCACCGTAGGCGACGGTTCCGATGAGCCCCGAGAGCGGCGACAGGAACGTCTGCACGGCCGTCGTGCTCGTCTTCGTCAGCGACGCGGCACCGTGGATCCAGTCGTTGACCGCCACCATCACGCCGCGGCCGCTCGCCTTCGGGTTGGCCGCCACGCCGACCGCGTTGTAGAAGTTGAGCGGGCCGTCGGCCGAGAGGGCCGTCGACGGACGCATCGACGCGGTGAGCACCACCGGCTTCCGCGACTTCACGACGAGATTGAGGAAGTATGCCGTCTCCTCGATCGTGTCCGTGCCGTGCGTGATGACCACGGCGCTGACGTCGGGCTTGGCGAGAATCGCGTTGATTCGCGTCGCGAGCTTGAGCCACACCTCGTCGTTCATGTCCTGCGAGCCGATGTTGGAGATCTGCTCGCCGGTGAGATGGGCCAGCTTCTTCGCCTGCGGCACGGCGGCGAGCAGCTGCTGCACGCCGACCTGTCCGCTCGAGTAGCCCGCCTGAACGTCGCTCGACGCCGCGCCCGCGATGGTGCCGCCGGTCGCGAGCACGACCACGTTCGGAAGCCCGTTCCCGTTCCCGTTCCCTTTCTTGTTCTCCATCTGCGCGCCGGCGGTGCCGGCGAGCAGCGTCAGCGCGAGCAGTGCGCCCGCCGATCTCGAAAGCCTGGGTCCTCCAACCATTGGAAACTCCCGCTGTCTCGACGACAGCTCGATGGTGCGAGTGATGATTCGTGCTCTGTTGTCGTTAGCGTCCGGAACCAGTGAGCGTGGCCGGATTGAGGATCTCGTCGAGCTGCTTGTCGGTGAGGATGTGCTTCTCGCGCACCAGCTCGATGATCCCCTCGCCGCTCGCCAGCGCCTCCGCGGCGAGCTCCGTGGCCTTGTCGTAGCCGATCACCGGATTCAGCGCCGTAACCGTCCCGATGCTCGAGTCGATGTAGTGCTTGCACACCTCGGGGTTGGCCGTGATGCCCTCGACGCAGAACTCCCGCAGGGTGCGCGCGGCGTTCACCAGCAGCGTCTGCGACTCGAAGATCGCCGCGGCGATCACGGGCTCGAACGCGTTGAGCTGGAGCTGGCCCGCCTCGGCGGACAGCGTGACCACCAGGTCGTTTCCGATCACGCGGTACGCGACCATGTTGGTGACTTCCGGGATCACCGGGTTGACCTTGCCCGGCATGATCGACGATCCGGGCTGCGTGGCCGGCAGGTTGATCTCGTGGAACCCGCAGCGCGGGCCGGACGAGAGCAGCCGGAGATCGTTGCCGACCTTGGCGAGCTTGATCGCGAGGCTCTTCAGGCAGGACGCGTAGAGCACGAACGCCTGCGTGTCCTGCGTGGCCTCGATCAGGTTCCGCGCGAGCTTGATCGGAAGGTTGGTGATCTTCGCGAGATGGTCGGCGCACTTCTGCGCGTACGCCGGCGGCGCGTTCAGGCCGGTGCCGATCGCGGTGCCGCCCATGCTCACCTCGCACAGCACCTTCCGGACGTTCTCGAGCGCGCGCACCTCGTCGGCGAGCGTCTCGGCGAACGCCGTGAACTCCTGGCCGAGCGTCATCGGAACGGCGTCCTGCAGCTGCGTGCGTCCCATCTTCAGGATGCCGGAGAACTCCTCACCCTTCGCACGGAACGCGTCGACCAGCTGGCCGAACGCGGTCACGATCTCGGCGTTGCCGAGGGCCATGCCGATGTGCATGGCGGTCGGATACGAATCGTTCGTCGACTGCGAGCGGTTCACGTGGTCGTGCGGATCGCAGTACTTGTACTCTCCCTTCTTGTGCCCCATCAGCTCGAGGGCGCGGTTGGCGATCACCTCGTTGGCGTTCATGTTCGTCGACGTGCCGGCGCCGCCCTGGAGGACGTCGAGCCGGAACTGGTCGTGGAGCTTGCCGTCGATGAGCTCGTTGCAGGCGCCCTCGATCGCGGTGAGGATCTCCTGCGAGAAGCCGCCGGTCTCGAAGTTCGCGCGCGCCGCGCCGAGCTTCGTCATCGCGAGTCCCTTGATGAAGTTGGGATACAAGCGCAGCTCGACCCCGGAGATCTTGAAGTTTTCCAGCGCACGGGCGGTCTGGACGCCGTAGTACGCATCAGCTGGTACGGCCAGATCACCCAGCAGGTCGTGCTCGACCCGCGTTGCCTTCGACGCCATGTGAGCCTCTCGTTGACGGAGTATCCCGTGCGACCACGGCGTGGCCCGAGCACCACGAGGTCGAGCACGAGGACGAGATAGTACGGGCGCTTTTGAAGGGGCCCTTATTGGGCCTTGGTCGTACCGGTAGCGCGCGTCGAGCGCGCCCGGTGGCGCACGAGAGCTAGCCCGCGCGACAGCTCCCGATCGCGCAGGGTTCGGGCGCGTAGAACTCGTGGATGCAGAACGTCACGAGTCGCTTGCTCACCGTGTGCAGCTCCGCCTCGTCAGGCGTGCGACGCCCTTCCAGCAGCTTCGGCCAGTCGCGCTTCAGTGCCACCAGCATCTGTTCGGGGCGCAGCCTGCGCGCCCGCGCGTCGACGGCGATCATGCGCGCCACGTCGCGCAGCCGCTTCTCGAGGAACCAGCCATCGCGCAACGCGTTGAGCACGCGCCAGAGTCCGACTGCGGCCGACGGAGAGACGAGCGACGTGTCGGCCGGCCCCTCCGGGATCGTCTCGAGTCTCGCCAGTATCTCTCGGTCGCTCATGATCCGCCTCCCGGATCTCCCGCGTGCCGCGGCTGTCTTCCGTGATACGCTACAAAGCAACGCGCATACCACTCCGGGCCTGCTCGTGATCGCTTCCAGGAGCGCTCGCGTGATCAGCTGACGCCGGCAACCTCGAGCACGTTCACGGAAGGCGGGGCGTGCGCGTCGCGTCGGTTGGCGTGAAGCCGTCGCGATGCCTGCCGCGCATCAGCGTGAGAGCCGGCACGATGAGCAGGTCGCTGTTCCGCAGGCCGAGCGCGGAGTGGTCGTAGAACACGCCGAGCTCGGGACGCACGCTGAACCATCGATTTCCGATCTGGAGACCGCCGAACACGCCGATCGTCGGCCGGTCCGACACCGCACCGCTCGTGATCGGAATCGCCTGCAGCGCGCGCACGCCGTAGTAGGGGGTCATCGGGCCGTCCTCGCGCCCGGACGCCATCAGTGTGGCTTCGATGAGCGCATGCTCACCCCAGTTGATGACCCCTCCGCCGACCACGAACGCTCGCGCGCCACCCGCGTGGCTCGTATCCGCCCCGAAGCGGTGCTTGTAGCTCGCCGTGGTCCCGCCCGGAATCACCCGGACCCCGACGTCGGACGTCGCGTCGAGCCCGTGCCGCCATTCGAGGTCCAGGCCGAACATCGGTACGCCGACGGAGTCGTCCAGCTTGACGGCGTTCGGCGCGAAATAGGACGACGCGCTCTGGGTCGACTCGTTCGCCGGCACCGTCTGCGCCGACGTGCCGACGGTGTAGGGAAGGCAGGCGGCGGCGGGGAGCAGCACCAGCAGGGCGGCGAGCGCCGAACGGCGACGGACCACGGACATCGGGAGCTCCGGGAAGGGGACGCGAGCATGCTACTCCCCTCCCGGGGTGCCTCCCATACGTCAGTTGACGTAGTCGACGACGTATCCGCCGGTCAGCCATGGCGCAGGATGTGACAAGCGCCGGCGGCGACATAACGCGAGCGTCACCAATAACGTAGATTGTTGCAGACGAGGGCCGCCCGGTGTGACGCCTGAACCTCCCGACCCGGTCTGGGGTCTCAGAGTTGGCGGTTCAACGGTCTCAGAGTTGGCGGTTCAACGCCGGCGTCCACCGGCCTCTGGTATTCATCTCCACCCAAGTGGAAGACGCATGATGGTTTCCGTGCTGCGCCGCGCCATTGTGCGGCGCACCCTTCCGGCATTCCTGGGGCTCGCCCTGCCGGTCGTCGCAGTGGCCCAGGGCACCGCTTCGCTCACCGGCCGAATCGTCGACACGGCCGGCGCGCCGATCGTCGGGGCCAGCCTGCGCGTGCCGCAGCTGGAGCGCTCGGTCGCGGTCGATTCGACGGGCCGCTTCCGTCTGGATGGCCTCTCGAGCGGTCGCGTGATCGTGGTCGGCGAGGCGCCGGGCTTCGCGGGCAAGCGGGCCGAAGTCACGATCCCCGCCAGCGGAGCGGTAGAGCAGAACTTCTCGCTCGTCCCGAACGCCCACGTCCTGGCGAACGTCGAAGTGCGTGCGCGCTCCCGGCAGCAGCTGCCCATCAAGCTTCACGAGTTCGAGCAGCGCCGGAACCGGGCCACGGGCGGGCGGTTCCTCGGGCCGGACGAGGTGGCCAGGTACAATGGCAGGCCGCTCGTCGACGCGCTGAAGACCATCATGGTCGGCGTTCGCTTTCAGCGGAACGTGCAGGGCGAGGTGGTGATGGTGAGCCAACGGTCCCTCAACCCGGCGTCGATCCGCCAGAGCTCGAACATCAAGCCGTGCGGCATCCAGGTCTGGGAGGACGGCGTGCTGCTCTCCGACCCGAACGCGTCGATGGAGGTCATGAATCCCCCGCCGACCTCCGCATCCCGCTCGATCGGCACGACGCGCATCGGGGCCGATCGCGACTACGACGTCTCCAACTTGCTGACCACCAACTACATGGCGGTCGAGTACTACTCCGATCTCGCCTCGACGCCGCCGGGCTTCCGCACCGGCACGCCCAGCTGCGGCACGCTCGTGCTGTGGACGCGCGTGCCGATGACCCCGGCTCAGTCGCAGGTCGGACAGCAGCCCAGCAGCCAGCCGAATCCGCAGTGACGATGCGCGCGTCCATTCTCTCGTTGACGGCGGCGCTCGCCGTCACGCTCGTCCCCTCGCTGTCGGTCGCGGCGCAGAGCACCGCGACCGCGCCGAGCATCGTGTCCGCGACGTCACCGCTCGCCGCGGCGCGCGAATCCGGCCGGTACGTCATGACGATGACGCCCATCGTGCCAGCCGCGTCGCCGCGTGCGGTGGAGGGCGGGGAAGGGCCCAGCACGGCCGGGAAGGTGTTCCGAGCCGCAGTCGGTGTCGGTGTCGGCGCCGCCGTCGGCGGCTGGCTCGGCTACTTCGGCGCGCAGGTCGCCAACGGTGACTGGGCGCGCATCTCGTCGGCGGAGAAGACGAACCTGCGGCAGAGCTACACCAAGGTGGGCATCGGAGTCGGCGCGGTCGCCGGCTACTTCCTGCGTCCGAAGGCCCGTCCCGCCAGCCGCCTGCCGCAGCCGTTCAACGTGCCGGCGCGCACCGGACGACTCCTCATCGCCAGCTCCGAGCTGCGCCGCTCGATCGCGACGAACGTGCTGGAGGCGGTGGAGCTGGGCCGTCCGGAGTGGACGAAGCAGCAGCGCGAGGACGAGGCGAAGCGCGGCAACCAGCCGAGCACCCTCCCCGTCGAGGCCATCTCGCTCGTGGTCTACGTCGGCGACGAGAAGGTCGGCGCGATCGAGACGCTGCGCGACATCGCCATCCCCGAGGTGTCGGAGCTGCGCTTCTACGATGCGCGCGACGCCCGCCGCCGCTGGGGCAGGGACCACAAGTACGGCGCGATCGAGGTCGTGCCCGCGAGCGCCGCGATGGGTGCGAGCGAGCCGGCAGCGGTAGGCTCGGCGAAGTAGGTCGCGCGGTCCCCGACTCGGTACCAGGTACCTGTACGGAGTATTCGTACCAAGTACCTGTACGCTCGAGCCGGCGCATCGAGGCCGTCGCCGCGGTACCCAGGGATGCGTGACAGTACCGGTACCGATGTACCCTGTACCTGTACCTCGTACGCCCGACCCGGCGCACACCACGAGCTTCGTTCGCCGCGAGAGTAGCCACCGGGCATGTCGTACAGGGTACCAGTACACGGTACTCGTGTACCACGTACTGCTGGAAATCCCTGCTTACCCGCGTTCCAGCCTCGCCCGCCACGCATCAGGTGTCTCCAAGAGCTCACCGTGCGTCTAGGGCTACCTACTCCAATTCGTCGATCGTGCGCGGCCAGTCGTCGTGCAGCAGCCGCGACAGCGCGCGGTCCGCGAGCAGCCGGCCCTCCGTCTGGCAGCGCGGACAGTAGTTCGTCTCGTTGTCGCGATACCGGATCCGCTGCACGGCGGTGCCGCACACGGGGCACGGCTCGCGATAGCGGCCGTGCACGGCCATTCCATCGTGGAACGCCGTCACCTTCTCGGGGAATCCGTCGCCGACCTCGGCGCGCAGGCGGTCGGTCCACTCCGTGAGCGTGGCGCGCGTCGCGTCGTAGAGGCGCGTCGCTTCCTCCTCGCTCAACCGGCTCGTGAGCTTGAGCGGAGACAGT
>Ga0068859_100005695_pt1 | contig 12679 bp, 11 predicted proteins | sample KBSSwiS22_FD_66585 | JGI IMG/M metagenome (GOLD analysis project Ga0068859, IMG submission 66585) | Switchgrass rhizosphere microbial communities from Kellogg Biological Station, Michigan, USA - KBS Switchgrass S2-2 | ecosystem: Host-associated > Plants > Roots > Rhizosphere > Soil ... | reverse complement strand
GGCGTTCTTAAGATCACGTTGCCGAAAGCAGAGGAGGCAAAACCGAAACGAATCGCAATCGCAGCAGCTGCTGCGTAAATCTAATCCCGCACTGTAGGCGGGGGGTTGCGACCGCGAACTCCTCGAAACGGGTCAGCCACCGCGGCCGACGCTACCCGCCTGCAGCCAAATCCAGAGGAGGAACTATGACCTTAAAATTCTTTCGACGCCCCCTTTGGCCGCTGATCGCAATCATTGCGGTGACATTCGCCATGGGGGCTACAGGCTCATTGCTAACTACGCATCAACTTGCCGCAGCTAGCCGTAGCGAGGTTAAACCTGCAGTAACACCTACACTCGACAGCGTCGATCTCAAACCAACGACGTTTGCTCCAGTTGTGCAGAAGGTGATGCCTTCGGTGGTGAACATATTTTCATCGCGCAAGGTCGCAACCGACACTCGCAGCTTTGAACGGTTCCTGGACGATCCAGTTTTCCAAAGATTTCTTGGCGATCAGTTCAGGCAACCTCTTATTCCGCGCGAACGACAGGAGCGAAGCCTCGGTTCGGGAGTCATCATTTCGTCTGATGGCTACATTGTCACGAACAATCACGTAATCGAGGGCGGTACCGATATCAAGGTTTCGTTAAACGATAAGACTGAATTCCCGGCCCGCGTCGTGGGGACCGACAGCAAGACAGATCTGGCGGTTCTAAAAATCGACAAGACGGGTTTGGCTGCCTTGCCTTTGAGCGACTCTTCGAAGGTTCAAGTGGGCGATGTGGTTCTTGCGATCGGGAATCCGTTCGCGGTTGGGCAGACCGTCACGATGGGAATTGTGAGCGCAACCGGACGCGATGTCGGTATCGAAGACTATGAAGATTTCATTCAGACGGACGCGGCTATCAATCCGGGCAACTCGGGTGGTGCGCTCGTGAGCGCGGACGGCCGTCTAATCGGAATCAATACGGCCATCATGAGCAGATCCGGCGGCAATCAGGGTATCGGTTTTGCGATCCCAGCCAGCATGGCGCGCAATGTCACGGATCAAATCATCCATAGCGGCAAAGTTTCGCGAGCTTTTCTTGGCATCTCGATTCAGCCGGTCACTTCGGATCTCGCCAAGGCTTTCAAACTCTCGAAGGACGAGGGCGCGCTGATCTCGGATGTAAGTCCTGGCAGTCCTGCCGAACGTGCTGGTCTAAAGCCTGGTGATGTGGTGACGAAAGTCGGTGATCATGCCGTATCGGATGCCAGATCTCTGCGATTGATGATTGGCGACATGTCTCCCGGCAAGACAGTCCAGTTAGCCCTTACCCGAGACGGCGTTGAGCGCCGATACTCCGTCACGTTGGGTGAACAGCCATCTGGTAAGCGCAGTTCCATGGATATGCGGATTTCAGCGGCGTCGAGTTCCCCACTCTGATTACCGAAAAGCAGGATGGAGAGTTGTCGCTCATCCTCGTCGTCAACGAAGTGCAGATTACTCGGTAACGCGTTCTGGCACAGGCTGGCCGGGATTGCAGGTGGCGTGACAGCGCTTTTAGCCGTGATATCGGAGCAGATGCTCTAATCAATCCAAATCAACCGCGCAGACTTTATTCCGCGCATCGAAGTCGTGATTGTAAGGGTCCTGCATGAAAAAGGTGCTCTTGTCCCAACAGCCGTACCCGCCAAGAAGATCGGACGCCGGGCCTCATGAGCCTGCCCCTGGGCTCGAGAGCTCCTGATGAAGCTTCGTGCGGACGGCATCAAGCTAGTCGTCGCGACTTCTGCGGGAACAGTTTTTCGCCATGAGCTTCGCTCGCCCCGTGAATTTACCTGGCTGTTAAAGATTTAACCCGCGCGGGCTGTCCCCCAAGCCATTTCGGGTGTTGCACCGTGGAATCGAAGTGGGAGGTTGTCTTGAACAGTTCATACTTGCCCCGACCAGCGGCTTCACGAGTCTTCGAAAGCAACCTCGCGATCTCGACACGGCTGAACGGCTTAAACGTCGACACGGCCCTGAATGCCTGGTCGAGAATTTCCATGCTGTCGATTCCAGTAATGACGACAGACGTCGGCAGGCTCAAGGCATAATGCAAACACTCGACGGGACTGACGACCTTTGCTTTTAGGAGAACACCGCTGCCCATACACTTCATCCCCAGCACGCCAATCCTTTCTTTAAGAAGAACTGGCAAGACCTGCTTCTGAAAGCTTCGAAAGTGGGCATCGAGGACGTTTAGCGGCATCTGAACCGTATCGAATCGGAACCCGCGGTCGCGCGCGAGCTCTAGCATATATAAGTGGACCTGGGGATCTTTGTGACCAGTGAAACCGATGTACCGTATCTTCCCGGCCTTTCGCGCCTTCACAAAAGCCTCCATTGCTCCCCCTTCCGCGAAGATGCGATCGGCGTCATCGAAGCGAATAATCTCGTGATGCTGCAGCAGGTCAATGTGGTCAACACCTAGGCGTTTGAGCGACTGATCGATCTGTCGGGTGGCCTCTTTCTTTGTGCGCCCGTCGACTTTCGTCATCACAAACGCCTTCTTGCGATAGCCGTCCTTTAGCGCTTTGCCAAGACGGATCTCGCTTTGCCCCTTGTTGTAGTCCCATGAGTTGTCCATGAAGGTCAATCCGTGATCGAGCGCTGCTCGGATAATTCGAATGGCTTCCTGGCTCCTCAACTCTGGCTTGCCAATGTGAGCGCCTCCAAGCCCGAGGGCAGATACAAGTTCGCCTGTCTGACCGAGTGGCCTGGTTGGCATTTCAAAATTGCTCATAGCATCTCTATGACTGTCGGAGCACGCCGAACACCACTATGGACTCCTCGAGCCATGAGCGAATCTGGAAACGGCCCTCAACGTGCCCATGATAAACGTGCCAATGATCAATGGCTGGAGGCACCCGCCCACTTGCAGAAGAGGAGTCGCATGAACAGAGTGATCTATTTGATCGGTTTGATTGTGATTGTACTTGTTATCGCGGGATACCTCGGATTTAGGTAACCCCGGTTAAAGAAGGATAACCTAAACTGCTATCCTGCTGGCCCGAACTCCGATTATCACCAATCGAACACGTCGGAAACGTCCTGAACCGTTCGTCACACACCTTTCGCCGAATCAATGTGGCCTGTTACCACGAGCAAGTTGTCGCACTGTAGATTTAACAGGCAGTTGACGCGAATATGCGGGCGAGTGTTAGGCAGATCCGCAGGTCGAAGGAAAAGGTGTGGAGCGCCGAGTGAGCTTCTCCCGTTGACGAAACATCTTCAGCGCCTGTTCTTTCGAGGATCTCTTTTGCTTTTTTCGTCCACGTTGAATCATCGCAATGAACGGATAAAGGAAGGCCGCCATCCTTCACGCGGCCTTCATATCTCTTGGCCTCATATTCCGGATACCCATTCCGATTAGTGCGCCTGCGATTCCGCCGAGAGGACGAGCTACTAGGAGATTTAGCCGCGCGGGTGATTAACCTGTGATCGCGGGCCTCACCCCGACCCTACTTCGGAGCGGAGCTACGATTGTTATAGATGCCTCGTACATTTAATGCGGCCAGGCAAACCTGGAGCAATACCAAGGCGTAAGCGCGATCATGGACAGCCCAAAATGTCCAAAGAACGTTGCTAAGTACAAACAGCCAGAATCCTTCGTTCCTCTTCCAGGTGCGTTTTGATGCAACCATTGCTGCTGCACCCACTGTAATCGCCATAGCAGGCCATTGCACCAGATCGAACAAATCCATCGCGATAAACAAGGCTAGGAGTTGCTCGGCAGATCGGCGATCGTGTCGACTCTGCGTGGCCTGCCGAAGCGCAACAGGCGCCGAGCGATTCCCAGCGCTATACCTGTCATGGCCATGCGTACCAAAGATCTGAAGATCATTCCCATAAATGCCTCCGCGTTTTTCATGCAGCTCGAATGCCACGCGACGTTGCGACCAAGGAAGCGAACACAGACGCGAAGAGCAGGCGCCTGTTCCAAGCCTGTGAGCAATTGTGATCATTGGCACAGTTCGTGCACACCCTAAGCCGAATCGTGAACTTGAAGAAGGAGTCCTATGAACAGAAGCCCTCGATTGGTGACCTTTCTGCTGTCTGTAATTTTTGTCTCAATTCTTGCGAATGAGCTGCCCGCATATGCCCAAGCTACGCCTGTAAACGGTACGGTCGTGTCTTCGTCGCGAAACACGATGACAGTCAATACGGGACAGGGGCAGTATCAGCTATTCGTTTTTGCTCGCAACGTACGAAAGCCGACCAGTATTCCTCTCGGGTCGCGGGTCCGCGTTGTCTCCTCTCCCACCAGTGATCCTGGCGTTCGCAGCGCGACGGACATCACATTGGTTCAAGGCGGGAACACGGAGCCACCCCCCCAAGACGCAGAAACCATACCCGAAGGAGTTCGTAGCTTGGAACGCGATATTGAACGAGAAGCAAGACGGTACCAAATCGCGGTTCGTGGCGGAGTTGCGCTCGACCCGGAACTGGTCGTTATCGGCGTACAGGGACAGATCGGCCCTATTTTTCGATCTGGCCTGTATTTGCGTCCCGCCGTGGACTTCGGCCTGGGTGAAGTCACTGCCATGTTCAGTTTCAATGGAGACGTCATTTATAGGCTGCCATTCTCCTCCAACCAGGACAGGTGGTCGGCCTACTTTGGAGCCGGAATCGGGGTCAACCTCATCCATCAGAATTTCGAGGGTGAACAAGATGGCCAAAGGATCGATTTCGGAGACTTTCATAGTGATACGGCTTTGAACATTTTGGGCGGCGTAAGGCGGCGCGGAGGGATGTTCCTGGAGTTAAAGACAGCTGTTTACTCGGGTCCTTCACCAACGCTGACGATGACTGTAGGGTACACGTTTTGAAATCGTGCCCTCGCATTGGTGACTAGAAACCTCAATTGGACGCACTGCTCGGCGCCTCTATTGGAGACATCCGAAGGTTCAACCTTGGGGGCTGTCTGAGGTAACGACCGCATTACACGCCAATGAAGTACTACGCGTTGAAAATTTAGCCACGTGAGCGGAACGGGACATCTTCGTACCCGTTCCGCTCACAGAAGCACGGTCCCCAAAAATGCCGCCGCTTCTACGCTACCGACCGCCAGGAGTCTTTTGCCCGCCGCCTTGCCCGCTATGTTCACCCCGCTGACCACCCTGACGTTGACCGCCTTGCTCCTCCTTCTTTCCACCACCTTGACCGCGCTCGCCGCCTTGACGTTGGCCGCCCTGTCCTTGGTCCTTCTTCCCGCTTTCGCGCTCACCGGTTTCACCGCGCTGGCGCTGACCAGCGCCCTGGTCCCCAGGGTTGCTCTTCTTCTGTGTCTCTTTCTCGTCCCTTGCCATAGTTACCTTCCTTTGATTATTCATTGCTCAACCGACTCATGCCCTCTACTTGTTGCCGTGAATCGATTCGCTTTGTGCTGTGCATGTGAGGACCCATTCCATTCGAGTCTCAGGCGAACAGGGGCAGGGTCCCTGCGAAAAATTTGGAATTCGGAGAAGGGGTGCAACTGTGATCGACCTAAGGCAATCAGCATGCACGGAACTTCGAGGACCTCATTGGGGACACAAACGATTTGAAAACTCGATATTCGCCTAAATCTGCGACAGAACTCGAAGAAGGCGTTCTAACAATAGCGATGCGAAAGCAAATGAAGCGAACCATTCCGCCTTTCACGACCGCTCCTCACCTTGCAATGGACTTCCTTTCCGAGATCCTCCGTTACACAGCAGCCCAACTCGAATCGGGCGTATCGAATTTCCATAGAGCCCGCTTTCTGATTTTCTGTCGTGCTCCAAACGAACAAGAGAGGGGTACGAACTCTTATGGCAGGTAAAGGACATGACATCATTGTTATCGGTACGTCTGCCGGAGGATTGGAAGCTCTCGATGCTCTCATAGGTCAATTGACGGCTGACATTCCTTCATCAATTTTTATCGTTCAGCATATGGCCGCCGAAAATTCTGGAGGCGCTTTGCTGAACCGCTTAAGTCGGCACACGGCCTTCGTGTGTAAATTCGCCGAAGATGGAGAGTCGTTTAGAGTGGGGCGGATCTATATAGCTCGGCCCGAGAACCACCTGTTGCTTAAGAAAGATAGACTGCTGGTTACCAAGGGAGCTCGAGAAAACCGCAACCGGCCGGGTATAGATCCTTTGTTTCGATCCGCAGCAGTCGCGTTCAGCACGCGCGAGAGCGCCCTCCATAATTTGCAGGTGGACCACTGCGTACCGATCAGTGAGATGGGTGCATTACTCGAAGTACTGGCCAAAACGCACGCACGCAAAAGGTATTCGATTCCCGGAGACATCAGGAGTGAAGCGAAGATAGCGGAAAGAGTATTAAGCGATGTGGCGGCAGTCAATAGCCTGGGTCAGCAGGTACCGTATAACTGCCCAAACTGTGGCGGAGTGCTATGGGAAATGGACAGCGCTACTGTGCCTCGATATCGATGTCACACAGGGCATTCATTTACTCTTCCCGCGCTGCTCGACGGCCAGTCTGAAAAAATCGAGGAAACCCTCTGGATAGCTCTCAGAATGTTTGAGGAACGAAAGAATTTACTGAATAGTACAAACAATTCTTTTGCCGTCCAGCGCGCAAAAGAAACCCAGATTCATATTGAGCGTATCAGGGCGATCTTACTGGACCCGCGAACCTGGCAACACAGTCTTGATCGCGTTAAGAAGATGATGTCCGCCCACCCCAAGACAAAGTCGGTGCGGGACGAAGAAGAACGACTGGAGAACCTAAGCAGAGTTTCAAAGAAGAAGGCCTCCCGGAGCAAATGAATGCTTTCTGGCTCGAAATTACAACAGCGGCAATTATTCCGGCAATCGCTCCCAGGATCATTCCCGCGATCAGATAGCTTTACCAGGGTCACACCCCAGAAGCCGTGGGCGGGTGCTTCTTGCCCGCCCATAAGCGTGGAACCCAGCACGAGCGGTTTACTTGCGGAGAGCACGCCCCACAAGAAAGCCGATAGCCACCGTAGATAGCAGGGACTGCACAGGATACTTCCGGTATACACCGGCCATACTGTCCCCCAAATCCTTCAAGTCGTGCTCGCGCAAATAGGACGCAGTGGACTCCATTCCCTCGGCTAAATTGTTAGCTGCATTGGTCGCTTTCTGCCCGCCTGGAAGTGAACCCGCCTTTTCATGAATGGTTGAGGCCAGGCGATCCAGGCCGCCAGCCACATTGTCACGCTGTCGACCCACAGTGTCCGACACCGTCGATGTTACCTGACTTGCTTTGTCTTTCAGTTTCGATGCAAGTCCCGACGCGCGATCCTTCGCATCCGAAATCGTGTCACTCAAATCTGAAGTATTTTCTGAATTCGATGGGTTGAATGCGTCTCGACTCATACTATCTCCTTGAAGCCTTGAACGTTTCGCTCACGAGTTTCCTTTTCTCATTAGCAACTCGAACACCATCGGCCCTTCCATTGACCAGAGGCATGAATGCCACGGGTTACGTTGCCAGGTTGGTCGGAACTCAGTTGTAAGGAAGTCCGGAGGTGTCCGGTATTTCGTTGTTTGCGACAGAATCGGGTTGAAAGGCGCCGGGCATCCCGTAGGAACGTTTCAAGGGTGGAGTGCCTCTCTTATGCCCTGACCGTATCGATTGTTTGAACAAATTAGTGCTATTCTCCCGACGTGCCAACCGCTGAAAGTGCCGCGTTCGCCAAACTTGCCGCCGCCCGCACAAGACTAAACGACGTCACTAAGCAGCTGAACGACGCTCACGCCAAACTTGCGACCGGCGGACAGGCGGCTCGGTTGTACCACGAGTCGTTACAGAGGGAGTGGGATGAGGCGTTCCAGTCCTTTGAAGCTGCAACGGATGAATTCTCGGCTAACTGTGAGACATCTCCACGATGAGATCGAATCTGCACGCGTGAAACCGGGCGAAATTTCGGCGGACTAGCCCGCCCTCCAGAAGGAACAAAGAATTGACATCGTCTTGTGCGGAAAAAACTTCACTGCTGCTAACCTACAGCGATGCTGCAAGGGAATACTCCGAGGCGGTCACCGAACTCCATGAGCGGATCGGCACGATACATCGAAAGGAATATGAACGGATGCACCGCCAGACTGAGGACGCTCTGCTATCTGTCGAGAATGCAAGGATCGTTATGGAAGAGCACGTCCGACAGCATGGGTGTTAAAGGCTAAATCGGTATGGCAACTTCGCTCGTACTTCTCGCGTTGATCGGCGGCCAAAATCGAGGCGCCCGGAAAGGTGGCCCGCGCAATACGCCGTACAACGCCTGAAAAAAAGTGTTATAGGGTGGCGCACAGCGCGATCGATTTGTCGGCCATGTATTTATTAAGGTTCCCCTCGTGCCGATGAATCCGTTGAATACGGCGTGTCATCGTGGAGCGCTTGGGCAGTGCGGCAAGAAGGTCGTCGCAGGTTCACGACGGGTCGGGCCGCCACCGCGAGGCGCTGCATTGCACGGCATAGGCGTGGCACTAGGAAAAATCCGACCGATACCGCAATGCAAAAATCCTAGTCCTGCTGGCGCTTGGATGTCCCCGCGGTGTTCTGTTCAGATTGATTCCCTCGCCGACTGTTCTTCAGGAAATCAAGGACTCGGACGTCAACAAGGCCATGTTTCCTGGCGCACATTTCATGACGAGGGCCTGGCACCAGTTCGCCTCGACAATCAGGGATCAGCCGAAGCGCGCGAGACAACGCCGCTGCGGGATCGCAGATGACCTCGTGATCGCCAAAAAGCACGAGCGTTGGCATTTGCATCGACCGCAGTTCGCCATCAGAGAACACGGTCGGCATGACACGCGCAGTCTCTTGCGGCATCCGGAAATACTTCAGACCGAGATACGTCAACTCGATAAGGTCGCGCATGCCGTAGGTATCGGGATCAGCGGGATCCTCCTTGACTCCGATCCAGTGCATGAACGAGGTCACCGTGAGACGTGTCGGCCAGAACGCCATCAACAACCCGCGCACGGTGAATTGCTTCGCCATCGGCAGAAAACCGCCCACCGACAGCAGCACGAGATTCTCGATTCGCTCCGGCTTAGCGACGGCGTAACCGAGCGCTATCCACCCACCGAACGACATGCCCACCAGCGAGACGCGGTTCAGGTGCAGACCATCTAACGTTGCACTCAACCAAGCCACGAAATCTGCCCGATCGCGAATGGGTTCAGTCGGAATGCTTCTGCTCGGTTGTCCCATGACATCGACTGCGTAGACTCGGTACTCCTTACTGAAATCGGCGATGTTCGGCGCCCACATCATCAGCGTCGCCATATAGCCATGAAGAAGCACCAAGGGCGGCGCTTCCTTAGGACCACTGATCACAACGTGCGTCATCCCGAAGCGGGTTTGGATATCTCTCTCCTCATAGGGAACAGGCCATAACTTCATCGCAGCGTCATAGGCGGCCAAATACGTGGCTTTACCCTCGGGTGTCTTGAATGGAAATCGGTTGCAACGTGTGCGCTCCTTCGCCTGGACACCGCCATCTTCTGCGAGCGCCGTCCGCTGCCCGCGCAAAAGCGCAAGAGCCAGCACGATGAACCACGTTTGATAGCCATACCAGAAAACGCGCTCTTTGACGCCGACCCAGGGAGTCGCCAGCCCGTGCTGGGCTCGGGAAACCTCCAACACCGCCCACACACCGAACCCGAGCACCAGGATGATCGTCGCGATCGTGTAGAGACGGAAACGAGAACCGAAAGTAGTCGCTGCGATTCCCATCGCCGTGAGGATCAGGACCATTGCCAGCATCCCTTCAACCAGGTGCAACGCGAGGGCAAGACCCTGCTCGGTTCCACGCACGTGTATCGCCGCAAACTGCCCTACGGTCAGCGCAGTTATTCCGAGTGCGACGAGAAGGCCGGCGACAACCCGCACTCGCGGAAGTCCTCCAGCGGACTTCCAGACTCCCACGCCGAAAGCAACCATGAGCGCATAAACCACGAACAGGAGGACCGTAAAAAGAGGCCTCGATGGAGCCTCGATAGCGCCAAGCTCACTGATAGTCTGATCCCGGAAGCTGTAACCCTCCCATTGCTTCCCTGCGAGTACATCTGCTACGGCGTAGGCGATCGGCGAGAGAATGCCGCAGATGAGCAAAATCTTCCGTAACATGATTCCACCTCAACCGGTCTCTTGCAGGCCGGTGTCCACTCGTCGAGGTTCTTTAGTTCAAGCAACCTAAGGCGGATGTGATCTCGGGCTTGAAGTCAATCTGGCGATCAACGCCGAGTTTGAATGCCGATACTGACATAGTGGCAACTGAAGGATAGTTGCGTCTCAGTTTTCCGTCGGAGCAGAAGCCACAGCAGCGAAAGCCAGCAGTAGTTGTAGAGGACTGCGTACTTGCGCCCAAAGCAGCGGAGCCGGGACACTTCTTACCGGTAAGTTCCTTTCATGGTGCGCAGCCGCCTTTAGTAAGCCTCTGAAAAGTGGAGTGGTCGCCCGCGGAAACTTGTCGTTCCGCCTCCTGCCGAATCGCGCGATTTACCAAACGACGGATCAGGACGATGAAGGGTCCCGCAAACGTCCAATACAGGCGGAACTTTCTGCGAGATGCGGCGTCGGTGGCCAGAACGCGTGTCTGCGTTCGAAAGCGAGTGACTCCAGGCTCGATGGATTCCACCTCCAACGTCCAGGCGATCTTCACGAATCCGGGCTCAGAGAATTTCGAGAATTCTTCAGATGGAACTGATCGGAACTTCACATCTCCAACCCAGGGCTGCGTAACGGCGCCCATCATCAACTCCTCGCCCGGGCGAAAAGCCAACACACCCCACCCCAGAGACTGTGTCTCCTCAACTAAACTTGTCGGAACCGCTCGCTTCATCTCTTGTGTGCCAAATACGAGTTCACGTAAACGGAAGATTGCATTCACCGCAGGGATCGACCGAATGTCCAGGTGCTCGGCAACTGCAAAGACAACATCTGGAGGTGCTTTCACCAGAATTTCATGACGCTCCGAAACATCAGGGCGGGCAACAAACGCATCGATTGAGGTGCCGAATCCAGAATTGCGCGTCTTTCCGCGACCGACAAATAAGGGCATCAAACCAAAGAGGAAAAGAGCACAAACGTAAGCAATACCTGAAATAGGATCCCGCTTCGTCACAACGTCGGAAATGGGTGCCTTCAACAGCAGGGCTGTGACTCCCAATTCGGCGCAAATCATGAGAAGCAATGCCAGGACTCCCATTGCCATTCGTTCGCTCTTGGAATCAGGAATACGACTGCGATGAACGACCCAGCTTGCTGCGCCGAAACTCACCAAGATCATGAACGGCATTTCGAGTAGTTCTGCAAACCTCGCTCCAAGTTGGGGAACGAGCCAAAGCACTCGAATAAGTCCAAGCAAGAAGCCGGCACCGAAAACCGCGCCGAAATAGAGGAGCGCCCCCCTGACCCACTTTGCTCCCATATCCCCCACCTCCTTGATCCCACCCAAACCCAGCAAAGCTCGTTCGAGCAAGTTTGCTCTGCAGGTGCAATCGTTATTTCCTGGCACCTTGGGAACGCCTCAGCGGGGCGGCTGATTCTTCGATAAACGTTGGCCGTCATTTCCGGCCACCTTCACTATGAGTGTCGAGTTCAGATAGGAGATCAGGTCCGCCATCTCGCGTTCTTTGAATTGTGGCCAGGGAATCCTTTGCTGCTGCATGCTCTTAAGCATGCTGTTCCCATGGCTCCACGCCGCTGCGGTCAGCGTGATTGGAGAGAATGCCTCGACAGACTTCGACAGGTCGGGTGCCCCCAATTCTCTCCTGCGCGACTCGTGACAGGTCGCACAGTTTTTCGCCTCATAGACCTGCTTGCCGCGCTGGATGTTGCCCGGCTCAAAAAAGTAGCGAGAAGAAAATAGGAAAGCGACCAGATCCGGCATGGTTCCGCCCTTGAGTTTTGGTGTGGGCTCTCGCCGTCGCATTTCGGGAGCGTGATTCCACATCGCGGCAACGTACTCCATCATCGACCGGGCGCCTTTGCGAGCCAGCATGTCGACCTTTCCACGCTCCGGACCGCTCACCGAATGGCAAGTGGAACAGGACTCTTCAAATACTGCTTTGCCCAAGTCCGCCTCGCCAATAGTAAAAGCATACGCGTCGGTTCGCGTGTTGCCGCGCGTACTCAGGAAGGTCATGATGTCCGCGATATCCTGGTCCGACATCCTGGGCCATCGAATACCCCTGTTCGCCATCGCCGTGCTCATTTCCGTGGCGTGGTTCCACATTCGTTCGGCCCACAAGCTGGGATCCTTTAAGTCCTTCCAGGTTTCGAGGAACGTAGTCTTAGAACCCGTGTCGAGGATCTCGCTATGACAACTCGAACAGCCTTTTTCTACAAAGACGTTGCCGCCTCTACCCGCATTTCCCTGCGGCGAAAAATAGAGCGTCGCGTAGAAGTACGCGAAGAGGTCAGCAACATCGGAGTGACCCAGCACTGGTGTGGGCGTATGCGAAGACTGAAATTCTGCGAGCATCCCGGGGAAGTGATTCCACAACGAACCCGCGAATAGCGAAGGGTTGCTTGCGGTTTTCGAAGGAATTGCGAGGTCCGGACCGCTGGTGCCACCCTTACCATTCAGAGAATGACACTTCAGGCAGCCACCGTTTGTCAGAACCTGTTCGCCGCGGACTGCGCTTCCAGGTACGGTTTGCAGCTGCGATGTTCGTGGCATGGCGGCAACAAACAACGACACGGAA
>Ga0068859_100005694_pt1 | contig 12680 bp, 11 predicted proteins | sample KBSSwiS22_FD_66585 | JGI IMG/M metagenome (GOLD analysis project Ga0068859, IMG submission 66585) | Switchgrass rhizosphere microbial communities from Kellogg Biological Station, Michigan, USA - KBS Switchgrass S2-2 | ecosystem: Host-associated > Plants > Roots > Rhizosphere > Soil ... | reverse complement strand
GGTCGAGCCGCCCTCCAGGTCAGCCGCTAAGCTGAATCCTGCTGTTTGAGCAAGAGCCCCCGGCTTGAGGCCGGGGGCTCTTTTTATTGCGGTAATCTCCGGTCGTAGGGTCCAAAAACTCAAGCGTGTTCCAGTGCGGCTCCTAACCTTTATTTCACGCGAGTAGCCAATGTCTCTCGATGCAGGCCCCGTCCATCAACATTCCTCAGACGACGTCAAGATCCAACTCTTCCGCAAGCTGTTTCGCGGACGAGGATGACGTCTATCCTCTCAGGTTCGAAAGCAGAAAGACCGGCCGATCGGGATATTCAGCGGCGTTCGCTAATGAGTGGTACGAGGGATTTGCGAAAAGCCGAAAATCAGGTGTACCGATGCCAGTTTCGAATAGAGCTTCTGCCAATTGTCTTGAGCAATGTTAGGCGAGTTCGTGAACAAGAATTTTTGGAGGAGATTTAGCCAGGCGAATTTCACATTGGAAACAGACATTTGAAAATTCGAATTTGGCGAGGGACGGAAAGGAGCCGGCTACTTCCCGATCCGATACAGAAACGCGTCCGTTCGGATGAACAGCGAGCCTTGTGAGACGGCGATTGAAGCGAACGTCATGCCGTCGAGCGTGTTCTTGGCCAGTTGCCGGAATTCGTTGCCCGGCGCGATGACGGTGGTGACGCCTTCTTCGCTTTGAAAGTAGATCCGGCCATCGGCAAAAACCGGTGACGCGGAATAGTTCCCGCCGAGCCGGTGTTGCCAGAGTATTTTGCCCGTGGCGGCGTCAAGGCAGGTGGCGATGCCGATATCGCTCACCATGTACAGTTCGTCGCCTACGGCGATCGGCGAGGGAGTCAACGGCGCGCCGCGTTCGATTCTGTAGGCGACATGTGTACGCGTGACGTCCCCTGAACCGGTCGGACGCACGGCAAGGATCCTCGCCACATCAAATCCTGTCGGGATAAAGACCAGGCCCTTGCTGAAAACGGGACGGGGCACATTTGAAAAACCATCGCCATAGCTCACACGCCAGAGTTCTTTCCCCGTCAGGGGATCGTAGGCATAGGTCCAATGCGCACCCACGCTGATCAGTTGATCGCGGTCGCCGACGCGGATGACGAGCGGCGTCGAATAGGACTGATCGTAAGGTTTCCGGCGCATCGTCTTCCATCGCACCTTCCCGGTGGCCTTGTCGAGCGCGACGACATAAGCCTGGTCGTCACCGTCGCAGTTGACGATCAGAAGGTCCCGATAGAGCACCGGCGAGCCGCCGTTGCCGTGCATCGACTCATACGCAAGTTTGGTTTCCCAAAGAAACTCACCCTTCGTGGAGAACGCGGAGGTGCCGTCGGCGCCGAAATGCACAAAGACGCGGTCGCCTTCAACGATCGGGGTCGGCGAGGCGTGACTGTTCTTGGCGTTTTTCAGGTACGTCCCGCCGATCAGGTAGGCTTCAACGTTGACGAGTTCCTCCCCAGTTGCCACATCGAACGCGAGAGCACGCAGGGACACGCCGCCCGAATCGTCCACCGCCGTCGTGAGCCAAACGCGGCCCGCAGCGATGACGGGCGACGACCAGCCGCGGCCCGGAACCGGCGTCCGCCACGCGACATTCCGGCCCTCGCCCCACTCAAACGGGAGGTTCTTTTCGGTGGAGTGCCCTTCACCGCCGGGCCCACGAAACTGTGGCCAGTCTTCCGCGCGAACCCCAGCGCTCCACGCCACAAAAACCAGAATAAATAATGGAAGGAACCGGGCGCGCTTTGTCATCGAGGCCGCGAGAATAGCAGCGGGTGTGAGATTCATCAAGTCGGACCATGCCGGAGATCGCTGCTACCGACGGATCATGTCGTGTGATCGGGAATTCTCTGGACTCGATCCAACCGGAATTGTTGAAATGAGAAAAACTGCGAGGAACTTTCGTCTACAAAAACGACTACGGCCCGTTTCGGCTTCATTCCGAAACGGGCTGTATCTCATGAAAAAAAGTCGGGGCGAGAGGATTCGAACCTCCGGCCTCCTGGTCCCGAACCAGGCGCTCTAGCCAGGCTGAGCCACGCCCCGATGGAAACCCGAACAGTCTAGCACGCTACTTCTTACCGTAAGTCTTGAACATGTAATCGACGAGCGGTCCCATCTGCGCGTCGGTGACGACGGCACCATAGGCGACCATGCTCTTCACCAGGCTTTCGTAGGGTGCTTTGCTGGAGTAGTTGTGATTGGCCATGCCATCGATTCCGTGGCAAACCGTGCACGCGCTCTCGAGAATCGCTTTGCCCGGATCGGGAGTTGCGGCCGCTGTGTTCGTCGCGGCGGGCTTCTTCCCGTAGGTCTTCAGCAGATACTCGGCAAGGACCGGAATCTGCACATCGGTGATGTTCGCGCCGTACGCGATCATGTTGCCGATAAGACTTTCGTAAGGCTCACGCGATTCGTACGCATGATTCGCAAGGCCCTCGAGTCCGTGACAGGTCGTGCAAGCGGAGTCGAGAATCGCCTTACCGGGATCCGTTGCCGCTGTCGCTTGCGGCGATGAGCCTGGCGCCGGTTTTTTGCCATAGGTTGCGAAAAGATAATCCACGAGGACAGGCAGTTCCTGAGGAGTCACCGGCGCGCCGGTATCGATCATGTTGTTGACGATGTCTCGATAGCCATCCGGTGTTTCGAAATGATAGTTGGCGATCGCGTCGGCACCATGGCAACTCGAGCACGCTTTTTGGAGAATTGCCGCGCCTGCAGCGTTGGGGGCTGCAGCGCCTTGCTGTGGCGCACCGCGTTGGCCTCCGCCGCGTTGGCCTGCGCCACGCTGGCCGCCGCCCTGCCCCAGCGCGACGACGGCCGACAAAACCGTTATGGCGAGCCACAACGTTGTCTTCCCGGACAAGGTTTTCATTTATGAGACCCCCAGAATATAAGTCGGGACGAGAGGATTTGAACCTCCGACCACACGCACCCCAAGCGTGTGCGCTACCAGGCTGCGCTACGTCCCGAAAGCAAAACAGACCAAAGACTTTAGGTTTTCCGCTGAAGTAAAGTCAAGATGTCGCGCAGATCGTTACGAACTTGCGCCAGAAGCTTATCGCGCTCCGGCCCTTCGACAGGACGCCCTTTGGCGAGTTGTCTTCGCGCGCCCGATATCGTAAAGCCGCGGTCATACAGAAGGTTGCGGATCTTCAGGACCATCTCCACGTCCTTGCGCCGATAGACGCGATGACCGGTCTTCCCCTTCTGGGGTGCAAGCGACGGGAACTCCGTTTCCCAGTAGCGCAGCACGAACGGCTCCACGCCCGCAAGTTCGCAAACTTCTCCGATCTTGAAGAACAGTTTGTTTGGAATGTGATTTTTTATCGCGCGCGTCACGCTTTCCTGGCACCCCCGCGCCGCAGTCGTTGCCTGATTATAATCGGCGTCCCCGTGAATGGAAACTTCTGACGAATGCGGTTTTCCACAAATCTTTCAAACGAAAAGTGAAGCTTGGAAAGCTTGTTTGAAAACATCACAAACGTTGGCGGGTTTGTTTTCACCTGCGCGATGTAACGAATCTTGACGTCGGCCGGCAATCCGCCGCGTCCATACGTCCCTTCTCGAAACAGCTCGTTCAACTCACTCGTCGGAATGCGCTGGAATCGTGATGCGTAGACTTCTTTGATCGCCCCATACAGTTTCTGGACGCGCTGCCCCGACTTTGCCGAAATGAAAACAATGGGAGCGAACGACAAAAACTTCAGTTTTTCCCGGATGTTCTTCTCGAAGTCGGCGGTGATTCTGTGACTTTTCTGCACCACGTCCCACTTATTTACAACAATAATGACGGACCGATTGGCTTCGTGGGCATATCCGCCGATATGGGCATCGACGGCAGTCACTCCTTGAGCCCCATCTATAATAAGGAGCGCGACGTCACTATCCTCGAGGTGACGTCGTGCCATCACGACGCTGAGTTTTTCTGCCTTTAGCTCGGTCTTACCCTTACGGCGGATGCCGGCTGTATCTACGAATCTAAAAGTCGTTCCTTCCTCCGCGACGACGCTATCGACAGCGTCGCGGGTTGTCCCGGCGATCGGCGACACCATCGACCGGTCTTCTCCGACCAACCGGTTGAGCAGGGTGGACTTGCCGACATTCGGGCGCCCGATGATGGCAACCCGGATCTCGTCGGTCGTCTCCTCTATTTCCTCTTCGAGAGGTAAGGTAACTGCAACCTGATCCAGCAGTTCGGTAATCCCGCGGCCGTGCTCGGAGGAGACCGGAAAGATCTGATCGAATCCTAGACGGAAAAATTCCGTCGTATCGGCGTTCTGCTTACCTGAATCGATCTTGTTGACCACCAGGAAAACCGGCTTGCCGGTGCGACGCAGAAGGCGCGCAAGCTCCTGATCCGGTGCAGCTAAGTCGGTCCTGCCGTCCACCACAAGAAAGATGAGTGACGCCGTGTCAATGGCGACCTGAGCCTGCTCAACGATCTTCTTCGGAATCTCCGTTTCGTCACCGGGAACCATACCTCCGGTGTCTACAACGTCGAAGGACCGTCCGTTCCAGCGGGTTGTCCCGTAGATACGATCACGAGTGATTCCTGGCTCATCAGTAACGATTGAGCGGCGTCTGCCGATAAGCCGGTTAAAGAGGGTCGATTTGCCGACGTTGGGCCGACCCACAATGGCGATCAGACGATGTGTTAAGGCGGGCATCCGGTTGAAATTCGCTCTCCTTTTGAAAGATAGCACATCCAATTTACGCAAGGGTTTCAGTGAGAAGTCGTTGTTGGCAGGGAGATTGCTAGTCTCAACTTCGTCGAGACGCAGGCTCGCAACGGATGAGGCCCTTATGGGGACCTGAGTTGTCTCCGGGTGGCTCATAATGAGTCACACATAACTGGCAACTTGAAAACTAAAGACCGGTGACCTGGACCGAAGCCAATTACGGCCGCGGATCCAGCTCTCCGGTCTTTTGTTTTTTATAGGAAAAAATATGAGCGAACCGACCGAGGCCGCGAACATTCTCAGCACACTGGCGCAATTCAACAACCCGCGCGATTACCAGGAGCTTCATTGGGAAGGTTCCTTCGAGGACTACCTTAAGCTCGTCCGCGAAAACCCGCGAGTCACACGCAACGCGTTCCAACGGATTTACGACATGATCCTCTCGTACGGCACGGAAGAGTACACCGAGCACAAGAAGAGAATCGTTCGGTATAAGTTTTTCCGTGATGGGCAACACGGCGGCCGCGACGCTGTTTATGGCATCGACCAGAGCCTGAATCACCTGGTCGATACATTCAAGGCGGCAGCACGCAACTACGGTCCTGAGCGCCGTGTGATCCTGCTGCACGGTCCGGTCGGTAGCGCCAAGAGCACGATTGTGCGGCTCTTGAAGAAAGGCCTCGAAGAGTATTCGCGCACGGCCGATGGCGCGATGTACACGTTCGGCTGGACGAACGTGACTCGCGAGATTGAAAAAGAAATGTACCAGGTGACAAACGACGAGCTCGTTTGTCCTATGCGCGAAGATCCGCTCCACTTGATTCCCGCCGAGGACCGCAACGATCTTCTGACGAAGCTGATGCAGGGCGGGCAGAACCCCAATTACTCCCTTCAGATTGAAGGCGACCTGTGCCCGTCGTGCCGGCAGATGTACCGAGATCTCACCCGCCGTTACAAAGGCGATTGGATGAAGGTCATGGAGCATATCCGCGTCCATCGGTTCCTGCTTTCGGAAAAGGACCGCGTCGGCATTGGAACCTTCCAGCCCAAGGACGAGAAGAACCAGGATTCGACCGAGCTCACGGGCGATATCAACTATCGCAAGATCGCCATCTACGGCTCGGACTCCGATGCACGCGCCTTTAACTTTGACGGCGAATTCAATGTCGCAAACCGTGGCATCATCGAGTTCATCGAAGTTCTCAAACTCGAAGTCGCGTTTCTTTACGACCTGCTCGGCGCAAGCCAGGAACACAAGATCAAACCCAAGAAGTTCCCTCAGACCGATATCGACGAGGTCATCATCGGACACACAAACGAGCCGGAATACCGGAAGCTTCAGAACAACGAATTCATGGAAGCTTTGCGCGATCGCACCGTCAAGATCGACATTCCGTACATCACGAAACTCGCCGACGAGATTCTGATTTACGAAAAGGACTACAACTCTCAGAAAATCCGCGGCAAACACATCGCGCCGCATACGATTGAAATGGCCGGAATGTGGGCCGTGCTCACACGGCTCGAGCCGCCAAAGAAGGCTCACCTGACCATTCTTCAGAAACTCAAGCTGTATGACGGAAAGACACTCCCGGGCTACACCGAGGATTCCGTCAAGGAACTGCAGCGTGACGCCGTCCGCGAGGGCATGGACGGAGTTTCGCCGCGCTACATCCAGGACAAGATCTCCAACGCGCTCGTGAACGATCAGTTCGCGGGATGCGTGAATCCCTTCATGGTGCTCAATGAACTCGAGAACGGGTTGAAGCACCATTCGCTGATCAAATCCGAAGACCAAAGGAAGAGTTTCAGAGAACTGCTGGGTGTCGTAAAGCACGAGTACGAAGACATCGTGAAGAACGAAGTGCAGAGGGCGATCTCGGCAGACGAAGATGCCATCGCACGCATGTGCAGCAACTACATCGACAACGTCAAGGCGTATACGCAAAAGGAACGCGTCAAGAACAAGTACACGGGGCAGGATGAGGAACCCGATGAGCGCCTGATGCGATCGATTGAAGAAAAGATCGACATCCCGGACAGCCGGAAGGACGATTTCCGCCGGGAAATCATGAACTACATCGGCGCACTCGCACTCGAAGGCCGAAAGTTCAACTACGCAACAAACGAACGCCTGTTCAAGGCTCTGGAGCTGAAGCTGTTCGAGGACCGTAAGGATTCCATCAAGCTGACAAGCCTTGTCTCCAATGTCGTCGACAAGGAAACCCAGGAAAAGATCGACATCGTCAAAGGACGGCTGATCAAAAACTATGGGTATTGCGATGTGTGCGCCACCGACGTTTTGAGCTACGTGGCAAGCATCTTCGCCCGCGGCGACGCAAAGGAGTAAGGGAGCAGAGGCAGGAGACCTTATGGTTCTTAATATCGAACAGGATCATCTTCGGTTTCGGGAGATCGTCAGGGGGCGCATCAAGCACGACCTGAAGAAATACATCTCCAATAGCGAAATGATCGGCAAGAAGGGAAAGGATTTTGTCAGTATTCCGATCCCTCAGATCGAATTGCCGTCCTTCCGTTTCGGCGAACGGCAGGACGGTATTGGCCAGGGTGAAGGCGACATGAGCGGGCCGGGATCAGCAGGAAACAACCCCGGCGCGCACATTCTTGAAGTCGATCTCACGATGGAGGAACTCGCTCAGATCCTCGGCGAGGAACTGGAACTGCCCCGAATCCAGCCCAAAGGCACGGATCGTGTGGCCACAGAGCGCGACAAATACTCCCAGGTGTCGCGGACTGGACCGGAATCCCTGCGGCATTTCAAGAGGACCTATCATCAGGCCCTGCGCAGGCAGATCGCATCCGGCACATACAATGCGAACAATCCCTGCATTGTGCCGGTTCACGATGACAAGCGGTTCCTCTCCTGGAAAACCAAGCCGAGGCCGGAGAGCAGCGCGCTGATCCTGTACATGATGGACGTGTCCGGCTCGATGGGCGACGAACAGAAAGAAATCGTTCGAACCACGTCGTTCTGGATCGATACCTGGATCCGCGCGAACTACAAGGGCGTTCAAACCCGCTACATCATCCACGATGCGGTTGCGAAGGAAGTGGACAGCGAGACGTTCTTCCACACGCGCGAAAGTGGTGGAACAGTCATCTCGTCAGCCTACGAACTCTGCGGCCGCATCATTGAAGAGGAGTATCCCGAGGATCAGTGGAACGTCTACGTGTTCCACTTCTCCGACGGCGACAACTGGTCGGGCGGCGATACGGACCGCTGCGTGGACCTTCTGAAGAACAACATCCTGCCTCGCGTGAATCTCTTCGGCTACGGACAGGTGGACAGCACGTACGGCAGCGGCCAGTTCGTTCGCGAACTTGAAAGCACCGTTGCGGAAGAAGACAAGCTGATCACGTCGTGCATTGAAACCAAGGACGACATTTTCCAGACGATCAAAGACTTCCTGGGGAAAGGCAAATAACGATGCAAATCCATGCCTCACCCGTCACTTCACGCTATCTGTCTCCGGAACTTGAACGCGCGCGCGTTCAGATCCAGGAATGGGCGCGACAGTATGGTCTCGACTTCTACGAGACCATCTTCGAGATGCTCGACTACGAAGAAATGAACATGGTCGCGGCCTACGGCGGGTTTCCGAATCGTTATCCCCACTGGAAGTTCGGAATGGAATACGAGCGGCTCACCAAGAGCTACGCATACGGCCTGCACAAGATCTACGAAATGGTGATCAACAATGATCCCTGCTATGCGTATCTGCTCGAGTGCAATCATTTCGTCGATCAGAAGCTTGTGATGGCCCACGTTTTCGGTCACTGCGATTTCTTCAAGAACAACATCTGGTTCTCAAAGACCAACCGAAAAATGATGGATACGATGGCGAATCACGCCACCAAGATCCGCAAGACGATTGATCGCTATGGACTCGAAGCGGTCGAGGGGTTCCTGGATCGCTGCCTTTCGCTGGAAGACCTGATCGATCGCCACTCTCCTTTCATCCAGCGCCGAAGCAAGCCCGGCCCGGCCGAGCCGGACAACCAGAGCGTGGCAAAGATCTCATCGAGCGAATACATGGATGAATACATCAATCCTCCGGACTTTATGGCGCGAGAAAAGCTGAAGCAGGACCAGGAACGCCGCCGAAGGAAGCACTTCCCGGAAGAACCGCAGCGCGACATCATGCTGTTCCTGATCGAGAACGCGCCGCTCGAAGACTGGCAGCGCGACATCCTGTCGATGATTCGCGACGAAGCCTACTATTTCGCGCCGCAGGCGCAGACAAAGATCATGAACGAAGGCTGGGCCACGTACTGGCACGCCAAGATCATGACGGAACGTGCGCTTACAGACGCCGAAGTCATCGATTTTGCCGATCATCACTCCGGCACCGTTGCCATGCATCCCGGACAGATCAACCCGTACAAGCTCGGCTTCGAGCTGTGGAAAGACATTGAAGATCGCTGGAACAAGGGCAAGTTCGGCAAGGAATACGATGAGTGCGAGGACTGGATGACCAAACGCAACTGGGACCGCCACGCCGGACTCGGTCGCGAAAAAATCTTCGAGACCCGGCGCATCCACAACGACATCACATTTATCGATGCGTTCTTTACTGAAGAGTTCTGCCACGAGCACAAGTTCTTCATCTATTCCTACAACGCCGAGCGCGGCGGGTACGAAGTGGCGGATCGAAACTGGCGAAGCGTGAAACAAAAGCTCCTCGCCGGACTAACGAACTTCGGACAACCGGTGATCAACGTTGTTGACGGCAACTTCGAGAACCGCGGAGAACTCCTGCTCGAGCACCGGCACGAAGGGACGGACCTTCGGCTCGACTACGCGCGCGATACGCTGGAACACATCTTTAAGTTGTGGACGCGACCCGTCCATATCAAGACCGTCATTGAAGGAAAAGACAAAATGCTGGGCTATGACGGAGAAAGCCACCTGGAAAGGACTGCTACCGATGCGTAATGACGTGAACGTTAAGGTCAATCTCGAAGCGGAAGACACCCTTGCCGTCAGGCTGAAGAGCCTGGAAGTAAAGGCCGATTGGACCGAAGGGTCCGTGCGCGAAACGCTGGAGCGTCAAACGCGCGCAATCCTCGATAAGGCTTCACTCCTCGAAGGAGGCCTTGCGCTGATCGAGGTCGATGGTGCCTCGAACGCGGTGTTACTGAGATCGCCAAAGCCGAGCGAAGGCAAATTCGTCCAGGTGGTTCTGCGAAACGGGAACTCGATTGAGCTGGAAGCGCACGGCGGGTCCGTGCACCTCGCGCGAGAGAATTATGAAAGGCTACTAGGAGTGCTGACGGGATTATTCGCTTAAGTAAGGGTCGCAGACCAAGAATCTGGAAATCGGACGAGTTGGAGATCTTAAGATGGAAATTACAAAATCTTAAATTGGACCCGCATCCACGGAGTCAGCGAGTCCAATTTAAGCTTTTGTAATTTCGATTTTAAGATCTCCAACTGTCGGCTTTCCAAATTCCCGCCTCATAGGATCCCACCTGCGATCGACGGCAGTATCGAGATCGTATCCCCCGGTTTCACTTCCGTGTCGAGGTTCTTCTTGTCTCGAACGTTATCCTCGTTCACATAGACGTTGATGAATCGCTTCACTCCGTTTTCGTCGAAAACACGCTCGCCAAAGCCGGCGTACTGAGCATCGAGTTTCCGCAACACGTCTCCGACGGTTGCCCCCTCCACCTTTAACTCGCCAAGCCCTCCGGTCACGGGTCTAAGCGGGCTGGGAATCCTGACGGTCACGCTCATTTCACGTCTCCTTCATCAACGACAACAGCTTCTTCGTAAAATCTCTTTTCAGTTTCGTTCAACAACCAGCTCTGGGTGCTTGCCACGGTTCCCTTCTGAACAGATGCAATCACATAAGAATAATTCGGCCAGGCCGCATCCGTATCTGTCTGCGACGCGCGAGAGGGATGGTCCGGGTGAGAATGATAAATCCCGACGATCGCCCACGCGCTGTTGTCGAATTCGCGTTCCGTGTTCAGCCAGCACTTGGGATCCATCTCGTAGCGGTCATGCGCGCGTTCGGTGTTCAGGTTCCTGCACTTTCGGAATGTGTGGACAACGCGCTCGTTTTCATTGACAACCAGTCCCACCAGGAGCCCGCAGCACTCATGGGGATACGAAGCCTCCATATGGTCGTAAACCTCACGCAGTATGGAAGACGGTATTCTGATCAACTGCCCCTCCGTTAAAACGAATCATCGTGGCAGCAAACTCTGCAAAATCCGGCGCCGGCGCTTCCGGTGGCACAAATATGACCCACAAGAGCCGCGTCGTGCGATCGGTTACTCGAGTCCGAACGGAATCGGAAACCGCACTGCCAAAGGGCCCCTCCGCATCTGCCAGAAGCGGAAATCCCGCAAGATTCAGAACGTCACGCCCGACGCCCTGATAGGTTTCCCCGTCGCGCCCCGCCCGAAACTCGAGAGGGGGCTTCAGGCAATCCGCATCGAATACGCCCATAGGCAGCAGCGTCTTCAATGAAAAGTAGTTCACCACATCTACAACAGAATTGATGAAATACAGCCCTTTTCCCTTCAGCACGCGCCGCAGGAGCGCTTCCGACGACGGGCGGTACCGCGTCGGGTCCACGCCAGTCTTGTGGAAGATCGTTCGCACGGCCTTCACTACAGGAATCTCGCTGATTGTGGCGGACTTGTATTGTTCCGCGACGCCTGCCGCCAGCTCCTCCAGGATCGCTTTCAACTCGGAAGGTGTCTGCAGCACCCTTACGCCTCGAAACTCAAGCATCCTGATAGAAACCAAATAACGAAATTCCCTTCCCGGTATCAAGGAAGCTCCGTTCCTAACCGGAGTTGGAAAGTATACACTTAGCGGGCCATGAACGAGTTCTTCGGCCCCGGCGGAATCCTTGAACAAAAGCTGGGTGACTACGAGTTCCGCCCCTCCCAAATCCGCATGGCCGAAGCGGTGTACCAGGCCCTGGATAACCAGAGCCACGTCATCATTGAAGCCGGAACGGGCACGGGCAAGACTCTAGCCTATCTGTTGCCGGCACTTCTGCATGGACAGCGCGTCCTTGTCTCGACGGGGACCAAAACCCTTCAGGATCAAATCTTTTATAAGGATATTCCTCTTCTCGAGACGATCCTCGAACGTCCGGTCCGTGCTGCCTACCTGAAGGGCAGAAATAACTACCTCTGCCGGCTGAAACTTGAAAACGCGCATGCCGAAGGGCTGTTTTCGATGAAAGAGTTGCGGGTCTTCAAGAAGATCCTGGACTGGTCGCAGGTCACCGAGACGGGGGATTACGGCGAGCTGGGAACAGACATCGACGGCGAGCTCTGGTCGCGGCTGGATGCCCGCCGGGACCGCTGCCTTGGGACAAAGTGTCAGGACTACGACCGCTGCTTCCTCACACTCATGCGACAGAAGGCGATGGAAGCCGACATTGTTATCGTTAACCATCATCTGTTCTTCGCCGACCTGTCGATACGAAAGTCCGATGTTGGAGGCATCCTCCCCGACTACACCGCGGTTATCTTCGATGAAGCTCACGAACTGGAAGAGGTCGCGACGGAATATTTTGGGTTTCACGTCAGCAACTTCCGTATTGCCGAGCTCGTTGGAGACGCCAAACGCCTGTCCGAACGGTCGGAGGCGGAAATGGACGACCTTTCGAGTGTTCAACGCGCTTCAGATCGTTTCTTCGGTGGGCTGGCGATGATGGGTGAAGGCCGGCATCCGATGCGAAACTTCCGCGATCTTGAAGGTATGGATGCGTTGATCGGCGCTCTTCAGGATGCGAAAAACACCCTGAAGAAGCAGAAGGATTTCTCTGGAGAGTGGGAAGCCCTGGAACGCCGTGCCGGAGAGATTGCCTCAGAACTGGAAATATTCCGAAACGGCACTCTGGAGAATTTTGTCTCCTGGATCGAGCGCCGCGGCCGCGGACTCTTCCTCGAGGCATGTCCGGTCGATGTATCCGGACTCCTGCGCGAGAAACTTTTTGAACG
>Ga0068859_100005692_pt1 | contig 12684 bp, 13 predicted proteins | sample KBSSwiS22_FD_66585 | JGI IMG/M metagenome (GOLD analysis project Ga0068859, IMG submission 66585) | Switchgrass rhizosphere microbial communities from Kellogg Biological Station, Michigan, USA - KBS Switchgrass S2-2 | ecosystem: Host-associated > Plants > Roots > Rhizosphere > Soil ... | reverse complement strand
TAGTGCCCCCGCAGGGATTCGAACCCCGAACCAACAGATTATGAGTCTGCTGCTCTAACCGTTGAGCTACAGGGGCACAGGGTGGGGAGTGTATCACGCGGCTGATTGGAAGATGAAAATCGCCCGCGGCACCACAAATTGTCTCACGCAAAGGCGCAAAGAAGGACGCAAAGACAGCAAAAAAGCCGGAACTTTGCGGCTTTACGATGTCTTTGCGCCTTTGCGTGAAATTCTTATCGGCTTCGGCGACTGTTAAGTGGCTGCGTCGTTGCTGGTGTTGATGGCGAGCGCTTTCGCTCGTGAGCGACATTAAAATCCTCTCTTTCCTTAGAGACTTTCATTCACAAAATATTTGACTCGCACAGATTCTAAAGGTAGTCTACGTGCGCTTTTCGAGCTTTGCCTCGCAACCCATGATCGGTCGCTGCGGACTCACACCGGCGGCGAGCGGTCGCCATAACTTCGTTCTTTTCCTGCGCAATGTTCATTTGTCTTTCAACCAGAATCATGAATGGTTGATTGCCAGTGACGAAAAGGAGGAACCTGAAGAGACACCCGGAACTTTAACTCACAAGAGGTGCTACCGATAATGCAAATAGAGTTTTCTACTCAACCAACTGATCACCAAGCTACCTTCATCCAGCTGCGCGATGCAGACCCCAGAGGTAGTGATCCGTGTGACGATCCAAATGATCCATCGGAGCCCCCTGAAGGCCAGGGCGGCCGTCAAGGCGATAGAACCAGCGGTGGCCGCCAACGCGGTGGAACCAGTGGTCAAACCGGTAGGGGCCAAGGCGGTCAAACCAGTGGCGGCCACGGTGGTCAAACCGATAGCGGCCACGGCGGTCAAACCGGTGGCGGCCACGGCGGGAGCGGTCCTACCTCTGACTCACACGGCGGTGGTGGTGGTGGATTCGGCTAGAGTCAATAAATACTGCCAAGCAGTGCCAAGGTTAGGTCACGTGACAAACTGTGAGAGTAGAATTCTTGAGTGGTAAGGAGCCGCTAGTTGAAGCTTCCATTCGAGTTTGGAATAAAGCTGATCTTCCGTCTTGTTCTTCCGGGATTTCTACTCACTGTCGGTCTCTATCCTGCAATAGTCACGCTGCGTGAAGATGCGGGTTGGACTATCAGCGTCGAGTATCTGCTCGTCTTCAGCGTAATAATCACAGGGTGGTTACTGCTGACGCTGGACCAGCCAATCTATATGTTCCTGGAAGGCCGTAGATTTTGGCTGCCATCAGTCCGGGCGATCTTTCTCCGGAGGGAACGCGCGAGACTCAAAAAAGTTATTCGCGCCGAAGCCAGGTTCTATCAGCTTTCAGAAAGTTACACTGGCATCAAGAAACACAACTACTTTCAACGTCACATCGAAGCCTCAGTTGAAAAGAGAAAGTTTCCACTCGACGCGAATGGACAGCCGGAAGCTAAATTCCCGACTCGACTTGGTAATCTCATAGATTCCTATGAAAGCTACCCTTTTAACAGGTATGGAGTAGACGCCATCTTCCACTGGTATCGAATTTGGCTGCGTCTCGATAAAGACCTGAGAGAGGAACTCGACAACAGACAGGCTCTAGCCGACAGCTCGCTTTACGCATCTATCGCGCTATTCATTAGCGGGTTGCTATGGCTCTTTTACTGGTTACTCTTGATGACCGGCAGTCAACTAATCCGTCACGTTTCCATCGACGGTGCTGTTTGGCTGGGCATTGGCTTCGTTGTCATCAGTTACGTCATGTACCGGGCGGCGCTGTATCCCCAAGCCCAATTCGGAGAGTCGTTCAAGTCAGTCTTTGATGTACATGAGAAAGAGATCAATGTGACTCGCATTGTAGAGCGAGTAGCGGATCTCACAAACAATCCTCGGCTCCTGAATCAAAGTCGCCCTCAGCAGTTTCAGACTGCCTGGCGATACCTGCACAACTACAAAGTGAAGTGTACCGAGCCGGAGTGCTCTTTCCGATATCCGATGTCTCCGGAAGACTTCAAGGCTCATTACCGGGAAAGGCATGAAATGCCGGCTCATGCTCCATTGGAAATTCCCGACTTTAATCCTTACCGCGAAGATCTGAAACGCGCATACATCCATGAGAAGATCATACTTGGTCTGAAAGTGGTGGGCGTTGGGTTGAGCTTGCTGCTGCTGGGCGCAGGTATTTACCGAAATAACATGTGGTTTGTGATATGGACCATCATCGTAAATTTGGGGTTGGGAGGATTTGAGGCTTGGATGCGAAACCGGCAAAAGAAGTACACGGATTCGACCTTTAAGTTCGAAAGCACATTTGAATTCCCTCACAGCTATCAGAATCCAGAGTCGAACTTTGCGAAAGCAGCACAACTGTTGGTGCCATATATCCTGTTGTTGTTACTAAGTTTTACCTTGCTAATCGTTGGGCTATTCCAAGTGAGAGGATAGAAGATGGACATGGACGAACAGGGAACAGCTACGTTACCAGTCGAACGCAAGCGTTATGTCCTCAAATACAAGGACGAATATGATCAGGTTGCAGTGTTGGAAGGGATCCTCGTGCATCTCGATCTAAAAGGATTTGTGGTGATGGACATTGAAGGGGTCACAACGCTCACACCGAAGGACCGCATTTACTCACTGCGCGAGGTCTGCACCGGCTGGCTCACATCTCCTCCCTTAAAAGGAAGTGCGATCTCGAGTCCATGATGTTTGCCGGCGTCTTGGAGAAAATAGTGACAAACGGACGCGGCGGCGGTAGGCTATGCGGCATCAATCAGCAGGTCGCGTAACGAAACCGCCGCTTTCACCCATATCAGATAGACGACCTGTTTGTCTCAATCAGCTTTACTTACCCTTAATTAGGAGTCCCTCATGATGCACCTGACTGTCGCGTACCAGGAACCTACCGGGTACAAGTACGTCGAGACTTCGCCGGATCTAAAAGAGGCGGCGGCCGCACTGCCCTGCTTCGCGGCCCTGCACTGGCCCGATTACGCCACCAAGGTTTTTGACGACACCATCAATGGCAAGCCGGTAGTGATTCAGTTATGGAAAGGCTGGTGCCAGCAGTTTCTAAGCTCGCCGGATTTTCCGGGCGGCATCGGCGGAGAGGTTGGAGTCTACGAGCGCGTCACCGGCAAAGGTTTTCCGGCGGAGAGACCTGACTGGTGTCCGCAAGCGCTGTGGGCCTTCCTGCAACAGAAGAGCAAACTCGCCAACGGTGATTTCTTTTGGCCTGTTGCCGAAAAAGATTTTCCGGAAATAGAGTGGGACTTTATCAACCCCGTCACCAACAAGATCGCGTTTCATGCCGACCTGCAAAGGACTTACTGGCGAAACAAGTGGATGGATAACGAAAGTTACCGGCAATACAAGAACGATCAGCCCAGGAAATGGTCGTGGTTACCAGGCTGGTTTCCGTGGAATTCTCAGACGCCGGCGCTCGCGGTCCATTACATCATGGATTTCAAGATCAACGGTAAAAGCTATCCGCGTTGGTAACTCCCGCCTTAAACTCGTCAAGGAAAACAATGTCGTATCTCGGGGACAAGATGCAAAGATTAAAGAACGCCAGTTACGCACTAACAACCGCGCCAGGTCCCGAAGAGTGTTTCCAAAGCGTTGTGCCTGATTACGCACTGCTTTTCTTCGATCATCTTCACAGCGAGTACCTGGCCCTGAAACCGAAGATCAAAGATCCACAGGTGATCGTGCTCCTGGATTCACTGCATGAGAAGCGTGTGACATGTGAACTGACGTGGAGCGATATCTACACTTTCGATCTGGCCCTGATCGATGAACGACCACTCGAGAATTTAATTCGCAAAGCCTTCGACGCGCGGTCGAAGTATCGCAGCATTGCCGGACAAAAAGAGTACGACGAGTATCTCGCGTCCAAGCCACCGGATCTCACGGCGATTCTTATCAAGCCAGGGGCGTTGAAGCCGCAACATGAAGAGGTCATCACCTCACCGCCGAACATTCTTTCGCCACCCGCTGAAGCGCCCGCGGAGCCGGGTATGGTCGGCGCCGCCGAGATTGAGATCGTTCAACGTATCCTGCGCGCGGATATCAGATATTTGTTGAGCAAATTCTATTTGTACTATGCGATGTTGCCGATGCGTGAAGGGCTGCGGGAACAGCTCACGAAAAGAGCCTTCTGGTGGACTGTGGCAATTCTGATCGTGATCGTAATCCTCGCGCTCGCCAGCCTCGGCGGACTGAAGATTTTTGCGTCGCAGAGCTTTAGTCAGGTGTTTGATCTCACGGCAGTGTTCGGTATCACTGTCGCCTCAGTCGCATGTGCTGGAATTGTCGGCGGTTGCGTGAGCATGTTACAGCGCATTCAAAGCGCGCCGACGGAGGGCGACGCATTGTTTAATCTTGCCGCGCTCACGAATGGTTGGCGAGGTCTCTCGCTATCGCCACTTTACGGCGCTATCTTTGCTTCGCTGCTGTTTGTATTGTTTGCCGCAGGAATTTTGGAGGGATCCGTTTTTCCAAAAATAGAGACTGCCGGCTCAGAGACAACTCAGCCAGCAGCCACGGAGACGACTGCTAATCCCAGTGCGTCACCTACTCCAGTTCCTACTCCCAGCGTGGCTCCAAAATCCCGTGTTCTTCAGGTCAAAGACTTTCTCAAAGAAACAGGACCGAAGGATGGCGTCTCATTCGCGCTCCTCATGATCTGGTCGTTCATCGCCGGCTTCGCGGAACGCCTTGTACCCGACACGCTCAATCGTCTCGTTGCGAAGACCGAAGCGATCCAGGGAACGAATAGTTAGTTTCACGCAAAGGCGCAAAGGTAAGACGCAAAGACGCAGAGGAGCACTTACTCTTCTTTGCGACTTTGCGTCTTCGCCTTTGCGCCTCTGCGTGAAACTGTTTTCAGTGAATCACGGTGTACGAGTCATCCTTCGCGGCGCCGTTTCCGTTCTCCTTCCAATCAGGCTTCAACACCACCTTGATGCAGTTGTCCTCTTTGTTCTTGAACATGTCGTAAGCGCGTGGCGCGTCCTCGAGACTCATCCGGTGTGTGATGACAAACGTCGGATCGATGTCGCCATTCTCGATCATCTCCAGTAACGGACGCATGTATCGCTGCACGTGCGCCTGTCCGGTTTTGATCGTCAATGAACGTTGCATCACCGAACCAATCGGAAACTTGTCGATAAATCCGCCATAAACACCGATCACCGAGATCGTGCCGCCATTCCGGCAACACATGATCGCCTCGCGCAACGCGTGCGGACGGTCGGTTTCCAACATCATCGCCTGCTTGACCCGATCGTAAGCGAAGATGCCGGCCGGCCCATGCGCCTCCATGCCGACGTCGTCGATACACGCATCAGGTCCGCGACCCCCTGTTATTTCCATCAACGCCTCGTAGACGTTCTGCTCTTCGTAGTTGATCGTTTCCGCGCCGCCCTGTTGGGCCATCTGCAAACGTTCAGGCACTGCATCGATCGCGATCACTCGCTCCGCTCCCAGCAGAAAAGCACTGCGAATCGAGAACTGTCCCACCGGCCCACAGCCCCAGATCGCAATCGTGTCACCCGGTTGAATGTCGCACATCTCCGCGCCCATGTAACCGGTCGGGAAAATGTCCGACAAAAAAAGCACCTGCTCATCGCTGAGGTGATTAGGAATCTTGATCGGACCCACGTCCGCGAACGGCACGCGCGCATATTCCGCCTGTCCGCCTGCGTAACCGCCGGTCAGGTGCGAATAGCCAAACAATCCCGCACACGCGTGACCAAACATCTTCTCCGCCATCCACGCGTTTGGATTCGAGTTTTCACAGAGCGAAAACATCTCTTCCTTGCAGAAGAAACAGTTGCCGCAGGCGATCGGGAAAGGCACCACTACGCGATCGCCGATCTTCAGATTGGTCACCTCACGACCGACCTCGACGACTTCGCCCATGAACTCATGACCGAGAATATCGCCACGCTGCATCGTCGGAATTAGACCGTTGTAGAGGTGCAGGTCCGAACCGCAGATCGCGGTGGAAGTGATTTTTACGATCGCGTCGCGCTGGCTCAGGATCTGCGGATCCGGAACCTCTTCGACACTCAGACTTGTTTTGCCGTACCAACAGTTTGCTCTCATCGCTACACCGTCCTCCCTTCCGACCGGTAGTTGGTCGCTGTCTCGCTGGGCAGCATCTCAGCGCTTTCGAGTTCCGCTGCACCAGCAGGTTGGCCGGGTCGTTGTTCCATGTAACCAGTGCCGAGCAGGGTCGCGTCGGACACGACCACTTCACCGACTTCCAACACCTGTTTCAAACGACGCAGGTCATCGTCCAACTGTTGTTCCGGTTCTTCGCCAAATAGTTTTGCGACAGTCGCGCCGATCACGCCGCCCACGGGCAGGTATTCGAGATTGACTTTGACGATCGTGCCTCGGCCGCCGGTCGCACGCTCGAAACGCACCGCGCCCGCGTGATCGACATCGGAGTTTTCCAAAGTACGCCAGGTGATCACTTCGTTCGGAACGTCCGCGACAATCGTCGCATCCCATTCGACTTCCATCCCGGCCGGACCTTTCACTTTCCAATGTGAACGCCCGTCACCAAGTTCTTCCACCGAATTTACGTGACGCATGAACCGTGGCAGGTTTTGGAAGTTACGCCAGAACTGATAGACCTCTTCCGGCGTGCTGTTGACGATGCAGGTGCCCTGGGCGTGTATCCCCCGGTTAGTGCCGTTGCTCAGTTGCATTGCGCACATGACGTCGAGAGCGGTCACCGCAAGCACGTTGACGGTGGCAAAAGTAATTCTTCCCACCTTCGCGTCCGGCGAGGTGCAAGCGGCGCCGAGGCTCGCGAGATCGAGCGCGTCGCCCGCGACGCGTGACCACATCGCTTCCGTTGGTTTCTTTTGACTAAAGATCGCGATGCCCGAAGCAAGCTCGCGCAGACCGTACAGTCGTATTAAACCGGTGCGCCGCTTTGAAACACCGGAGATGCTGGCGATGGCCTGGGGCGCGAGTAGTTCTGTGAGACCGAGTCCGACACTGAACCAACCTAAACCTTTCGCCAATCGTTTTGCGCTGTTATTTGATAGCCCCGGGTTAGCGCGTTTACCGAGCACTCTTCTTTGTTCGTTTACTGCCATGGATTCCCCCTTGAGTTGAATTGATTGCTTGGGAATAACACTCAAATGCCATGCCCGGAGGAAGGTTCACGCAAAGGCGCAAAGCTAAGACGCAAAGAACGCAAAGAAAAACTGTCTTTGTGCCTTTGCGTCTTTGCGTGAAACTTACTTGAGAATCGCGGCCTGGGCGCTGAGGGCGAGTTGGTGCCAGCGTTGAAAGGTATTGATCGTCTCGCTTGGCATGACGCGTACAAACGCGGTTTGGAAGTAGAGTAATTCGGGCTTGCGCCAGTCGAGTCTCACGATCGGATTGAACGACGGCGGTACGGTGGAAGCGGTCGTGGGTGCGGTTGAAGCTTTTTTTGTCGACGTCTTCTGTTCGAACGCAACTGACGCCTCGATTAACGGATCGCGCAACGGTATGCGCGACTGCGTCGGAGTTTTACCGCCAGCATCGTAGATGGCCACGTCAGTATCGAAAGCGGTCGCGATCTTCGATCCATCCGGCGACCACACCGGCAACGCGTCAGTCAATCCATCGTCAAGCAAACGCTCGCTGCCATCGAGCGCGATCAAACGCGGGCGACCGGCCGGCAATTTATACTGCTGTTCGCGTGTGTTCCATTCATCTTCTTTGCACGCCAGCGCGACGAGTGAGGTCGCATCGGGCGACCAGACAAAGTAGAAATAGATCAGTCCTTCACGCGTTGTGAGGGGCTTGAGATCGTAGCCGTCGCGATTGCAAATGTAGATCTGTTCCGTGGTGAAACTCGCCACCGGAGCGAATATGGGACCGACTGATGGAGCCGGTACTGCGGGTGTCGCCGAAGTCTCGGGTTCGAATTCGGGAGTCGGCGTCGGGCTCGGCATCGCACGTTTGTGCGCGATGAAGTTGATGAAGTTTCCGTCCGGCGACCACGTGACCGTTTCCGGAAACACACACGCGATGTCCGGCGGGACCAGGTTATGCAGAAACTGCCCGTCCGAGTTGTAGAGATCGATGCGAAAGGTCGAGCCCGGTTCATCGGCGGTGCCGTAAAGGGCGAGCACGCGTCGTTTATCCGGAGAGACGATCGTGCGCAACAGTGCTTCATCTTTTCGTTTCGTGGAAAAGTCAGTGGCGACGGGGCCGAATTTTTCGAACGGATCGTCGATGTCCGTTGATGGTGCGGAAACATCGGGCGAGAGGCGATAAGCGAGATTGCGCGCGGGCACGTCGCGCAAAATTTTCGGTCTGACATCCTGTCGATCGATGACGGATTTGCAACTGGTCGCAAAGACAAGGGTAAGGAGAATTGTCAGGGCGGAGGAGGTCGTCGACATTATCTCGTGCCTCGTTATGGCAACTTACGCTCTTCGCGATCGCTGATCAATTCGCGAACGAGCACCGGATTCAAAGCGAGCAGCGCCCGGATCGTGCTGCGCGGCGAGAGGTGATCTTCATCGCCTTCGTCTAGTTCGACGCAATTGTGCTGGATCGATCGTGCTAAACGTCTGGTAATTGACTCGTAGCCGGGAGTGCTCGTGATGTAAGCGCGCACTGCCATCGCCCCAACCAGGTCGCATGCAACTTCTTCGCTTCGCTGACCGTGAATATCAAGACCCGTAAGATCTGAGGCCTTGTTGCCGACTGCGGAGACGAGCGGTCGCAAACGGTCGTTATCGCCGTCAGCGATGTGCATCAGTTCGTGTGCGAGCACGCTGATCATTCCCTCGTCGGATCTCAAGCCGGCAAGAAAGATGGTGCCGAAGGTGATCACATGCGGGCGGCTCAGATAGACGGAGGCGTTGTCGCGTGAGTCCATGTCAGGCCTGACTCGTTTGACTGAATTGACGCGCGCGATTGCCTGCTTGATTCGCAGTTGAAAGTTTGGAGATTTGCGAAAGCCGTACTCAGTTGCGAGCTCCTGGAGCGAAGCGATCATCAGCGACTTTGTCAACGGCAGCAGGCGTTGTGCTCGTTCGGCGCCGGCGCGTGCTTCGGGACTTTGCAGCGGGAGCGACGGGCGCGCCTGCATCTCGTCGATGGCAACGCTGCTCATGGGATCGAGCTTCGCTTGTGTGCAAACGATGCCGATGGCTTCGTCGAGAAGCGCTCTCGCCTCGGGTGACATTGAACCGCGAGTGCGAGTGGAGTGCGAACTGGGTTTAGTTTGCCCGAAGATAACCGTGAAGCAAAGCAAGACGAGAAGAAAACATTTCACGCAAAGGCGCAAAGTTGTGAACGAAGACGCAAAGAAAAACCTTTGCGCCTTGGTTTGGATCTTTGCGTCTTTGCGTGAAATATTCATCGATGCCGCCAAACTGCCTTACGCTTCTCCATAAACGCCTTCACGCCTTCGTTTGCGTCTTCAGTCTTCATCAACTCTTGTAAATAAATATTCTCCTGCTCGCTCAACGCTTCATCAATCGATCTGCCGCGGCCGAGGTCCAGCGACTGTCTTGCATACGTCAGCGACGTCCCGGAAAGCTCCCTCAACTTCGCCAGCACTTCCAGCAGTTTCGGTTCAAGATGAGCCCCGGGCACCACGTGGTTGCACAAACCCAGCCGCCCAGCCTCCACCGAATCGATTATCTCGCCCGTCAAAATCAACTCGCGCGCGCGTTTTTCGCCAATCACGCGCGGCAAGAGCACGGCCGCGACAGGCGGAAACACACCCAGTTTTATCTCCGGCTGTCCAAAACGCGAACGGTCCGAAGCAATCACGATATCGCAGGCAGCGACCAGTTCGCACCCGCCGCCAAGCGCCGCGCCATCAACCAACGCGATCGACGGCTTGGCTAACTGTTCAAGCGAACGAAAGATCGAATGGAACGAGTCGAGCATCTGGAAGATCGTGTCCTGCACGTGTTCTTCGACCGCGACTCCGGCACTGAACGCGCGACAATTCTTGTCGGCATCAAACACGATGGCGACCAGGTCGCGTTGCGCACACTCACCCAGCGCCTTCCCGATCTCGCGCATCATTTCGATGTTGAAAACATTCAACGGCGGCCGCGCAAAAGTAATCCTCCCCACGCGATCCTCGAGACGAAAACGAATGTTCTGATAAGTGCTCATGTAGTTCGCAGCCAGTCGCGGTAGATCTTTTTCTGAGCCTCAGTCTGATTTGTTAACGGAACGATCCGGTACGTCCCTTCGCGGCCTGGACCAAGCTTGATCAGCAACGTGCTCAGATCGTCGAAACGAAAGATCGTCAGGTTGATCAGATCTCCCGGTTTCTTTTCAGCGAGACGCGCATTGAAAAAATCTCTCGTGACTCGCATGTTGTCGAGCGCAACGATCTGATCGCCCGCATTCAACCCTTGCTCGTACGCAGGCGAGCCGGCGTAGACACGCTCGACCATCAATCGATCTGCTTCTTCCGTGATGTCAGCGCCAAAGAAGATGCGATCATTGGCGCGGCCTGCGGTGCCTGGCGCATTTGTCTCGAGTCGCAGCCCCGCAGCCTCGAGGGCGGCATTGTAATTGAGCTCTTCTTTCCCGCGTACATACCGGCTGAAAAATTCTTCGAGACTGCCACCCACCATCAACTCACACGCCTTCTGAAAATCTACTGGTCCATAGTTGCGATTCTTTTTGAAAAACTCGGCATAAAGATAACGCATCACATCGTCGAGCGACTTCGCGCCGTTACTCCGTTTGCGAATCTCCAGATCGAGCAGCAACCCGAGCAACGCGCCTTTTTCATAATACGAAATCTGCGAGTTTACGGAGTTCTCGTCCTGGCGGTAATACTTGATCCACGCGTCGAAGCTCGACTCCTCCGCGCTCTGCTCCAAACGCCCGGGCGTATTCTGCAACGTCTGCATAGCGCGCGCAGTCGCACTCAGGAATTCGTTCTCACTGATCAATCCCGCGCGTCGCAGAGCGACATCGGCGTAATAGTCAGTGATGCCCTCCGCGACCCAGAGCATCTTCGTGTAGTTTTCCTGTGTGTAATCAAATGGTCCGAGCGCGTCAGGCCGAATTCGTTTCACGTTCCAAAGGTGAAAGAACTCGTGCGACACGAGCGAGAGAAATCCGCGATACTCGCGTGACGGCGTGTCAATGGCATTGGGCGCCGCTGAAGTGGCGCGATCCCCTCCCGTGACACGGAAACCGAATCGCGGATAGCCGAGCGCGGTTGAGTTCAAATGCTCGAGTCCGCCGCCGCCACGCAGATGAAGTATGAACGTGTAGTCGTGATAAGGAATCTCGCCCATTATCTCGACTTCCGCCTCGACGATCTTCTGCACGTCGCGGCGCATGCGTTCCGGATCGTAGTTTCCTTCGCCGTCGATCACGATCCGGTGCGCAACGCCTTTGACGTTGAATACCAGAGTCTTGAAATTGCTGACTTCGAAAGGCGAGTCGTAGAGAATGTCGAAGTTCTCGGCGCGAAAAGTATTCTTCTGGCCCAACACCGCGGGCAGGCCGGTCGCGACTTTCCAAACATCCGGCGCGAGTACGCGCACTGTCGAAGGACTTTGCAGAGAGCCTTCGAGATACATCAGGATGTTCGCGTTGTTCCAAAAGGCGTGCCCTGAGTTTAACTCGCTCGTGCGCACCGAGAGTTCGTTTGCATAGACTTTGTAACGCGCGTGCCACGACGCGGCGCCGTTGGTCACGATGCGCCACGTATCTTTATTGGTCTTCTCCCATTTCAACGACTGGCCGGCGGCGTCAGTGGCGGCGAAGTCCTGCACATGACGCGCGAACTCGCGAACCATGTACGACCCGGGCGTCCAAACGGGCATGATGAGTCGCTCTTCCTGCGGGCCGCTCGCGGTACGCTTGATAGCGATCTCGACCTCGAGCAGGTGTGTGTGTGGCCGCGGCATCGCGACCGTAAACGATATATCAACGGGTGGATTTTGCGCCTTGATCAGCAGCGGAAGGACTATCAACAACGCAGCGGCGCACACTACTCGGCGTCTGTGCATTTCGTAAAGGGTCTTTCGAGAAGTTGATGACAAGTACGTTTGAATGTTACTACACTCTGCGGCCCTCTGCGTATCTCTGCGACCGCTGCGTTTATTTAACGCAGAGACCACAGAGATACGCAGAGGGCCGCAGAGAGTTATACTCCGAGCTTGAGGAATGGAAACGAATGTTTAGACGAATAATTGCGACCTCTCCAACATGGTTTACTTTGCCGATCCGCCTGGCGCTCGCCGCGGTGTTTATTGCGCACGGCTCGCAAAAGGTGCTCGGCACTTTCAATGGACCCGGCTTCAAGGCATTCACAGCCGGCAACACGCCCTTCGGTTTTATGCGCCCGACCTGGTTCTGGCTGGGCGCAGCAGCGGTTTCCGAACTTCTCGGCGGCGTGCTCGTCGGTCTCGGATTCCTGACGCGAGTGGGCGCATTCTTAATCGCCTGCGTGATGCTGACGGCTATAGTGGGAGTACACCTGCCGGGCGGCTTCTTTGCCTCGAATCGCGGTTATGAATATCCACTCGCGCTCCTCGCGATGGCGCTGGCGCTGCTGATCTCGGGCGCCGGACAAGCATCAGTCGATCGAGCCCTGAGCGGAGGCCGCGGAGGCCGCCGGTAAACTGCAAACACGAGAGACAATGAAGCGCTCGCCCCTCATCGTCATCTTTACGACTGTTTTCATCGATCTC
>Ga0068859_100005684_pt1 | contig 12695 bp, 11 predicted proteins | sample KBSSwiS22_FD_66585 | JGI IMG/M metagenome (GOLD analysis project Ga0068859, IMG submission 66585) | Switchgrass rhizosphere microbial communities from Kellogg Biological Station, Michigan, USA - KBS Switchgrass S2-2 | ecosystem: Host-associated > Plants > Roots > Rhizosphere > Soil ... | reverse complement strand
GCGGTTGAAGAGATCGACGAAGAACTGCCGGAAGGAGCTCTCCAGCACCGTGCGCTTGCCGCGAGCCTTCGAGCGCGCGTCGAGATACAGGTTCTGCGCGTCCCGGTCCTTCGATTTCTCCGCGAGCGTGAAGAGCTCGTCCTCGACCTTGTCGAGCATGCCGGAGAGGGCGACGCTCATGCGCTCCAGCGCGAGATCGCGACAGCCCGTCAACACGTCGGCCGATTCCCGAGCGGAGAGTCGTTCGGATGCGCGCGGATGAGCGCCGAGAGGTACTACGTTGCCGTTGGCCGCTTGCGCCATTGCCATGCCCTTTCGGGGCAAGCCACCGCAGGCGCGGGAACGCAAAGCGGAATACGCCATCGCGGCCGACCGGCCGCCGACAGGGCGGTTCGACCGCCCTCACGGTTGTCTGGCAATCCCGCTGTCATAGGGCCTCGCGACCCCTTAGACCGGTAACTTTGCGTCCCCACCTTTCGATGGGTTTGCCCTGTTTCAGATGCTCGTGCGCCGACAGGGAACCTCGGCCGGACGGCGCCGAGACCTGATGCAGCAGATGGAAGACTGCCGCAGGCGCGGACGAGGATCAATGCCGCCGGTCGGGAGAGATCGGCCGCGCGTCGCTCCAATGTGAGCGCTTGCTCTGGTCACGGAGCCTATACTCGCGGCATGTCGATCCTGGTCTGCGGCTCGCTGGCGTACGACACCATCATGGTGTTCCAGGACCAGTTCAAGCGGCACATCCTCCCCGAGCAGATCCACATCCTGAACGTCGCCTTCCTCGTTCCGGAGCTGCGCCGCGAGTTCGGAGGCACCGCGGGCAACATCGGCTACAACCTCAAGCTGCTCGGAGAGGACCCGCTCGTCATGGCCACGGCGGGTCACGATTTCGAGCCTTATGCCGAGCGCTTCGCCCGGCTCGGCCTTTCGATGCGCCACGTTCGCCGCCTGGCCGACCAGTTCACGGCGCAGGCTTTCATCACGACGGATGTCGACGACAACCAGATCACCGCTTTCCATCCCGGGGCGATGTCGCACTCGCACCTGAACCGCATTGCCGATGCGCCCGGGGCCCGACTCGGGATCGTTTCTCCAGACGGCCGCCAGGGAATGATCGAGCATTGCCGTGATTTCGCCGGCGCGCGAATCCCGTACATCTTCGACCCTGGCCAGGGGCTGCCGATGTTCTCCGGAGCGGAGCTGCTCCAGATGCTGGAAGGCGCCGCCGGCCTCGCGGTCAACGATTACGAGGGGCGCATCGTTGAGCAGAAGACCGGACAGAGCCTGGAAAGCCTGGCCGAGCGAGTCGCTTGCGTGGTGGTCACGAAGGGCGCCGAGGGCTCCACGTTGTGGACCGGGGGCAGGCGCCTCGACGTCCCTGCGGTGAAGCCGGAAGCCGTCGTCGATCCCACGGGGTGCGGCGACGCCTACCGCGCAGGCCTGCTCTACGGGCTCGCCCGCGGATGGGATTGGCCGAAGGCCGGCCAGCTCGCTTCGGTCATGGGCGCGATCAAGATCGCGCATCGCGGCGGGCAAAACCACCGGCCGGAGCGCGAGGCGATCGCCGATTGCCTGCGCAGGAACTTCGGCGAGAGCCTTTAGAATGCGGTATCGGATGGAGAACGCGGACTCAAGGAGCGGTTCATGAAAATTCTCAAGTTGGCAGGCGCGCTCGCATGCGCCGGGTTGGCGGCCGCATGCGCGTACCCCGGCCCCCCGGGAAACAGCCAATACCGGGCGTACGAAGCGTTGGGAGAGCAGTCGGTGCGCTTCGGCGTCGTCGAGTCGGTCCGCGAAGTGCGCATCGACCCCTACGACAGCGGCCTCGGCGCCTTCACGGGGGCGGCGCTCGGCGGGATTGCGGGCAGCACGGTGGGCGGCGGCAGCGGCCAGGCCGCGGGCGCGATCGCCGGCGCAGTGCTGGGCGGCATCATCGGCCAGAACGTCGAGAAATCGGCGAACGAGCGCCCCGGCATCGAGATCACCGTGCTCCTGGACAACGGCCGATACATTTCCGTCGTCCAGGTCGGCGACGAGCCCTTCCGTCCCGGCGATCGCGTCCGCGTCCTTTCGGCGGGCCGCGGCACGCGCATCACGCACTGAACACGCGGGCCTCGGCCTCGAGGCCCGTCCGGTGACTCATCCACGGGCCGGCCGCATCCTGCGCTGCGTGCGCTGGGTGCGGCTCCTCGCCCATGTCTCGACGGCATTCCTCATCCTGCGCCTCGTCTTCCCGCGCGTCGCGAGGGCGCGGCAGCGCCGCCTCCATGGCTGGTGGTCGCGAAAGCTCGTCGGCATCCTCGGCCTGAAGACGAGGGTCGAAGGTTGCGCACCGCCTGAAGTCGGCGCCATCGTGGCCGCGAACCACGTTTCGTGGCTGGATGTGTTCCTGGTCTCGAGCGTACGGCCGACGCGCTTCATCGCGAAGAGCGAGATACGCGACTGGCCGGTGGCCGGCTGGATCGCGGAGCGCGCGGGGACGCTCTTCGTACGGCGAGCGCGGCGCCACGACACGGCCCGCATCAACGCGCTGGTCCATGGGGCGCTCGCGGAAGGCGATTGCGTGGGCCTCTTTCCCGAGGGCACGACCACGATGGGCGATGCGCTGCTCAAGTTCCACACGTCGCTCTTCGAGCCGGCGGTCGCGAACGAAGCGCGCGTGCATCCCGTGGCGATCCGCTACGAGCACGCCGACGGATCGCTCTGCCGTGCGATGGCCTACGGCGACTTGTCCTTCATGCAGTCGATCGGCCTCATCGCGAGGCAACGCGGCGTGATCGCGCGCGTGCTCTTTGCCGAAGCGATCGACGCCAGGGGCCGGACGCGCCGGGAGCTCGCGCATGCCGCCGGCGAGCGCATCGCTAGTCTTCTCGGCCTTCCCCCGCCGGGCAGCGCACCTCGAACACTTTCCGATCCTCCAGGCGCACCGCAGTAAGAGTGCGTCCCCAGACGCAGCCGCTGTCGAGCGACAGGAGGTCGCGGCGCAGCCGCAGCCCCATCGCCGACCAGTGGCCGCAAACGACCGCGTGGTCGCGGCTGCGCCTGCCGGGCATGTCGAACCACGGGGTCCATCCATCGCTCGCTTCGCCGGGCTCGCCCTTGAAGCGCAGCACCATCGCCCCGTCCTCGTCGAGTACGCGCAGGCGCGTCATCGCGTTGATGATCACGCGCAACCGATCGATGCCCGCGAGCCGCGCGTTCCAGCGATCCGGCTCGTCGCCATACATCCGCGCGAGAAGCTGCCGATAGCGCGGCCCGCGCAAGGCCGCTTCCACCTCGGCGGCGAGATCGCGCGCCTCGGTGACGGTCCATTCCGGCAACAAGCCCGCATGCACCAACGCCATCTTGCCCTCGACGTGCATCAGGGGCCGATGCCGCAGCCATTCGACCAGCTCGCGCCGGTCCTCGGCTTCGAGGACGGGTGCGAGCGTGTCGCGGCGCCGCGCCCGCTCGAAACCCTCCGCGACACACACCAGATGCAGATCGTGGTTTCCGAGGACCGTGACCGCCGCCTCGCCCAGGGATTTCACGAAGCGCAGGCACGCCGCGGAATCGGGCCCGCGATTCACGAGGTCGCCGACGAACCAGAGGCGATCGCGCGCTCGATCGAATGCGATTCTTTCGAGGAGCCGCTCGAGCGGCTCGAAGCATCCCTGCAGGTCGCCGATCGCGTAGACCGCCATCGGCCGGATGCGCTACTTCACGGCGGAGAGCATGTAGTCCACGGCAGCCTTCACGTCCGCGTCGGCGAGGCCGGGATTTCCGCCTTTCGGGGGCATGGCGCCCTTGCCCTTGAGGGCCGAGGCATACAGGTGATCCTTGCCGCCCTGGAGCCGCGGGCCCCAGGCGGCCTTGTCGCCGAGCTTGGGCGCTCCGGCGACCCCCGCCCCATGGCACGCGGTGCAGGTCGCGTCGTAGGTGCCCTTGCCGCCGCCGGCCGATGGCGCTGCGGACGCTGCCGCCGGCGGTGGAATCGTCGCCGCCGCTACGCCAGCGGGTGCCGCGGGCGGTGCGGCCGCCGGCGCAGCGGCTGGCGCGTTCGGATCGATCTCGAGCCTGGCGACGGGCGCAAGACGCTTGCTGACGGCCGCGGGCGACATCGCCGGATCGTCCTTGAGCGAGCGCGTTCCGTAGGCCCCGACCGCGAACTGCGCGAGCATGATGATGCCGGCCACGAGGGCGGCGGCGCCGATCACGACCCCGATCGCGAGCTTGACGGGATGCGTGTCGATGTTCTGCTCGATGACGTCGTCGTGGTGGGCGTGAGCCATGTCTCGGGGTTCGAAAGCGAAACGCGGATTATAATCCGGCAGATACGCGCCCGTAGCTCAGCTGGATAGAGTGTTGGTCTCCGAAGCCAAAGGTCGTGGGTTCGACTCCCGCCGGGCGCGCCAATCCCAGGTCTCGGCGCGGCACGCGCCATGAGCGGCGCCGAGCGCATCACCTTCGCCGCAACCACGCTGTTCCTGTTCGTCGCGCCGTTCGCATCCTCCGGCGGAATCCGCGCCGGCTGCCTCATCGCGGCAGCCCTCGCGCTCGCCGCGATGCGCCCATGGCCGCGCATGCAGCGCATTCCCGTCGCCTTGTGCGCCACGTTCGGCGCATGGTGCCTTCTCAGCCTCGCCTCCGCGGCGTGGAGCGAGGCGCCGCAGCGCACGTGGGAGGAGCTGCGCGCCGAGACCCTCTACTCGGCGCTCGCTTTCGGCGTGTTCCTGCTCGCCGCGCAGGTCACGTGGTGGAGGGCCTGGGGCATTGCCGCACTCGCCGGCACTTTGCTCGCATTCGTCGCGCAGGGCCTGCAGCAGGCGACCGGGATTGCGCTCTGGCGCCATCCGCCCGACGGCGGAGTCGGGCCGTTCTCCACCCAACTGGTACTGGTCGCGCCGCTTCTCGTAGCGCTCGCGACCCCCGCCCCGTGGGGATGGACGCGCGGCGGATGGCGCATCGCCGCGGTTTCCATCGGCCTCGTCATCATCGCCGCGTGGTTCACGCGCGATGGCTGGGCCACGCCCAACCGCATCGTGTGGCCCGCGCTTCTCGCCGTGTTGGCCGTCGCCGTCCTCGCCGCTCGCCGCGCCACGGCAGTGCGCATCGCCGACCGCGGGCTCGCATGGACGAGCGCGATCGGCGCGGCGGTGATGGTCGCCGCCTTCGTCGGCGCGGTCGCGCTGAAGAGCGAGCGCTTCTATCCTGGCGATTCGGGGATCACGGCGAGCGTCGAGCACGACCTGCGGCCGCGCCTCTGGTCGGTCGCGTTCCGCGAATGGAAAAGCGCCCCGTGGATCGGCCATGGGCTCGGACGCGAAATCCGCGAGCCTGCTTTCCTTCCGGAAACGCCGGCGCAACCGGGATATCCGCCGCTGCGCCACGCGCACAACATGCTGCTCAACATCGCGATGCAGCTGGGCGCGCTCGGCGTGGCGATCTTCGCCGCGATCGTGATCCTGCTCGCGCGCGAATATGCAGGCTACGTTGGCGCCTCTTCGATCGCGCCGCTGGGCGTGATCGGCCTCGCGCTGCTCGCAGGGTTCCTGGTGAAGAATCTCACCGACGATTTCCTGCATCGCCACAACGCCCAAATGTTCTGGGCGCTGAACGGGATGCTCGTCGGGCTGGGTTCGCGCGCGCGCCGCTAGCGCGCTGCGCCCCTCGCCACCTTCGGCGCGGCGACCGCTTTCAGGCGCGGGCGCACTTGCGACTGGTATTCGGGCGCCCAGCGCTTCAGGTCGCGGCGCACCTCGGAGTCGGTGGGAATGCGATCCTGGCCGAGCCATCCGAGAAGGCCCTCGAGCCATCCGGGATCGACCTCGCGCGCCTTCGCGATGCGCAGCTTCGGGTGCGGCGTGGGACGCGTGTGCTCGTCATCGGCGAGCAACTCCTCGAAGAGCTTCTCGCCCGGCCGCAGGCCCGTGTAGACGATGCGGATCTCGTTCTCCGAAAGCTCCGAGAGCCGGATCATGTCGCGCGCCAGGTCGACGATCTTCACCGGCTCGCCCATGTCCATCACGAAGACCTCGCCGCCGAGCCCCATGCAGCCGGCCTGCAGCACGAGCTGCGCGGCCTCGGGGATCGACATGAAGTAGCGGACCATTTCAGGGTGCGTGACGGTGACCGGCCCGCCGCGGTCGATCTGTTCCTGGAACTTCGTGATCACGCTGCCGGCGCTCCCCAGGACGTTGCCGAAGCGCACCATCTCGAAGCGCGTCTGGCTGCCGCTCTGCAGCGCCTGGCACACCATTTCGGCGAGCCGCTTGGTGGCGCCCATGACGTTGGTGGGATTCACCGCCTTGTCGGTCGAGACGAACACGAATTTCTTCACGCCGAAGTCGATCGCGGCGCGGGCGACGACGTGCGTTCCACAGACGTTGTTCTGCACCGCTTCCCACGCGTTGGCCTCTTCCATCAGGGGCACGTGCTTGTAGGCCGCGGCGTGGAACACGAGCGCGGGCGCGTATTGGTGCATCACCTGGTTCACGCGGCGCGCGTTCTTGATGTCGCCCACCACGCTCGCCACCGGAATTTCCGGGAAGGCTTCGCGCAGGTGCTCGTCGACCCTGTAGATCGCGTACTCGTTGAGCTCGTAGAGCACGAGCATCGCCGGCTGGTACGCGGCGATCTGCCGGCAGAGCTCGGAGCCGATCGATCCACCCGCGCCGGTCACCATCACCACCTGCCCGGTGAGCAGGTCGTGAAGTCCCGCGTCGTCGAGCGTCACGGCTTCGCGCTTCATGAGGTCCTCGACCGCCACCCGGCGGATGCGGGCGGGCGAGATCTTGCCGCCGACGACGTTCCCCAGCGTGGGGACCGTCATCACCGACACCCGCGCGCGCTTGCAGATCTCCACGACACGGCGCCGCACCTTGTACGGGACGGAAGGCATCGCGATGATCGCGTGGCGCACCTTGAGGCGTTGCGCGAATCGCGGCAGGTCGTCGAGGGCGCCGATCACGCGCACGCCGTTGAGCAGCCTCCCACGCTTCTTCTCGTCGTCGTCCAGCAGCCCGACGACGCGCCATTCGTGGCTGCGCGACAGCTCCTTCAGCAGGCCGAGCGCGGCATCGCCCGCGCCCATGATCATGACCGGAGCTCCCTGCTCGCCGAGGCGCCCATACAACGCCCATTCCTTGAACGAGCGGAAGGCCATCCGCGTTCCCGACATGAGGCCGATCAAGAAGAGCGGATAGAGGATGTATTCGCGATAGTCGAAGCGCGCATCCAGGCCCGCGAGGCGCAACGCCCCGGAAATGCACACCGTGCCGGCGAGCACGGCGAAGACGACGCGCTGGATGTCGGGAAGGCTCGTGTAGCGCCAGATGCCCTGGTACACGCCGAAGAGCAGGTTCACGACAACCTGGATGGGGATCGCGATCGCGAAGATCGCGAGGAGATCGGACCATTCGTCCGGCTGGATGCCGTTGACGTCGAGGAGGAGCGTCGCGGCGACACAGGCGAACGCAAGGGCCAGGACGTCGTGCAGCGCCGCGGCGAGCGCGCGGCCATGGACGTGGATCGATCTCATTGTTGTTTACCCGGTTGTAGGTTGAAACGTCCTGGCGCCCGTTTCCGCCCGTTTTCTTGTTGTCACCCGTTCAAGCCGGGAGGCGCGCCTTCGTCGCGAGGCGCTTTCGAGCGTTCCATGCCCTCGACGGTGAAGATCGCCACGACATAGAACGCGAACCAAAGGACGAGTATAGCGCATTGGATCGCGAGCCCGGCCGCGCTGGCGACGAGCGCGCTCGCAGCGGCCGCGAGCATCACGATGTACTCGACCATCGCGAGGCGGCGTACGTTCCATCCCGAGAGCACGAGGCGTTGGTAGCAATGCTGGCGGTGCGCGATCCAGATCTTCTCGCCGCGCGCGAGCCGCCGCGCGAGCGTGACGGTCGCGTCGACCGCGAAGGGAGAAAACACCAGCAGCGGAAACCATGGCGGCCATGCGCCGGTGAACACCCCGTAGGTGCCCAGGATTCCGGCGAGAAAGCCCAGCGGAATCGATCCGGCATCGCCCATGAAAAGGCGGGCGGGCGGAAAGTTGTACACGAGGAAGGCGATAGACGCGGAAGCGATCGTGGCCGACCCGAGCGCGAGCATGGCATCGCCGGCGCGCCACGCGCCGAGGGCATACGCGGCGAAGCCGATGAGCGTCATCCCGCCCGCGAGCCCGTCTGCGCCATCCATGAAGTTGTACAGGTTGGTCATCCATGCGATGGCGAGAACCAGGGCCGCGGCCAGCACGAGCGAGCCGAAAGCCGCGGGCGCGAGGAGCGAGATCGCGAGCGCCGCGGCGGCGAAATGCGCACCGAGCCGTACGAAGACCGGGAGGCTGCGCAAGTCGTCCGCAAACGAGACGAGCGCGAGGCCGAAGGCGGCGGCCCACGCAACGTCGAGGGCGGGCGCAAGCGCCGCCGCGATCGGAAGGATGCCCGTCATCATCGCGATTCCCCCGAGCCTCGGCGTCGCCTGCGTATGGAGGGAACGCTCGTTCGGATGATCGGCCAGGCGCTGCGCCCATCGCGAGCGCTTGAGCACCGCCATCGCCGCGAGCGCGATGGCCGGCGGCAAGCAGAGCGCGAAGAGCCAGCTCAAGCCGCCGCTCCGCGCTCGCGGTGCGCGCGCGCCATGCGGTGGATTCCTTCGTCCATGGGCATTGCATTTTTCCAGCCGAGCTCGCGCTCGGTCGCCGTGGCGTCGACTTCGAGCGAGCGCGTGAGCCTCCGCACCTTTTCCGAAGCGTTCGCCAGGGCGCCCAGCGCCTCGAGCGCGCGACCCGGTACCGGGAAGAGCCGCGAGGGGCGATCGAAGGCGCTGCGCAGCGTGCGCACGAGGTGTGTGGTCGAGACCGCTTCAGGATGCCCTGCGAAGAAGAGCCCCATGTGGGCATTCGGCCGGGACCCGCACAACACCAGCAGATCGGCGAGGTCTTCCACATGCACCAGCGTACGGCGATTGTCGATCGATGCGAACGGCAGCGGCCATGGCGTATCCGCGAGCTTCATGAGCGCCGCGAGGTTGCCCTTCGCGCCCTCACCGATCACGAGCGGCGCACGCACGATGCAGACCGAAAGTCCCGTGCGCGAAGCCACGTCGCGCAGCGCCCGCTCGGCGGCCCACTTCGAACGCGCATAGGCGTCCACGGGCGCTTCGCGATCCGCCGGCCGCAGCGCGCGCACGCTCTCCTCGCCGTTCACCTTGATCGAGCTGAGGAACACGATGCGCGCCGCGCCCTTCGACGCCGCGGCTTGCGCGAGCGCCTCGGTCTTCTCGACGTTGTCGTGGGCAAGGGCCTGGGGGGTCGCCGCAGGAGAATGCACGCGCGCCGCGAGGTGGAACACGGTCGCCTCACGCAGCTCCGCGGCCGCGAGACGCTCGCGCCAGCTCGCGGGCTCGAAAGCGAGGGGCGTGCACGCGCCGAGCCGGCGCACGAGCGCACGGCCCACGAACCCCGAGGCGCCGGTGACGATCGCCTTCACGCCGGAGAAAAAGGAACGGGCATCCCGCAGGATGCCCGTCCGCCGGATCGAGCGAAAGCCCGTTACGGGCAGAACTGGCGCACGTCGTTCACCGTCACGCTCGAAATCGTGGCGCCGTCGGTGATCGATACCGTCGCCGTCGTCGGGTAGAACGACGGTCCCGGGGGCGAGGCCGGATCGGGGCTGAGGCGCGTGATCGTCACGGTGTTGCCCGAGAGCGTGGCGCTCACGCGAGGATGCGACGAGTTCACCGACAACGGTCCGACGCCACCCACGGCAGTCACCGAACTCGAGAAGCCGCACGTGTCGTTGAGGCTCACCGTCGTCGGCGAGACCGCGAGCGCCGGCAGCGTCTTCGAGCCCTCCTCGGTCTTGACGCTGACCGTGGCACGGCGATTCTCGCGGTCGGTCACGATGATCGAGGTATCGACGCAGACGTTGGGGTTGAACGCGCTCACCGTGAAGCGCGCCGGGTTCGCGCTGTTGGTCGTCGGATTCACCGAGACGTTCGCGTTGGAGCTCACCGCGGTATATGGCGGATCACCGTCGAACACGATGAAGTCGGCGCTGCCCGTTCCGCACACGCCCTGCAGCGGGCCGGTGAACGTGAAGCTGTTGGGCAGGATCGTGAGCTGCCCGCTGATGATGCCCTGCGTGATCGTGAACACCTCGTCCACGAAGACGCCGCTGCCGATGTCGGTGACCCGCAGCGTGGCGAGCTGGGTCTGTGCGTCTGCCGGCACACGGATCCGCGCGACCGCCGTTCCGGCCTGGTCGGTAATCGTGTCGTAGCAATTGTTGAGCGTCGCATTGGGATTCGACGGCGATTCCGGGATCACGAACTGGAAGTTGCCGCGGATCACGCAGAAGCGAACCGGCCGGTTCGCGAACAGCAATCCGTTGGCGATGGCAACCGCGCGAACGATCGAATCCGACCCGCTGCACGCTTGTGCCCCGTTCTGGCAGTTCGACGTGAAGGTCACGCCATAGCCCACGAGGAAGTTCTGTGCCACGAAGATGCCGCCCGTCGAAGCGGTCTGCAGCTGCTGTCCGAGCGAGTCGCGGACCGTGATGATCACCGAGCGACCTTGCAGCGCCGTCGCGGGCAATCCCGTATCGACCACGCCCGTGTTGTTCGGCACGACCTGGAAGGTATTGCTGTCCTCGAGGCGCGCGGGAACCGGAAGAAGCAGCGGCTCGCTCGATCCCAGAACGAAAGGCGCTCGGCCTCCGGTGATCGTGAACGAGTAGGGGACGCCCGCATAGAGCGTCGCCGCTGAGGGAGTCAATGACAGCGAACCATTCAGGTTCGGGTCCGACTTCGCCCCGCCCCCGCCACACGAGCCCAGCATCACCGAAGAGAGCGCGGCTAACGCCGCAATCATCAGCCGGGAAGACAGTTTGCGGAACAGATTCACGATCGACTCCCCTTCCAATTGGCCTCCCGCATCAGAAATCTTAGAAAATTAGCGGGTTATAGCGGGTTATTAAAGCGCAACTTGCAGTTCGTTGCAAGAGCCACGCCGAAAGACCCCACCCGGGGGTCTTTCGGGGAGGGATGGGCCTCGTTAGGCGTTCGGTCAGGGGCAGGGGCCTGCACCGGCACCCGACAAGGTGACGTCCACCGTGGCGAGCGAGGTGCCGTCCGTGATCCCGACCGTGACGCTCGTCACGGGGGGCACGGAGTTGGTGGTCCCCGCCGCGCGGCGAATTGTGACCAGATTGTTCGAAACCGTGGCAAATACCAGCGGGTTGTTACTCTGGGCCTGGTAGCTACCCGTGCCCCCGACCACAAAGACGCCTGTCGTCTGGGTGCAGCTCGATAGGGTCACCGTTGTCGGCGCTACCTGGAGGGGCGTCGGCGTCGGCACAGGTGCCGTTCCCGGCTGGTTCGTGACGTCGACCGTGATCGTCCTGCCGGCCGAGTCGGTAATCGGCACCGCCAGGTTGAAACACACGCCGCTCGGCGTGATCATGAAGCTGCCCCCGGAGGCCGGGATGAACGTCGGCGAAATGGTCATCGCCGCGGGCGAAGGATTCGAAACTGTATACGGGGGCGTGCCCCCGAAGACGAACACCTGCGCGCTGAGAGCGCCGGTCGCGCAAAGATCGACGCGCGGCCCCGTGAACGTGACGGACGAGGGAACGGCGAAGAAGAAACTGCCGTTCGGGCTCACCTGCGCGATGAAGATCGTCGAACGCTGGAAGGCGCCCGTCGACAGATCGGTGATCTGGAAAATTCCAGTCTGGTTCGCCGCCGTGGTGAGGACACGCAACCTCGCGCGCGCCGTGCCGGTTTCATCCGTGGTCGTGGTGACCGAAAGGGCCGTCGTTTCCGGCTCGCCCGGCCCCGACGTGATGAAGCGAAAATCGCCGGACACGACCTCGAAGCGGACGAGGCGTCCGGGAATTGGAATGCCTCCCTGTGAAATCACGGTCGAAACGACCGCGTCGCCTCCCGAGCAGATTGCGGGCGCGCACGCCGTCGAAGCGGGAGTCACGGTGATCGTGTTGCTCACCGTGCCCGGCCGCACGACCAGCGTGATCGTCGTGGGCAAGGTCGTCCCGGTATCGCGGGCAGTGAGGGTGAGCGTCGTGACCGTCGTGACGCCGTTCGGAATGACCGTGAGCGTGCTGCCCGAGAGCGGTCCGCTCACGGGAAGGACCGCCTGGTTGCTGGAGGTCACGATGTACGCGCCCGTTCCTCCGGTGATCGAGAACGTCGTGGGCAATCCCGAATACAGGACCGCAGGCGCCAAGTCGGTGCCCGGCGGCAGGATGGTGATCTTCCCCGGATCAGTGACGATCGATCCGACCGCGCCGCTTCCGCAGGCGGTGAGGCCGGCAAGGGCCGCTAGGCAGAAAAGGGTCCGCGCGAGGATTTCCAAGCCACGTTGAATCACGGTGTTTCTCTCCCTGGATCAGCCGTCGTGCGGCCGGTGGTGTGCGTTGATTCTACTCAACTATGCGCGCGATTGCCCCTTTCATTTCGCGATCGTGGCGGGGCTCTTTATATTGCACCGCAATAAGTGGTGCGCTAGCATGGCCCGGTTTCCCCCCGAGGCGAAGCTCGAGTTTCCCCGAAGCGCGGGGAAACGCGGCTACGATTGCCTTTCGAGGACACTGAATGACCACCCGATCCGGACCTCCGCCCCGCCAAGGGCTTTACGATCCGAGCCGCGAGCACGACGCGTGCGGCGTGGGCTTCGTCGCCCACATCAAGGG
>Ga0068859_100005683_pt1 | contig 12696 bp, 16 predicted proteins | sample KBSSwiS22_FD_66585 | JGI IMG/M metagenome (GOLD analysis project Ga0068859, IMG submission 66585) | Switchgrass rhizosphere microbial communities from Kellogg Biological Station, Michigan, USA - KBS Switchgrass S2-2 | ecosystem: Host-associated > Plants > Roots > Rhizosphere > Soil ... | reverse complement strand
CACGGTGCTCAAGGTGCTCGGGGTTCCGGTTCCCGCCGACATGGACGGGAAGCCGCTCTTTTGACGGTTCCGCTCCGACTGGCCGCGTCTTTGGCGCTCGCGGCCACCGCCTGGCGCACGGCGGCGACGGAGCCGTCCCGCACCGAGCGGCTGTCCGCCGTTCAAAGCGAGATGAAACGGCTGGACAAAGAGCTTGCGGAGCTGTCCGCAAAGGAGCGCGGCCTCTTGAACGACGTGGCTCGCTTCGACACCGAGATCGCGCTCCGGCGCGCGCAGATGGAAGAGGTCACGCTGAACCTCACAGACACCGAGCAACGACTCGCGGCGAGTGAGCAAGAGCTGGCCGCGATCGAGGCCGAGTGGGCGCGCCGGGCCCCGCGGCTGGCCTCCCGGCTCCGGGCGTTGTACAAGCAGGGGCCCGTCGGCCTCTTCGCGCGGACCGTCGCGCCGTTGGGAACGGCGAGCGGGCTCGACGGCATCCGTTACGCGTCCTACCTCTCGCGGCGCGACGCGGCCCAGCTCGCCGCCTGGCGCACGTTGTCGGCGCGCCTGAGCGACGAGCGCCGGACCCTCGAATCCGAGCGCACGCGTCTGACCACGCTGCGCGCCGAAGCGGAGACACGGTCCACGGCGCTCGCGACGGGTCGGGCGTCGCGCGCGTCGCTGCTGTCGCGAATCCGGGGCGACCGCGAGCAGCACGAGAAGGCGTTCGCGGAGCTCTCCGACGCCGCGCGGAGCCTCGGCCGGCTCGTGGATTCCTTCGACGACGCGACACCCCACCTCGCCCTGGACGTTCGGAAGTTCCGGGGTCTGCTCGACTGGCCCGCGGCGGGCGCGGTGTCGTCGGGCTTCGGCACGGTCATCCATCCCCGGTTCAAGACCGAGGTCCCGCACCCCGGCCTCGACATCGACGCCCCCGAAGGCGAGCCGTTCCGGTCGGTCTTCGACGGGCGCGTCGCGTTCGCGGCCGCGCTCGCCGGGTATGGGCTCACCGCGGTCGTCGATCACGGAAACGGAATTGTCTCCGTCTATGCCCACGCGGGCGTGCTGGTCGTCTCGGCGGGCCAGGACGTCACCCGCGGGCAGGAGCTCGGGCGAGTCGGGGACTCGGGGTCCCTCCAGGGTCCCTACCTCTATTTCGAGCTTCGGGACGCCGGACGGCCCGTCGATCCGGCCTCCTGGCTCCGGCGTCGGTAGAGCGACCGCTTTGTGTCACGCCGTTCGGGTTGCCGGAGCAGGGCGGTCCGTGTAGCTTCTCATCGTCGTCTCTCCCACGAGGTGCCTATGCGCCGGAGCCGTCTCGTCCTACTACTGAGCTCGATGGCCGTCGTCGTCTTTCTTCTCGGAAGCGGCGCGGCGCTTAAGGCGGGCGCGGGCGACGGCACCTTCCGTCAGATGCTCCTGTTCAGCGAGATCCTCTCCTACGCGGTGGACAACTACGTCGACCCGGTCGACACCGACAAGCTGATGCGCGGGGCGGAAGAAGGCTTGATGGCGGGATTGGACTCCCATGGGGCGTACCTGTCCGCCGAAGACGTCGAGGCGTGGAAGAAGGGCGCGGTCCCCGCCGAGGGCACCGATCCGGGGATGTCGGTCTTGAAGAACGGGCCGGTGCTTCAGGTCATCGCGGTCGCCGCGAGCTCCCCGGCCGAGGGCTCGGGAATCGTCCCGGGCGATCAGATCAGGAAGATCGACGGGCACTCGGTTCGCTCGCTCTCCCTCGACCAGGCGCAGCGCCTGTTGAGAGGGGCCTCCGGCTCGACCGTCGAGGTCGACGTCTTCCGCGTCAAGGATCTGAAGCGCGAGCTCGTGAAGGTGTCCCGCGCCGCCCGGCGCGACGCACCCTACGTGCTCGGCGTCAACGGCAGCACGGCCGTCCTCACGGTCCGCGATTTCGACCGGCTCCCCTCGGACACGCTGGTCTCCGAGCTTGCTTCGGTGAAAGACCGCGGCGCGGAGCGGCTGCTCATCGACGTGCGCGATGCGGCTTCCTTGAACACGCGCCGCGCGTCTGGCGTCGCCGACTTGTTCATCTCCGGACCCTTCCTGAAGCTGTCCGACAAGAACGGGCATTCCGTGGAGACGATCGCCGGATCGCGCCCGAAGCCGGTGTGGGCCGGGCCGGTGGCTGTTCTGGTGAACGGAGCGACCGCGGGAGCGGGGGAAGGCTTGGCGATGATCCTCCGTGACCGTAAGAAGTCCCCGATCTACGGAGAAGCGACTTACGGCCTCGGCACCGAGCCGCGTCTGATCGAGCTCCCGGACGGTGGAGGTCTCTTGGTCCCCGGCTACGTCTGGGAGACGCCCGCCGGCAAGCGCTGGAACGCCGACGGACTCGTCCCCGACAAGCTCGTCAAGAACGACGGACGGCGCGACGACGGCGACGACGACCAACTCAAAAAGACTCTCGACGATTTCGGGAAGACCGAGGCGGCCGAGGCAGCATCCAAGGCCGCTTGAGCGGCGCGCCGATGTACGCGCTCGCGCTCGCGCTGGTTCTGGCCCCCGGGATGGCGGCGGACACCGGCGCCGCACGCCCTCCCGACGCGCCTCAGATCCGCCCCGACGACGCGACCGCGGGATCGCTACGGCGCGGCGACGCTTACGCGCACCTCGTGGCGGCCGGCCTGGCGGTCTCCCGCGGGCATGGCGCCGACGCGGCGCACGAGCTCGACGAAGCCGTCACCCTTCAGCCCAACTCCGCGGGCCTTCTCGCGCAAAGCGCGGGCCTGTACGCGGTGCTCGGCCGGCGGACCGAGGCCGATCGCCTCGCCCGGCGCGCGATCGAGATCGACCCGCACCAGATCGAAGCCATCCGTGTCCTGGCCGACCTGGCCGCGTCCCGATCGTTCGGACCCAAGGCCGACCCGGCCGCGCGCGCGGAGGCGATCCGCCTCTACGAAAAGCTCAGCGTCGAAGACAAGGCAGCCCCCGACGAGATCTGGTCGGCCCTGGCGCGCTTGAAGCTCGCCGCGGGGGACGCGGCGGGCGCCGTCACCGCGGCGCAGCATCTGTTGCTGCAGCGCCCGGGGGACGAGCACGCCGTCCGCCTGCTCGACCAAGCGTACGTCTCCGCGGGGCGCACGAAAGAAGCCTTGGAGACGACGCTCGCGTGGATCCAGGCCCATCCGGACGGCGGCGACGACCTCTTGCCCCTCGTGGTCGAGATGGCCCGCGAGACCGGACAGTGGCCTCTGATCGAGTCGATGTGCGACGGGATCCTCACCACCAATCCGGACAACGCGCGGGCGCGCGCGCTGCGAGGCGAGGCGAGGCTCAGGCAGGGCCACGCGAAGGAAGCCCTGGAAGACCTCGAGCTGGCTCGCGCGACATCGCAGAGCGACCCGACCGTGCGCCTCCACATCGCGGCCGCCTACCAGGCCTTGAACCGCCTCGCGGACGCGACTCAGATCTCGCAAAGCCTGGCCGCCGAGTACCCCGACAACACGTTCGTGCGGATCCTCTTGGCCGAAACGCTCTCGCGCCGGGGCGACAACGGGGCCGCCCGCGAGGAGTACGCCGCCGCGCTGCGTGGGATGGACGCCTCGCCGGACAACGCGGCGCGGCGCGACGAGCTGAGGCTGCGGATCGCGGCGATCGATCTCGCCGACAAGCGCTTCGACGATGCGCGCACGGTGATGAGCGGCTTGGAGAAGCCGGATGCCCCCGAGACCGTCGCCGTCCGTGCCCGTGCGGCGCTCGCGGCGGGCGACCCGAAGGAAGCCAAGCGGCTCGCCAAGCAGATCGCGGCCTCCCAGCCGGTCGACGGCGCGCTCATCGACGGTGAAGCCGAGCTGACCCTCGGCCGCGCCGTGAAAGCGGACGGCCGATTCGCCGAGGCGGTCGCGAAGGGCGGCGCGGCGGCGCGGGGGGACGTGGCCGTGATCCTGCGCCGGAACGGCCGCGATGCCGACGCCGAAAAACAGCTCCGCTCCTGGGTCAAAGACGCGCCCACCGACGCCGAGGGACGTCTCGCGCTCGGTGCGATGCTCGAGCGCACGGGGCGTTTGACGGAGGCGGAGGCCGAGCTGCGCGAGGCGATTCGCTTGCAGCCCGAGTCCGCGGAGGCGAAGAACTACTTGGGCTACAGCCTGGCCGACCGCGGCGTGCGGCTCGAAGAGGCGCTCGAGCTGATTCGCAGCGCGCTGGTCATCGACCCGTGGAACGGCGCCTACCTCGACTCGCTCGGATGGGTCTACATGAAGATGGGGCGCATCTCGGACGCGCGCGATCCTCTCGAGCGAGCGGCCCGCGAGTTTCCCAAGGACGCAACCGTTCTCGAGCATCTCGGAGATTTCTACGAGCGCTCGGGGGATGCCGTGCGAGCGAAGGCGTACTGGCAAAAGGCGCTCGACGCCCTTCCCGAGTCGGCCGAGGCGCGCGACGGTCTGCGTAAGAAGCTCGAGCGCGTGCCGGCGACCAACGCCGGTGCCGCGGCGAACCAAGCGGTCGTGGTCCCCGGGGGACGGTGAAGCGTTTCCTCCTTGCGCTGGCCGCTCTCGTCGCGGCCGCCTGCGCTCCCGCCCATCACGCGGACCGGATCCCCCCCGGTCTCGGGCCTCTCGTCGGCATCTACAAGACGGTCGTAAGCGGTGGGGACCGCGCAACGCGTGGAACGAAGCTGTCGATCTGGGCCGCGCTTCCGGACCGTCTCCACGCCGAGCTGATGGGCCCGGTCGGCGGCGTCCACTTCGTGGTCGACGCGGGGGATGGAAAGGTCTGCGTGATCGACGTGGACGGCGCGACGGCCTACGCGGGGGACGACGACCCGGCGGCGTTTGACGCGCTCGTCGGCATTCGGGTGTCCTTCCGGGATGTGGTGGGCGCGCTGCTTTCGGGAGTCTCGGCCCAAGGCTGGACGGTCTCGCGCGACGGCCCCGTGAACGAGCTGCCGAAGTCGATTCGCATCGACGACGGTGCCCACGGACTCGCGTTGACGCGCTCGGGATTCGCGCGGGGCGCGCCCGGGGGGAGCGCGCTGGGGACCGGCGAGCCCCCCGGCAGCATGCCCGTGCGGCCTCTCGCGGAGCTTGCGCAAGCACTGCGTGGCGATCGATGAGCCGGCTTCGCGCCACCTGTCCCGCCAAGGTGAACCTCTCCCTGCACGTGGCGGGACGGCGCGGTGACGGTTACCACGAGATCGTCACGCTCTTTCAGGCGATCGACGAATGGGACACGTTGGAGGGACGACCGGCCGCCGATCTGAGGCTCGAGGTCTCCGATCCCGAGCTTGCCGGCGAGGAGAATCTCGTCGTCAAAGCCGCGCGCTTGCTTCAGGAGACGGTACCGGCCGCCGCGGGGCGGGGCGCGCATCTTTCGCTCGAAAAATCGATCCCGGTGCGCGCAGGCTTGGGAGGCGGCAGCTCCGACGCCGCCGGCGCGCTGGTCCTCTTGAACGCGCTCTGGGACCTCGGCCTCGACGGCCGGCAGCTCGCAAGCCTTGGAGCAACGCTCGGGTCCGATGTCCCGTTCTTCGTCACGGGCGGGACGGCGCTCGGCGAAGGACGCGGGGAGAGGATCACGCCGCTCCCGTCCATGCCCGAAAGGAAGCTGATCCTCGGCACCCCGGCCTTCGGTCTATCGACCGCCGAGGTCTACGGGGCGCACCGCGCTCCGTTGACAGTCGAAAGGCCCGATGTTACGGTACCGCGGCTTTTTGTTAAGTTGGCGGAAGGAAACGACTTCGCGCTCGCGAGGAACGATCTCGAAAGCGCGGTGTTTGCGGAGTGCGCCGATCTCGTCGCCTTCCGGGACGCGCTCTACGCGTCGGGCGCCGAATGCGCGCTCGTCTCGGGGAGCGGGTCGACGGTGTTCGGGGTCTTCCGCGAAGGTGACGACGTCCGGTCGATCGCCCGGGCGCTGGGAAGCCGGTTCACGGGCTATGCCGTGAGGGCGACGCGAACGGTCGCCTCGGGAGTGCGGGTGACGGCGGCTACGGCATGAAGAACGAGATGAAGGTCTTTTCGGGGAACGGAAACCCCGTGCTCGCCCGGGCGATCTGCCATTACCTGCGCCTTCCCATGGGCGAGTGGAAGCTCTCGCGGTTCTCCGACGGCGAGGTCTACTGCCAGGTCCTGGAAAACGTCCGCGGCACCGACGTCTTCGTCATCCAACCCACCTGCCATCCCGTCAACGAGAACATCCTCGAGCTGCTCATCGCCGTCGACGCGATGAAGCGCTCCTCGGCCGCGCGGATCACGGCGGTGATCCCGTACTACGGCTACGCGCGTCAGGACCGGAAAGACAAGCCGCGCGTTCCCATCTCGGCGCGGCTCGTCGCCGACTTGCTCACGGCCGCCGGTGTCGACCGGCTGCTCACGATGGATCTTCACGCCCCCGCCATTCAGGGGTTCTTCGATCTCCCCGTGGACCATCTCTTCGCCGCGCCGGTTCTTCTGGACTGGGTCGAGCGCCAGCGGTTCGAGAACCTGACGATCGTCTCGCCCGACGCGGGCGGCGTGGAGCGCGCGCGCGCGTTCGCGAAGAAGCTCGAAGCCGGCCTCGTCATCATCGACAAGCGGCGGGTCGAGGCGAACGTGGCCGAGACGATGAACGTCATCGGCGAGGTCGCCGGCCGGACGTGCGTCATCGTCGACGACATCGTCGACACGGCCGGCACGCTCGTCGGGGCCGTCAAGGCGCTTCGCGACGAGGGCGCCTCCCGCGTGCTGGGCTGCTTCACCCACGCGGTCTTGTCGGGCCCGGCGATGGACCGGATCGCCACGTCCGAGCTCGAGCACATCGTCGTCACCGACTCGATCCCTCTGTCGGCGGCGCAAGCGGCCAACCCCAAGATCACCGTACGCTCCGTGGCCAGCCTTCTCGGCGAAGCCATCGCGCGAATTCACAGCAACTCCTCCGTGAGCTCGCTGTTCGTCTAAGGAAGAAGATCATGAACAAGAACATCGTCGTCGAAGTCGCGGAGCGCTCCGAGCACGGCAAGAACGCCAGCCGACGCCTCCGCAAGGACGGGGGAGTCCCCGGCGTCGTTTACGGCCTCGACCGGCCTCCGTTTTCCGTCGGCGTCGCCGCGCGCAAGATCGAGGAGGTCTTGGGGCTGGAGAGCGGACGCAACACGATCTTCACTCTGGCTCTGGCCGGCCAGGACCGCTCGCGCGCGGTGATGATCAAGGCGCTGCAGCGCCATCCGGTCACCGAGCGGCTCGTCCACGTGGACTTCGTGCGCGTCGACCTGGCCCGCGCGGTTCGCGTGAGCATCCCGATCCGCCTCAGCGGCGTCGCCGAGGGGGTGAAGAACGAAGGCGGCCTCCTGGAGTTCATCCTCCGCCAGATCGAAGTCGAGTGTCTCCCGTCGGACATTCCCGAGCACCTCGACCTGGACGTCACCGCACTGCACTTGAATCAACACCTGGCGGTGAAGGACCTCCCGGCACGCGAGCGCGTCACCGTGCTCGAAGACCCCGAGGCGATCATCTGCGTCGTCGCCGTGCCGAAGGAAGAGGCGGCCCCGGTGGCCGAGGAAGTGGCCGCGGAGACCGCGGAGCCCGAGGTCATCAAGAAGGGCAAGGAGACGGCCGAGGAAGGCGACGCCAAGAAGGGCGAGCCGAAGAAGGCCGACTCGGCGGCTCCCAAGAAGGCGGAGACCAAGAAGGCTTGAGGGTCGTCCTCGGCCTCGGCAACGAGGGTCCGGCCTATCGCTGGACCCGGCACAACGTCGGGTTCATGGTCGCGGACGTTCTCGCGGAGCGCAGCGGGGCCGTCTGGGCGTCACGCGGGGATCTCGGCCGGCTGACCTTTCTCGCGGAAGCGGAGCTGGGGGGCCAGCGCGTCGTCCTCGCCAAACCGCGGACGCTGATGAATCGCAGCGGTCAGGCGGCCGCCGCCCTCGCACGGAAGTTCGCAGCACAGCCGGAAGACTTCATCGTGATCTACGACGACGCCGACCTGGCGCTCGGACGGGTCCGCGTCCGCCCCGACGGAGGGACGGGGGGCCACAACGGCCTCAGGTCCCTCGTCGACACCTTCGGAGGAGGGGGTTTCCCCCGCGTGAAGCTGGGGGTGCTGGGGGAGGGACGCCACAGCCGGGATCTGGCCGACTACGTCTTGGACGGCTTTCTCCCCGACGAGCGGCCGGTCGTGGCCTCGATGATCGACCGGGGCGCGGACGCCGTGGTCGGCGTCCTCTCGGACGGGGTCGAGGCCGCGCAGCGCAGCTTCAACAGCCCGGCGTAGACGGGGACGGAATGTCCGGGATGCTGGCGTGCCTTGGACCACGATGGTAAGGTTCACCGCTCGCGCCGGGGGTGTGCCCCGATGCGATGTTCGAACAGAACGAGTTCGGGTCGCCCGAGGCGGCCCGGCACCCCTCGCCTCCGGCGTGTCCGGAGGCGATACGCCGTGAGGAGGTGCACGTGATTCGCACGTACGAGACCGTTTTCATCACCGATCCCACGCTCACCGACGACGAAGAAAAATCCGTGGTCGAGGCATTCACGTCGGTCGTCACCGACGGCGGCGGGGTCTTCGCCGCCAACGACCGGATGGGCCGCCGCCGGCTGGCGTATCCAATCAAGAAGTTCGAGGACGGCGTCTACACGCGGTTCCTCTATGACTCGGAAGGCTCGGTCCCCAAAGAGCTCGACCGCCGCCTCCGCATCTCCGACAAGGTCATCCGCCACATGACGGTCTCCATGGAGCTCGACTGGGCGGTTGCCTCGAAGGAACAGGCGGTGCGCGACGCGAAGGCGCGCGAGGAAGCCGAAGCGGCCCGGGCCGCCGGCCTGATCCCCGAAGTCGCGCCGATCAGCAGCGCCTTCACCGAACCCTCCGACGCTCCGCCCTCCGGAGGTCGCGACCGCGACCGCGACCGGGAACGTGGACGAGGGGATCGCGACCGCGAAGACGACGACATGGAATTCGAGGAGCAGAGTTAGCTGACACCCCGAAAGGGGAGAGGGTCACGACGATGGGATACATGAAAGACGGCCCCGGCGGCGGCGGTGGATACGGCTCGCGCCCTTCGGGAGGAGGCGGCGGTCGCCCCTCCGGTCCGCGCGCGGGCGGGCGCAAGCGCTTCCTGTTCCGGCGCCGGAAGTACTGCAAGTTCTGCGAGGACAAGGCACGGTGGGTCGACTACAAAGACCTGCGAACCCTCCAGAGCTACATCCCCGAGCGCGCGAAGGTGCTGCCGCGACGCATCTCCGGCACGTGCGCCAGCCATCAGCGTCAGCTCATGCAGGCGATCAAGCGCGCGCGGAACCTGGCGCTGATCCCGTTCACCTCCGACTAGGCGGGAGGATCGCGTGAAGATCGTATTGAGAGAAGACGTCGAAAAGCTCGGCGATCGCGGCCAGGTCGTGAGCGTCAAGGACGGCTACGCCCGCAACTACCTGTTCCCCAAAGCGCTCGCCTTTCCGGCGACGCCGGGGAACATGCGGCAGATCGAGCTTCGCAAGAAGGTCTGGGTCGTGCGCGAGGCGAAAGAAGCCGAAGACGCTTCAAAGCTCGCGGCGCGCATCGGCGAGCTGAAGCTGACCATCGCGAAGAAGGTGGGGGAGCACGACACGCTCTACGGGTCGGTCACCACGCAGGAGATCGCCGATCTCATGAAGGCCCAGGGGATCGACGTCGACCGCCGCAAGATCAACCTGCAGGAGCCCATCCGCGCGCTCGGCACGTTCAACGTGCCGGTCAAGATCCATCGCCAGGTCGTCGCCACCGTCGCGGTCGAGGTCGTCCCGGAGTCGGTCGAGTAGACGATGGCGGAACCCCAACCCGTCGCGCCTGCGCCGGTTGCCGCCGAGGTCCCGCCCCAGCGCATCGCCGCGGCGCTCGTCGTGGGTTGGCTGGTTCCCGGAGCCGGCCACGCAATGCTGGGCCGCCTCCGGCGCGGGATCGTGTTCTTCGTCCTGATCATGGGCTCGTTCGGCCTCGGGCTCGCGCACGACGGCCGCCTGGCCCTCTACTCGCCGCGGGAAGGATTCCTCACCGGGCTCCAGCTGGTCGCCAACGTCGGCGTGGGGCCGGCGGACCTGCTCGCGCGGATGAGCGTCTACGGCGAGGCCGCCTACGTCGTCCCCGAGACCTCGGCGCCCAACTACCGCCAGCGCATCGAGACGTTCCGCGACCGCCAGCGGTCCGCCGTGTCGGCTTACGGCACCGCCTATCTCTGGTCGGCGGGGCTGATGAACCTCCTGTTGCTGATGGACGTGTGGGACATCGCCAAACGGAGAAAGGACTGACGTGCGCAGCCACTTTGCCCACCTCACCCTGTACTCCGGAATCATCGCGACCTTCTTTTCCGTCCTGTCGCGGCGCGATCGGCGCGAGCAGCTCCGCTTCGGCGTCATGGTCTGGCTCGCGATGGCGGGCGGCGTGATCGCGCTGGCCTACCTGATGCTTCCCTTCCCTCGGTGAGACGCTCGTTCCTCACGATCTGGGGGCCGTTTCTCGCGGCGCTCGCGATCATTTTCTGGCTGTCGTCGCTGTCGACCGTCCCGGGCGCGAGCTACTTCTGGGACAAGTTCCTGCACGCCTTCGGCTACGCGGGGCTCGGGATCCTTGCGCTGCGTGCCTTCCACGGAGGGTTCACGCCGGCGCGCCTCGTGCCCACGCTCCTCGCGGGAGTGGCCGTCCTCCTGTGGGGGATCTCGGACGAGTTTCACCAGTCGTTCGTTCCGGGCCGGGACGCTTCGGCGCTGGACCTCCTCGCCGACATGATCGGGTTCCTACTCGCCGTGGCGTTGTTCCACGCACAGAACCTGCGCGCTCTGCGGCTCGATCGTTCACGTTAGAATCGAAAGGACCTCGATGGAACGACGTTACGCGATGGTGCCCGGCGACGGAATCGGCGTCGACGTGACGCGCGAGGCGGAGAAGGTCTTGACCGCGGCCGCCGAGGCCTTCGGGTTCGGCGCGAGCCTGACGAGCTTCCCCTTCGGCGCCGAGCATTACCTGGCGACCGGGGAGACGCTCCCCGACGGGACGCTCGAGACGTGGGCCGGGTTCGACGCCATCTTCATGGGGGCCTTCGGCGACCCGCGCGTTCCCGACATGAAGCACGCCGCCGACATCCTGCTCGGCACGCGGTTCAAGATGGACCTGTACGCGAACGTCCGGCCGGTCCGCTGCCTTTCCGAGCGTTTGTGCCCCCTCCGCGCCTACACCGCCGCCGACGTGGACTTCGTGGTGTTCCGCGAGAACACCGAGGGCGCCTACGCGGGGATGGGCGGGATCTTCAAGAAGGGGACCGCGGACGAGATCGGCATTCAAGAAGACGTCAACACGCGGAAGGGCGTGGAGCGCATCATCCGCGCGGCTTTCGAGTTCGCCGACCGCAACGGGCGCCGCAAGGTGACGATGTCCGACAAGTCGAACGCCCTGCGGCACGCCCACGACATCTGGCAGCGGGTCTTCACGGAGGTCGCGCGGGAGTACCCCGCCATCCAGTCGAACCACCTCTACGTCGACGCTCTCACGATGCAGATGCTCAAAGACCCGCGGCAGTTCGAGGTCGTCGTCACCTGCAACATGTTCGGCGACATCGTCACCGACCTGGGCGCGGCGCTCCAGGGAGGCTTGGGGATGGCGGCGTCGGGAAACCTCCACCCGGGGAAGACCTCGATGTTCGAGCCGGTGCACGGCAGCGCGCCGAAGTACGCCGGCACCGACACCGCGAACCCGTTCGGGGCGATCCTGACCGCCGCGATGATGCTCGAGCACACGGGCCTTCCGGAGCCCGCGCGCGCGATCGAAGCGTCCGTCGTGGCCTGTCTCGCCGCCATGGAATGCACGGCGGACGTGGGCGGGCCGCTGGGAACGCGCGCCGCGGCCGACGCCGTGGTCCGCCGGCTTCGCGCCGCCTGATGGAGCGACGATGACGACGACCAAGATCCGTTACGAGGCCGCGGGCGGGATCGCGAGGATCACGCTTTCGGATCCGCCGGCCAACACCTACAGCTACGCGATGATGAAAGAGATCGACGCGGCCATCCTCGAGGCCCGGATGGACGGCTCCATCCACGTGATCGTCCTCACGGGAGACGGCGACAAGTTCTTCTGCGCCGGGGCCGACATCAAGATGCTCACGGAGGCGGATCCCGAGTTCAAGTACGCCTTCTGCCTCCACGCCAACGAGACGCTGAACCGTTTGGAGCAGACCCCCAAAGCCGTCATCGCCGCCATCAACGGGCACTGCGTCGGCGGCGGGCTGGAAGTCGCGCTCGCCGCGGACCTGCGGGTCGCCAAGCGCGGGGGCGGCAAGATTGGATTACCGGAGGTGAACCTCGGCGTGCTTCCGGGAACCGGGGGCACGCAGCGGTTGGCGCGCGCGCTGGGCCGCTCGCGCGCGTTCGAGCTCATGGCGACGGGGCGCACGTTTTCGACCGAGGAGGCCAAGGATCTGGGGCTCGTCCACGAGCTGTTCGACGCCGCCACGTTCGACGCCGACGTCGCCGCCTACGCCGCCAAGCTGCTGCCGCCGTCCCGCGCGTCGAAGGCGGTCGGCCTGATCAAGCGCGCGGTCGTGTCGGGCCTTGAAAGCGGGTTCCACGAAGGGCTCGCGCTGGAGCGTGAGCTGCAGCAGCGCCTGTTCGAGTCCGACGACGCGAAGGAAGGCCTCGCCGCGTACGTCGAGCGGCGGCCTCCGAAGTTCACCGGCCGGTAGGCCGCGCATCGCCCTTGCGCAGCGCGCAGGCTCGGGGTACAACTCCACGGTCATGAGTCGCCGCACGCTTC